>Ga0180433_10011491_pt1 | contig 10497 bp, 8 predicted proteins | sample SS_ome_8_FD_132980 | JGI IMG/M metagenome (GOLD analysis project Ga0180433, IMG submission 132980) | Hypersaline lake sediment archaeal communities from the Salton Sea, California, USA - SS_1_D_1 metaG | ecosystem: Environmental > Aquatic > Non-marine Saline and Alkaline > Hypersaline > Sediment...
AACCATGGTATACACTCATGGAAAGTAACACCAGGATTACCAGATACAGGAGGCCAAAATAACTATGTAAATCAACTAAGTGATTGTCTCTATAGACTAGGATATAAAATAACTATAGTTAATCGTGGAGGTTACTCCTTCAATAAAGATAATTCACGCAGAGAAGGCTTAGATTATAAAAACCCATATCTAAGAATCTTCTACCTCGAAGACAATATAAAGGTATTCATACGTAAAGAAGATATGTTTAATCAAATCGGAGAATTATCAAATAATCTATTTACATTCCTAAAGTCAGAGAACTCTAGAATCCATATGATAATATCTAACTATTGGGATGGTGGAGCTCTGGGAGTTAGAATTAAAAATAACCTTAAGAGTAAAACAATCCATCTTTGGATACCTCATTCATTAGGAGAGATAAAAAAGAAAAATGTCTCAAGAGATGACTGGGTAAAATTAAGAATTAAAGAAAGAATTGAGACAGAGAAAGAAATAGTCAAAGAAGTTGATTTTATTATAGCAACTTCAACTCTTGTAAGAAATTCCCTAAAAGAATCATACAAATTAGAAAGAAGAATACTCTCACTTCCACCTTGCATAGATCCAAATAGATTTTATCCAAAAAAGATAAAGAAAGATAATTATATATGGGATTTCCTAGAAAATTTATCCGGTCTTTCAAAAGAAGAACTACACAAATCTCAAATAATTACCGAAATAAGTAGAACGGATACAACTAAGCGGAAAGACATACTAATCAAAGCATTTGCAAAGATAGTTAGTAAAGGTAAAAAAGTTTTTCTAATAATAGCTATTGATAAGAATTCCCCTTTAGGCAAAGAGCTAATAGATTTAATTCATAATCTGGGGATTGAATCTAGAGTTGCAGTAGTCGGATCAATCTATAAGGAATTACCTACTGTATATCAAATATCTGATATTTATTGCTCACCATCTATAATGGAAGGATTTGGAATGTCTGTGCAAGAAGCTGCTGCATCAAAAGTTGCCGTGGTATCTAGTAATCTTGTCCCATTTACTAAGAATTACCTTTTAGGTAAAAGTCCTAGAAAATTAAAATATGATGACGTCAAAAGTATTCTAATTGGCAAAGGTGGAATCATAGTTCCAGAAAATGACATAGAAGGATATATTTATGCTCTGAACTTCCTTCTTCGAAATAAAAAAACGCTTAATAAAATAGCTAAAAAGGCATATAATATTACCATTCCACACTTCTTGTGGTATAATATGGTAAAAAAACTCTTAAGTAAAATTAATAGAATTTAAGAACCAATGAAACTAACTCTAAGTAAAATAAAAGAAGTCCTGTATTCCAAAAAAATATCTGCTATTGACTTCTCAGAAATAGAAAAAATTATCAAAAATAGTTCAATCATATCCAAATACCGCCCCGATGGAATATATCATAAAGATCCTAGAACAAATGATTTAGTTTTGTTCAGTTCAGCTAGAAGTAAAAGACCTCATGATAATGAAAATAAAGAGAAGACTAAAAAAGCTACATCTGCTGATGAAGAATGTATCATCTGCCAAGGTAGAACAACTCCAATTATTGATTTAACAAAACTTAGCAAAGGTTATACATTTATAAATTTCAATTTATTCCCTATGCTTTATCCTGAGTATATACCTGATAACAAATCAAATGATAAAAAAAGTTACGGCTTGCATATGCTCCAGTGGACATCATCTATACACAAAAATGATTGGCATAATATGCCTACAAAAGATCTCTTAAAAGTATTTGAACGAATATGCGAACTTGAAAAAAAGTTACTTACAGAGTCACCAAAACATTATACTTCAAATAACGAATGGGGAGGTCCAGCAAATCACCATGGTTATGTCACCTATATAAAAAACTATGGCAGATTAGTTGGTGGTTCTCTACAACATGGTCATCAACAAATAGGTCTCTCGAATATTATGCCTGAAAATTATAGAAGAAACTTAGAATTCTATAAAAGACAAGGCAAAACTTTTTCAGAATACATGATTGAAAGGAATCAAAAGAAACTACTTATTAAAAAATATAAACAAGCAATACTAATTGTTCCTTATTTCATGAAACGACCATATAATATGATGCTTTTAGTAAAAGACACATCTAAAAACTTCCTTTATGAGCTTACTAAATCAGAAAGAAAATCTATAGTTCAAGGATGGCATGATGCAATGAGGCTGATTTTAGATATTATGCCAAATATCGGGAGAGAACCAGCTTTCAACATCACAAGCTATACTGGACCAGGAGCTGGAATATACTTTGAATTTTTGCCATATACTCAAGAAACTGGAGGTTTTGAACAGCTAGGACTTTGGGTATGTCAAGCAAATCCAGAAGAGATAGCTAAAACTCTTCGTATTAGATTAGCTAAACTAAAAGAACCCAAATGACTAAACAACAAAAAGGTATAGGCGCATTAATACTCATGACTTTTCTTGGCTCATTAATGGGCGTTTGGGTCAGGAGTTTAGGAGAACATTTTAAACTTTACCAGCAAGTTACAGTAAGAGCTTTTTCAGGCTTTTTGATTGGATTTCTAATATATGGCTCAAAAATCCGGTTTCAAGAATTCAAATCACTTTCTCGTAAAGATTTAATATTTATTTTACTCCGTTCGATATCAGCAATTATAGGAATCGGGCTATATTCTTTAGCCGTTATGACTACCAAGTTTGCAAATGTAAGCTTTATCTTCTCACTCCCTACGACAGCATTTCTAGGAGTTATTTTTCTAAAAGAAAAGCTGAATTCAAGGAAATTAGCACTGTTATTTATAGGATTCCTTGGTACATTACTCATAACTATGAAGCTTGATGATATAAGTAACCTAACATTTGGTAGGGGAGAAATGCTAGCTTTTATCGCTACCTTTTTCTATTCCTTCTCTTATATAACTCGAAAATGGTTTAGCCCTAAGCTTAACAATTTTGAAATTACTGAATCTGTTTCATTCTTCTGTATTATTTTTGCGTTTTTAGTATCCCAGATAGCTGGAGATGGAATTAGGGAATTTACTACTCTATCATTGCATAATCTCATTACAATAATACTTGCAGGCTTGACATTTATATCTATTGGCTATTTTAGTAGTTATGGTTTTGAAAGAGTAGAGGCTATAATAGCAAATAATATATTAATTCTAGAATCAGTATTTAGTTTACTAATAGGATTTTTTGTTTACAGAGAAACTCTTACTTTGAAAGAAACTATTGGAGGGCTTATAATCATACTAAGCGCTTACGGTATGAACAGAATAAAAAAGAGATGAAACTTCTTTTAAACTATTTTCCTTTTTCACAAGTCAAAAAATTATTGTATAATGAAACAGTAACTTTTATTTTCTGCCTATGCAAGAATTTACAATTCAGTCTGACGATCCACAGAGCGTACCTAATCAATTACAAAGTACTAGTCCATCTGGTCTTAATCAACAAAACACTCAATATAACAGTAACCCCCTTGAAAATTCTACCTACACAACAGATGACAAAAGTAAATTTCTAGTCATTGTGCTTGTTTCTACTTTGACTGTATTACTCTTTACAGTGGTATTTGTGTCTTATCTACACTTCTCGAATGAATCTGCTCAAATAGCAGAAACTGCAAATGACAATATCCTAGGAGCTGAGACAGAAGAAACAACTGATGATAATATAGCAAATGTGCCAGATAAATTTGAAGACTTATTCTACTATACTGATGACTCGAATATATATGAATATAATTTAAAAAATAAAGAAAGTACTCAACTCACAAACTTTCCAAAGAGTATAACTTCAGAAATTATACATATGCAGCTGATAGATGAAAAGTACTTAGGTTTTGTAAATTGTGATATTGCTATTACTAGAAATGCATGCAAATTATTCATACATAATTTACAAACAGATAAATCAGAGGTTATCGATGAGATAAAAAGTAATATTGACAACATATCTTGGATAGATAACAAGAAATATATCTTTTCCCAATATAATCCTGTAAACCAAAATATTGAAGTAAATTTAATAGATGAAAATGAATCGAAGAAACTAGCAACGATTCCAGGATCGATAAGCGATAGAGATAAATTTATAGAAGATAGTAAAGCAATGTCCCTTTCACCAAATAAAGAAAAAGTACTATATATAAACACATTCTCCAATAATGGTTTTAATTTTAAAATCTACATTATATCCCTAGAAGGTAAAATTACCGATCAGATCGAAGATGCTACTCAACCTAGATGGATTGATAATAAAAATATAATCTTCAGGAAGTATTCAAATAAAAGAGCAGGTCATTTATATATTTACAACTTAGGTAATAAAAAGATGCAAAAGTTAGGAAGCAATATTGAAGCTTCTTATAATGTTAGTGTTATTAATCCATATATTTCCTTCTGGGAGCCAAGTGAATTTTCAAATTTGTACATTTACAATAAACAAGATGATAAGTTATTAATGAAAGAGGAAAAGGCTGCTTACCCTGCCTGGATATCAAATGATAAAATTATTTATGGAAAAGTGAGAAAGTGTGAAGAGAATGAATGTCGAAAAATTGGCACAATACAATATGAGTCTCAACTCATAGTAGAAAAATATATTGTTAAAAATATTCATAGCGGATATACTGAAGAAATCAATGTAAGAAATAAATATTTGGAAAACGGTATATTGACTTGGGTAAATAGTTTATAAGAAATCTTTACCTTATAAAGACTTAATAGTATACTATTAAGTCTATCCAAAAATATTTTTTAAAGATTTAAAGTAATGAATGAAAATCCTTTCGTACAATCAGAAGAAGTCGAAGAAGAAACCAATGTTTTTATTGATTTATTACAGACTATAGTAGTCGCATTATCTATCTGTGTAGTTATATATCTATTCATCGCAACCCCAAATGAAGTACACGGACAATCAATGGAACCTAACTTCCATGATAAGGAATTACTTCTGACAAATAAAATTATTCAATATCTTGGAAATACTCAACTAAGCTCAGTAATAGGAGAATATAAGAGGGGAGATGTTGTAATTTTCAAGCATACACTTTCACAAGATGACTTTATAAAAAGAATTATTGCAGTTGAAGGAGATACTATTATGATAAAAGATGGAAATGTATATGTAAATGGTACTAAAATAAATGAATCATACTTGCCTAATGGCAGAAGAACTGAAGCAGGAAATTTCCTTACCGAAGGACAGATGGTAAAAGTTCCTGAGAACTCATATATAGTTCTTGGGGATAATAGGGGAAATAGTACCGATTCGAGAAGTAATTTAGTCAGATATGTAAACAGAAATCAATTAAAAGGAAAAGTATTTTTTAGATACTGGCCATTAGATACATTTGGCATTACAAAAGGACATGACTTTGAAGAGTTAAATTCTGCAATTAAATCGAGAAACTTACACTTGATAACTTAAGCTTATCTAAAACATTAAATGATTTTTTCTTTTACGAATCAAAAGGGAGGAGTTGGTAAAACAACAACAGTCCTGAATTTAAGTGCGTTTCTAGCAAAAAAAGGCAAGAAGATTCTCTTGATTGACCTTGACCCTCAAGCAAATTTAACATCTGGTTTAGGTTTCACTCCTACTATATCATCTATTGAAGATGAACAATCAGATAAGGATAAACTTCCTACCATATATGAAATAATGATAGGTGATAATAAAATACCACAAGCTTTTGTAGCTACAAAAATTGATAATTTGTTTTTAATCCCATCAAGCTTAGATCTTGCAGGAGCTGAGATTGAATTAGTGAACAAAATTTCACGAGAACATCTTTTAAAAAAAGCTTTAAAAGAAGTAACAGATAATTATGACTATATCTTTATTGATTGTCCTCCATCTTTAGGACTTCTAACAATAAATGCTCTTGTTTCATCACAAAAAATTATCATTCCAATCCAAACAGAATATTTTGCTTTAGAAGGCTTAACTCAACTTTCGCGGACTATCCAAATGATTAGACAAAATCTAAATAAGACCTTACAGGTTGGAGGAGTAGTTCTTACTATGTTTGATGCTAGAACTAAACTGTCAAAAGCAGTTGAAGATGAAGTAAGAAAATTTTTTAAAAGAAAAGTCTTTAAGACTATAATACCTAGAAATGTCAAACTGAGTGAGTCCCCTTCTTACGGCAAACCTATAGTACTTTATGATAAAACAGCTCCTGGTTCTCTAGCCTACAAAAACCTAGCAGATGAATTTATTGAACGTTTTGGTTAGTCATTTTTCTTGCACAATAAACAACTCTATATAACTTTTAGAGAGCTAATTAAAAAGTTCTTTTAATATTAAACTCCCACTGTTATAATGTTTCACATATGAGTAAAGACACCTGGGAAAAATTTTATCGGAGTAGAGGTAGATATTATTTACTTCCTCATCAAAATATAAATAAAGTTGTTTCTAAATTCCAAACTTATAAAATTAAAAAGGTTTTAGATTTGGGATGTGGCAGTGGTAGACACACTATATTTTTATCCAAAACAGATTTTAGTCTTACGGGTATAGATTTTTCAAAAAAAGCTATTTCTCTTGCAAAGAAATGGGCCAAGAAAGAAAAAGTAAAGCCAAAGTTTATAATAGCGAATATACACAAGAAACTAAAACTTAAAAATAACTCTTTTGATGCAATTATAGCTATTGACTCACTCCATTATGAATCTAGTGAAGATTTAAAAACTACACTTAAGGAATGTAAAAGAGTGCTTAAGAATGATGGTTTGATTTTCATTACTCTTCCAACTCAAATCTGCAATCCTCTAGTTACTCACTTAATATTTACAAAAGCAGAAATCAAAGATCTGATTTCTGCTCAATTTAGCATTCTAGAATCTTTTTTAGATAAAAATAACTTCTTATGTACTTTTGCTATAAATGATAAAAATCATGACTAGTTAATTTTTTAAAAAATTAGAATGGCAAAGAAAAAAGCTCTTGGAAAAGGCTTATCAGCATTAATATCTGATGATTCTGTAGTTAACGATGATGAATCATATATCCCTGATTTGCCAATAGATCAAATACATCCAAATCCATACCAGCCTAGAATGGAAATTAAGCCAGAGTCACTTTTAGATCTTTCAGATTCTATACGTGAGCATGGAATTATAGAACCTTTGATCGTCACTCAAAAAGGGGAAACTAAATACGAATTAATCGCAGGAGAGAGAAGATGGAGAGCTGCTAAGTTGGCAGGAGTAAAAAAAGTCCCATCTGTAATTAAAGAAGCAAGTAAACAACAAATGTTAGAAATGGCTATTGTTGAAAATATACAGAGAGCAGACCTGAATCCCTTGGAAGAGGCTTTAGCTTTTAAACAATTAGTTGATAACTATAAATTGACTCATACTAATATAGCTAAGAAAGTTGGGCTTTCTCGTCCCGCTGTTGCAAATAAGATACGCCTTTTAAATCTACCCGACAAAATTAAAAAGGGACTTCTTTCAGGCAAAATAAGTGAGGGACATGCAAGAGCGATACTAGGTCTTGGATCAAGTCAAACAATGCTTGCAGCTTATAGAAAGATAGTCAAAGAGAAGCTAAGTGTTAGAGAAGTAGAGGAACTAGTCAGAAGATTAAATGACAAGAAAAAACAAGTTAAGAAAAAAACTTCAAAAGTAGTTCCAGACAAACAGACAATTTTTTACGAAAAGAAGTTACAAGGAGTTTATGGACAAAAGCTATCAATTTATAGATCTAAACGTGGAGGAAGAGTTATAATCCCTTTCACAAATGACAAAGAATTAGAAATGATGTATCATAAATTGCTAAAAAAGTGATTTCTATTATAATTAGATGTAATGGATACAAGTATTAAAAACATCAAAGCTAGAGAAATTTTAGATTCAAGAGGTAATCCTACTATCGAAGCTGATGTAATCCTTGAGAATGGAATAAGTGGTTCTTTTTCTGTTCCTTCTGGTGCATCTACAGGTATCTATGAGGCTCTTGAGCTAAGAGATGGTGATCTAGCTAGATATAATGGGAAAGGTGTCTTAACAGCTCTTGAAAATATTAAATCTCAAATTGCTCCAAAGTTAACAGGAATGAATACACTGGATCAAACAGAGATTGATAATAAGATGATAGAGATTGATAATACTAAAAATAAATCAAAGCTAGGAGCAAATTCTATATTGGCAGTCTCCTTTGCAAACTGTCGAGCGGCCGCGAAAAGTCAAAATAGAAAATTGTATAATTATTTAAACAGTTTACTTTCACAATATCTAAATCAAATAGAAAATCCTAATCTTTCAATACCAATTCCTCTTTTTAATATTCTAAATGGCGGTGCTCATGCAGATAATAATCTTAGTATTCAGGAATTTATGATTATACCTGTTGGTATAAAGAAATTCTCAGAAAAATTAAGAGCTGGAAGCGAAATTAATAAAAATCTAAAAATTATACTTAGAGAAAGAGGAGCAACAACTTCTGTCGGTGATGAAGGCGGATTTGCTCCAAACCTTCCAAGTGATGAAGTCGCTCTTGACCTTCTTTGCCAAGCTGTAGAAACTTCTGGATATAAACTAGAGAAAGAAATTTTATTTGGGCTTGATGTTGCTGCCAGCCAGTATTGGGAAGAAGATGATAAGGTCTATGCTATACCCAATGTCAGTGGAGAAAAGGTCCTAGTAGATAAACCAGAAAAAGTAAGTAATTTTTATATAAATCTTCTAAATAAATATCCAATATATATAATAGAAGATCCATTAGCAGAAGACGACTGGAAAGGATGGAAAGCATTAGCAAAAAAATTTAATTTCAAGGAAAATATATTGGTAGGGGATGATCTTACTGTGACGAATCCAAAAAGAGTGAAAAAGGCATCCAAAGATAATATCATTAATGGTCTGATCATTAAACCTAACCAAATAGGAACATTAACTGAAGTTATGGAAGTTATTAAGATTTGTAATGAGCAAGATATACATAAAATCATTTCTCACCGTTCCGGTGAAACCACTGATAGTTTTATTGCAGATTTAGCTGTAGCAAGCGGAGCACAATTCATAAAAGATGGAGCACCAACTAGAGGAGAGCGTTTAGCTAAATACAACAGACTTCTAAGAATTGAGGAATTTTTGAGTGAAGATAAACCTTCAGTAAATTTATAATGCTGAAAAGAAATAGAATAAAAAAACTCCTAATTACGTTTATTATTGTGATATTTATAATTGCTATACTCTATTGTCTTTACGATAAAGAAACCTATAATAATTATACGCTTGAAAACGAAGTTAATCATATTTCAGAGAATAATGATAAAGAGAACTATCCGGAAATAGAAGATTTAGAAAAAGCAGAATTCGAGAATAAGTACATTTCTTTCATTGCTGTGGGTGATTTCCTTCTGGATAGAAATGTAGGTAATAGAATGAAGGAAATAAATGATTACTATTTTCCTATAAGAAATACTAAGCATATTTTAGAATCAGCTGATCTCACTTTTTGTAATGTTGAATGTCCGATTTGTGAAGGAAGGAAAATTGGAATTACAGAAACCTCATTTAGAGCTGACCCAGAAACAGTTGAAACATTATTATACGGAGGCTTTGATATTGTCTCTCTTGCAAACAATCATACTATGAATTTCGGCGGCGACTGTTTAACTAAAACATTCGATTATCTAAATGATGCTGGTATTGATTACGTCGGTGCAGGTAATAACTTTGAAGATTCACATAAACCATTAATAAAAAAAGTTAATGGCATTACTCTGGCCCTACTAGCCTATAATGATTCTGATGTCGTACCAAGTTACTATTTCTCAACAGATGAATCTCCAGGAACAAATGAAATGGACATCGAGCAACTAGAAAAAGATATTAAGTCAATACAAAATGGTAACTTCGGCGATGTTGACTTAATAATTCTATCAATGCATTCAGGTACTGAATACACCCCAATCCCTAATTCACGACAAATAGCATTTGCTCAATCGGCAGTAGACTTTGGAGTAGACATTGTCTTAGGGCACCATCCTCATCATGTCCAGCATATAGAACAGTATAAGGGAAAATATATTATTTACAGTATGGGTAACTTCGTCTTGGATCAAATGAGATGGCCAGACTGCACAAAGGAACTCCTGCTGAATTTAGCGATATCGGAAAATGAAATAATAGAGGTTGAAGTCATACCAGTACGAATGAAAAATTTCTGTGAAACAAATATTGCAGTCGGCTATGAAAAAGAAGAAATTCTTGAGATCATAAATTATGAAACCGAAGAACAGCCGTATATTTATTTTGATGATGAATATAAAATTTCTAATAGGAATATTTTAGTAAATACAAAAATCGATTTTAATTCCCAAAAACCAATCAAATCCTATAATAAATTAGACTGGGTAATAAGCCCTGATCAAATTTTAGAAACAATAATTTATAACGGAATAATTTATGTTTTAGAGCAGAATAATATTGTTTGGACATCCCAAGAAAATATTATCATCTC
>Ga0180433_10011492_pt1 | contig 10496 bp, 13 predicted proteins | sample SS_ome_8_FD_132980 | JGI IMG/M metagenome (GOLD analysis project Ga0180433, IMG submission 132980) | Hypersaline lake sediment archaeal communities from the Salton Sea, California, USA - SS_1_D_1 metaG | ecosystem: Environmental > Aquatic > Non-marine Saline and Alkaline > Hypersaline >...
AAAAAAAAAAAAAATTAACTATACATATTTTTAACAAATTCTGGTATTTCTTTATTAAAATTACTTTTTAATAAATTAGATATAATTTCATTATTTAATTTAATTGGTAATTCTGTATTAATATTTTTAATTTCATAAGGAAAAATAATGTCATTTTTTCCCTTATTAACAAATCTAATTAAATTTAATTTCATTATAATATCCTCTAAACATCGTTTTAAATTTCTTACTCCTTTCTCATTACCAGTAAAATTTGTAATGATATACTTAATATTATCATCACTTATTAAAATATCACCTTCATTCATACCAATATTTTTTAATAATTCTGGCAATATATATTTTTTGGCAATAATTTTTTTATCTTTACATTGATAAGATTTAAATTTAATAATATTCAATCTATCTCTTAAAATTGGGTCAATTAAATTAATATTATTAAATGAAAATACAAAAAATGCCTTTGATAAATCTAATTCAATACCATCAAAATATTTATCTACAAAAGAACTATTTTGTGTCATATCAGTCAAATGTGTTAACATACCGACAACTTCTTTTCCCCCTTCTGAAAAACTAATCTTATCCAATTCATCCATAAAAATAATTGGATTCATACATTGAGACTTAATTAACATATTTGTAATCTCACCATTACTTGCCCCCTCATATGCATATGATGAACCAACATAAGAAGATACATCATTTGCACCCCCTAATGCCATAAAATTAAATGGTAAATCCAAAGCATTTGATAATCCATGTTTAATTAAACTAGTCTTGCCTACACCAGGTGGTCCTTCCAGAGCAAGAACAGTTGTTTGTGACTTTGGATTTGTAATCCATTGTGTTATGATTTGAATTAACTTATTTTTTGCCTCATATTGTCCATATAATCTGCTATCCAAACTTTTATATGCATTATTCAAAAATAAATTAATTTTCTCAAATCCATCACTCTTATTCACATTAATATTCTTATATTTACCAAATGGAATTAATTTCATCCTATTCATCCATTGACCTAACTTATTATATTCACTATCATCACTATTCATCCTTTCAAATGTTTCTACCTTTTGCAAAATATTTGCCTTATTCGTTAAAGTTGTATCTAAATCTAAAATTTTATATCTTAATGGCGTAATATTTTTATACATATTCTTAATATCTTCTTCAATCTTTCTATACTTCTCTTTTTTTTCTTCAGGTAATTTTTCAAAATATTTCTCATTTTCCTTCATAATTTTTGTTTTCTTTTCTTTATATGAATAATCTTCATCCTCTTCATCCTCTTCATACTCTTCATCATCCTCTTCAAAATAAGCATTTTCATATTTTTTTTCATCTTCCAATGCCCTCCTAATAACATTCTCATAAATTTGACTTTTTAATTTATCTGCAATGATTTTTTTTAATTTATCATCTAATTTAAAATCTTCTAAATCATCACCTGGCTCATATTCACTTTCTTCATCTTCATCATTGTATTTACTCCTAATTACTCCTACCTTAATATTATCTTCTTCAATACTACTTTCATCAGTTTCCTTGTCAGTTTCACTATCTGTTAAATCATATCCATCACTACTTGATGTTTCTTCATCTTCTAACCAACTTTCATCACTAGATACATATTCAATATCATCAACAATAAAATCATCATCATCTACAATCTTACTTCTTTTGTTTTCATTTATATCTTGATCAATTTTTCTCTTGTCAACTTTCCGATTACTTCCTAACTCAACAAATACTTTATTTTTTGATGAACGTGTTTGATATTTTTTTTTTTTATTATTCACATTGTCACTCATATTAACATATTAATGTATTAAATTATCTTTAAGTTTCTTGAAAAATAAAATAAAAATTATTTTTTATGAATTAACATTAAAATATTTGATAATATAATTAAACCAATTCCAGCAATATCTTGTAAAACTACTTTCTCATTATCAAATACAATACCATATATATATGATGTTATTATACCAACATATGATAATATACCATTTAAAAATGGATTCAATAATTTTACAGACCTAAATCTCAAAAAATAACCTATTGTTCCAACCACTATATTAAAAAATAATGCTATAAATATCCATTTTTTACTCTTAATTTTTACATCAAAATTTTCTATTTTTTTTTCATCTTCTATGGTTTTATTCGTCATTTTTTTGTACAATAAATACAATGAAAACACAATTAGTGCTGGGAAGTAGGACAAGAATAGGGTATTCCAACTATTATTGGTTTCTATCTTTCCTTTAATTGTATAAAATATCATTACTTCAGTTATCGCAGCCATTAAAATAAATCCTATACCTTTCATTTTTTCCATATTAAACCCTTCTCCACTAGTAATATCCTTGAAATCAATGCTTAAAAGCAAAACACCTAAAATAGTTAATAAAAATAATGGTGAAAATTTCTTGTTTTCCCAAAAAATAATCATCAAAGGATATGTATAAAATAGAGCATATGAAATACCTGTATCAAGTATCTTAAAACCTTTATATGAAAAATATATATGAAATAATGTTATTAATGATAATAATAAAATATTTTTTTTCATAAAATTATTTTTTATAAATTTAAATGAAAAGAAAAATATAGGTATTATAGAATAACCCAATAATCTGGTTAATAATTGAATGTCTAAATTAATTGGTATTTTTTTTATAAAAATTGGATATAAACTTAATAATGCCTCTGATATAATTTTATATAATTCATTCAACATATGAATTATATAAGAAATTAATTATAATCATAAATAAATTAATATCCTTCACGAATATCTTTAGCTCTAGGATGTCTTGGGATATCATATTCTGTGTAACCTATATGTTGTACAGTTAATTGTTTCCCTATGTGTTTTTCACCTTCTTTAAATAATTTTTTTCTAGTTGTTCTTGGAGCATTAGGTACAGCTCTAAATTCTTTATTATCTTTTGTTTTACATATCCAAATAACTAATCCTTTATCATGCCCTTCACCTTCTGTAAAGCCAACTATTGGAAATTCATTTTCATCGAAATATTTATATTTCTGTAAATCTTTGGTTCTTTTATTTAGTTGATACGTTGAATCATAATTTCTCAACATAGTTCCTTCATAACCTTCACCTACAAATTTTTCTTGATATTCATGTACTTCTTGCTTATTATCAGCATTATACGTTTCTACAATATGAATGTATTTAGTTTTAGGAAGACTATTTAATATAGCATTCCTTTCCTTAAATGTTAAATCCATATTATCTAAATCAAAACAATCATATACAAAATATTTCATTTTATTAATCTTTTTTTCCTCTTCCTTAGTTATTCCTCCTTCTAATTTTCGACTTAGACCAGAAATTTCTTCAAAAGTTAAATCATTAGTATATAATTCACCATCTAAATAGAAATTATCACTAAATTTTTTCAATACTTTCTTTAAATCAGCTTCTAATTTATTAAAATTATGAAAAACTAATGCTTGACGTGATTCCATAATTATTTTTTTTCCTTCTTTGTGTGATATCATACGCAAACCATCATATTTACGCTGAATAGCACATGGAAATTTAATAGTTTTGGAACGTCCTGTAGTTTTTTTATTAATATCATATTTAGCAGCCAACATAGGACGAATAATCATTCTTTTTTTTGGATCATTCAAATCTTCTAAATTCTCTGTATAACCTTCTTTCTTAATTTTCGCATTACGTTTACTCTCTGCTTCCAAAACTACTTGTTCAAATACAGTACGACCAGCCTTTCCCTTAGGAATGTTTCTAACATGTACTACTTTTTTACCTGTTTGTTCCCCATTCTGAGTTACTAAGTCATACGTTCCATCATTTTTTTCTAAAATTTTAATATCCCATTGGTAAACTTTACCTTTATTATTAATTTTATATAATGATTTGTATTCCATATTTATATTAATGAATTAAATCTTTAAATTAATAAAATTCATTTTTTTTTAATACTTTTAAATATTATTTTTATGCAATTAATTTAATCATTTTTAACTTAAAAATATATATATTAATATAATCAATGTTTGGATTAATTAGTGTCCCAATAATATTGGCAGGCGGTTATTACTATTATACATTTAATAAAAAAAAGGTAGTTGAAAAAGCACTTGATATGTATGCATCAATTGTTGTTTATTCTAAAGATAAATTAAATTTTAAAGTAGATGATATGTTTAGTTCAAATTATATAAATTTAATTTATCAAAACAACGAAAATCAATACAGTAAAATAAATATAACAAGTTATTTTATTGGTATTTTTAATAATCAAAATATAAATTTTCGAAAAATTGAAGAGAAGTATGATATTAGTAATAATAAAGAAAATAGATTATTATTTTCTTATAATTATGATAATAAAGATTATTTAAATTATTTATCTAATAAGAGTTTGGTGAATATTTTATTTAATGATGAATTAATAGAAGTAAATAACACTTTTCCAATTATGAATAAGGAAAAATTTGAGTTATTTAAAACTAATAAACTTAACCCATATTTTTATAAGGAAGAGAATATTAATGATTCATTTTATATTTTACTTAATGGAGATTTAAAACATATAGAAACAGTTAAATTATTTAATAAAGAAACAGGTGAGTATGAAGTTGACATTAATGGAAAACTAAAGGACCTTTTCAATAAATTAAAAGGTCCATTTAATGATTGGGGTTTATTAACATTAAATTTAATAAAAAATAAATGGATTTTTGATGATTTTGATATTGATAAAAAATATAAGATAATAATTAAACAGGGTTTATATTTAAATGAGGAAACATTTGATTTAGAATCTGATATTATAGAAATTGAATATAATGATGAATTTATAAAATTACCTTCATTGTATGAATTATTTTTAAATAAAATAAAAAAGAATGGATTGGAATTTTTATCTAATATATAGAATAAGATGTCAATCTATCAACCTGTTAGTAAAAATGATAAAGGATTAAATCAATTTATGAATGAAGCTGCACCAGTTAATTACAATATGAGTCAAGGAGTACTTGGTTCATATGGTGGCATTAAATTCAAAACACCTTGTAAGGATGGTTGGAGAAAACCACCTTGTGTTGAAAAAGTAAAGAAAGGAAACTTCTGGGTTCCACAAGGAACACCACTTCCATTGAAAAATGAAATGTTCTATTCAGAACTTCCAGAAGATAGTATGTTTGTTTTTGCTAGAAATTATGTAAGTCCAGACTGTTGCCCTGCTACTTATTCAACTGATAGAGGATGTGTCTGTACAACTAGTCAACAAAGAAAGTTAATTGGTGAATTGAGAGGAAATAATAAAAATTTCCCAAATTATTCATTTTAATATATATAATAATATATAAATGTTTTCTTTATTTTTAGATAAAAATAAAAAAAATCTCAATAGTATAAATTTAGATAATATAGAAATTAAAGAAGAAAATGTAAATGATATAAATTATTTAGAATATTTATTAGGAAAAGTTGAGGAATCAATAGTTAAATTAGATAAAAATATAGATTACCAAAAACCAAATCATAAATTAATAACTGATTGGCTTTTTTATCTAAAAAAAAAAAAGATATTTTTAGGAATTAATCTATATAAACTTAAAAATAATATTAATTATGAAAATAATAAAAAATTAGATAATTTAATTGAAAAATTAAATAATATTAAAAAAAATATAGATTTTATTGATGATTTTAATTCTCAGTTACTTGAAAAAAAAAGAAATTTATCATTAGATACTTTAACAAGAGTTAATACAATATTCCTACCATTAACATTAATTGTTGGTTATTTTGGTATGAATTTTCAAAGTATGGGGGTTCCATCCAATAAAACAGGAATTTTTACTCTAAAATATGGACAAGGTTTTGTATTTTTTCTCATGTTATTATCAATTGTATCTATTTTCATTTTAATAAAGACAGATATTATTTCAATATAAAGAAATGAATTCTTTTAGGTTTGCTTCTAGTAAAACTTTATTTTTATAATAATCACAATAAAATTTATCTAAAGATTTAACATAAAAAAACCAATCTTTACCATCCATTAAATGAATATTTTTAAATTTACGATATTCATTTAATTCAACTAAATAAATATCAGAAGGTATATAATAATAATTTTTAGAAAACAAAAATTTAACTTTACTATCTTGAATTTCAGTGTCAATAAATGTTTTTACCTCTATTGCCTTCCTTATTTTATTTTTTTCTTCAATAAAATCAATCATTGGTAAATATTCATTATCTGGTTTCTTTACATATTTATTATTGTCATTGAAATAATTATTCATTATATGTTCACCATAAAATCCATATTGTAAAACATTCTTATTTAATTTCATCCTAGATAATTTACTAGTTTTACAATTGCTTAAAGTTTCTAACCAATTTTTTACAAATTTATTTTTTGGAATTTCATTATAGAAATTACGTAAAATAAATTTACTCATTTATATAATATTTTTATCAATTATTTATATATGATTGATAAAATAAAAAAAAATAAAAAAATTTTGAAAACATTCATTAAAAATTTCTTAATTGCAGGAATTACATTAGGACTTTATTCTGTTATTATAGAATTAACTTCTCCAGAATTTGTAGGTTTCATCCATGGTGCATTACCCATTACTTTTACATATCTAATTTTCCTTGTGTATTTCACTAATAGAGAAAGAATAACCAATATGGCCTTTTTTAGTGGTATTTCTGGTTTATTATGGGTTGGATTTGTTCTACTTTTATATTTATTACTCAAAAATGGTGTTGATTTACCTTTATCTTACACTATTACATTTGTTATATTTATAATTACCTGTTATATCTTCTGGAGAATAAATAAAAAACATTTAATATAAATTTAATTTTTTTCTTTTTTTTTTTTTACTTTTGATATTGCTATCCAAATAGCACCAACAATTAAACTAAAAATAATTGGTCCCAAAGATAAATATACTCCCCATAAATCCTCCATATTAGCCCAAGGTAATCTATCATAATTAGGATCATCTTCTGGAACAATTTCAAATTCAATTGTTGAACTATTAGTCATATTAGGCTGTTTATAAATTGGATAAGTATAACATGTAAAATCATCACTCAAAGGAGTAACAAATACTCTTCCAGCAATATTTATCCAAGACATAAACATAAAAATTCCATGAAAACTTTTATAAGAAAATAATCTTTGAATAAAAGTCTTTTCTTCAATATCTTTACCCATTAATCTTAAAATAGTTTCTTTTAAGGTTTTACACTCATTAAATTTATCTTTATTATGTAAAAAATGAATATCTACATCTAATTCTTCAAAGATTTCTTTAAATTCTCTATTAATAACTTTGTTATTCATATCTTTCTTATGTTTCAAAATCAAAAACCATCCAATTGTTAATCCACCAATACATAAACAAAATGACACTAATACACCTAATGGCAAACCAGTATTATTTATTAATAATGATGTTGCTGTTGCATATAACATTGATAAAATATATATTCTACCACTCCACTCATGAATTGGATGTAATTTCTCATGTAATCTTGATAAAAAGGCAAAAATACCCGAAATAAATACTAAATATGAAAATGACACGTGAATATAATAAAAAATTATTGAACATGAATACTTAGAGTATTGATATGTATACGAGTAATCAAATAAACTTGTTGAATTAATATCGTGTAAATAATACATTATATATTAAATTGAAGTTAACTTTAGGTTTAAAAATTTTTTAATAAAAATATAAAAAATGATTTTTTATTTTTTGATTTTAAAATTTATATGGTTAATCATTATGTCTTATAATAACAATAATCAAATTATTTATTCAATTGAAGGAAATATTGGTTCAGGAAAATCTTCTTTTATTAAACTTTTAAGAGAAAAATATGGAGATAATAAGGAATTATTTTTTGTAGACGAACCAGTTAAAGAATGGATACAAGTTAAGACACAAGATGGAAAAAATTTAATTGAAAATTTTTATGAAAATATGCCTAGATATTCTTATATTTTTCAAAATTTTGCATATATTACTAGACTAAAAAATCTTATAAATGCTGTTAAAACAAGTAATTCAACTATTATTATTACAGAAAGGTCTGTTGAAAGTGATAGAAATTTATTCGCTAAAATGCTTTATGAAGATGGTTTATTAAATCAAATTGAATGGGAAGTATATTTATCTTGGTTCGGTATTCTTAATATAAATATTGATAAATTTATTTATATTAAAACTTCTGTTGATAATTGTATGGAACGAATTAGGTTGAGAAATAGAGATGGAGAAGATAATATTACTAGAGAATATATTCAAAGCCTTCATGATAAACACGAAAAATGGCTTTTGGAAAAAGATAATGTTATTATTTTAAATGGTAATAATAATATTTTTCAAAAAGAAGTTTTTGATAATTATATTGAAATTATTGACTTTGAACAACATTTTTCTCAATCTTCTTCTCAATGCTATCCTTCTCAAGCATCTTTTTAATTCTTTTTTTATTCATTTTTCTTTGTTTTGGGTCCTTAATCATTGTACTTAAAAATGCATTAATTTGCTCATTAGTCATACCCATATTTTTAATTTGTTCTGTTGCCTTATTTACTTGGGAATCTTGAGATTTTCTTCCCATTCTTGAACTGCTTTGACTCCTGATTTTATCACGAAGTCTTTGCTTTAACATCTTTCTTCTCTCTTCTTTTGACATTTGTTTCTTTTCTTCCTTTTTTGTTTCAACTTGATGTGTTTCACTCATATAAATTATTTTTATCTTTATTTTTTTAAATATATTTTCTATTCAATCAATTCCAAATTTAAATTTAAATAGATTCTTTTATTATTTCCTAATGTTTCTCTTAATTTTCTTACACCTTCATCATAAGTTTTTACATTATTTGGTAAAGTTCTTTTAATAGTACCTTCTTTTAAAGCACTTCTTAAATTTCTATGTTTACTTACTCCAGTAATTTTTACTTTAACAGAATTATTATTTCCTAAAAATTCAACAATATCTCCTTCCTTAATATTTTCTGTATTTTTATTTAAAACTTTAATTTCAACTGTTTTTATTCCATTTTTTATTTCCTTAATATATTCATTATTTAATCTTAATTTTTTATTATATGTATTACCATTATTAGATATATTCATTCTTCTCATAATTTTGTTTACTTTTTCTCTTCTTTTTAAATTATTTTTTTTTGTATTATCCGCATTTTTTAATCTATTTTTTATTGTTTTAATATAATTCTTTGAATTTTTTGCTTGGTAGGTAACATCACCTTGAGAAACACAAGTCTGAACTCTACCAGTACAGTCACATTCAACATCTCCATAACATCCAATACCACCTTGTGGACAAGGACAAAATGTGAATTTATTTCCACCTAATAAATTACTTTTTTTTTTTCTATTCATATATACTATATCAATAAAAAAATTTCTATTAATGAAAATAAAATTTACATTATTAATTAGGATTGAATATAATTAATTTATATTAATTGTTTCAGTTCCTAATAAAACCCAACAACTATATTGTTTTGAATAAGTTTTTTTTACAACAACTTTTTTACCATTTTTCTTTCTATATTTTTGAAATAAAAATAGTTGGTCATTTTCATTGTCAAAACGTCTACATACTTTCCCAATTTTTTTCATTTATATATTAATATTATATTTTTATAATTTTATTGGTAAAAATAAAAATTTTGGTAAAATAAAATTTTAGTAAAATAAAATTTAGTTTATTTATTAATTTAATAATAAACGTTTATTTTAGATATGAATAAAACTGAATGTTCTATTTGTAATAAAAATGTAACTAATATATATTACAATGACCATTTTACAAGATGTAATAAAATGAAAATTATCGAAAAAGAAAAAGTATTTCAAAAATTATTTAATTATTTAGATTTTGAATTAGGAATAGAAAAAAAATATATATCTAATAATAATTTTTTCATAGATGATAGCAAAAGTATAAAATTTATAAATGATGTAAAAAAAAGGGAAATGGAAAGAGAAAGAATAGGGATAAAATATATGAATAATGTTGAATTAAGACAAATGGAAAGAGAAAATGAGAGAAAAAAGAAAGAAGATATATTAAAAGTTAAATTAATGAAAGAAAGGGAAATAAAAAAAGAGGAATATTTTAAAAAAATTAATGAGCAAAAAATTCTTAAAGAAAGAAAAATGAGAAAAATTAATGAAACTGATGCCAAAAAAACTTTATTATTAAAAAAAAATGAACAAGAAAAAAAACAATTACAATATAAAAAACAGTTAGAAGAAATTGAAAGACAAAAAAAAGTGAGAATTGAATTAATAAAAAAAAGAAGAGAAGAAGAAATGCGAGAAAAAGAATTAAAGGATAAATTAATTAAAGAAAGATTGGAAAGAGAAAGATTAAATAATATTAAAATTGAAAAAATGGAAAAAAAAAAAAA
>Ga0180433_10011493_pt1 | contig 10495 bp, 11 predicted proteins | sample SS_ome_8_FD_132980 | JGI IMG/M metagenome (GOLD analysis project Ga0180433, IMG submission 132980) | Hypersaline lake sediment archaeal communities from the Salton Sea, California, USA - SS_1_D_1 metaG | ecosystem: Environmental > Aquatic > Non-marine Saline and Alkaline > Hypersaline >...
ATTTAAAAGATATTAAGAAAAAATATTCACCAGAATTAGTAAATAATTTTGTTCAAGCAAAATTAGTGAGATAATAATTTTTTAAGAAAGAATATATTTTATAAATTTAATATAATATAAAATATATATATATATGAGTGAGAGTGAAGAAACATTCGAAACTACCACGCAAGCAATATTTAAATCAAGTGCTCCACCTATTTTAGTTGGAGGAGAGGGTAATATATTACCTTGTGTTGAATTATGTAATATAAATTTTAATTTTCAAGCACAAGATAAATTTACAATTTCAAATCAAAATGGAAGATTATATATAGAAACTGATGAAGGCTTATCAAGTAAATCAACAATGTTTCCCTGTTATACTAGTATAGATGTATGTTCAGAAGCGAATACTCCATCAGATAAATTATATACATTACAAGATATAATAATTACATGTCCATCACTTCACAGAATGTATGTAAATGGTTCATCTACTATTTTTGATGGGGAAATATATATTGTTTTTAAGAATACATATAATAATAATATCACCTATAAAGTTTTGGCAATTTTATTAACACAAACTAGTTCGATGTCATTGGCAGTTACTAATAATTGTTTGAATGCTTATAAATTATTTGAATCACTAGCAACTGGATTACCAAATAAAGATGAGGAAACAACAGTAAGTAGTATAGCTGATTGGGATATTAATGATTTATTACCTAGCAATAGATGGTTTTATAATTACACTCATCCAAATAATACTAATGTAAATTGGTATGTTTATAAAAATCCAATATATATACCTAATACATTTAAAACAAATTTTATATCAATAGTTTCACAAGTAACATCAGGAGGGAGCATACAAACAGGAACAACTGCTTATAATATTTTATATTCTACAATTAGTAAATTACAAAACCCTGTTACAAGTGATAATTCCTTTGTTATTTTCGAACAAAGAGATTTATCAGCTTTATCATCTGGTAATGGTACTTCATCCTCATCAAGTTTAAGTAGTGCTAATAGTATTGCAGCATGCCAAGCATTATTATCAGAATCAAGTGAAGAAAATACAGGTGAAGAAAATACAAGTGAAGAAAATAATAGTTCTTCTTTAGTATCATCAAATAATTATTCAACTGGTTCAACATCAGAATTTTTTAGTGAAGAAGAGGAAGTAAATAAGGAAAGTGAAGATGATGAGGTTAATGAACAGATAAGTAATGAAAATAAAGCTTGGAGTATATTTATATTGATAATTAATATATTATATTTTATAGTTGTAATCATATTAATAGTGTTTACTTTTATTAAAAAAGATGTATTAAGGAATTTATTATCTGAATTAATGAATAAGACATCTTATAATTTAATTTTCTATTTGGCACTTTTATTAATTCCATTTATAATATTGAGTTCCGTATATTTATCATATGGTATAAGTAGTTCAGGTGTTGCTACAGCAAATATTGTTTTTATAAGTTTAAATTATATTAGTTATATAGCATTAGTTATAGTTATTATTATACAGAGTATTAAAATAAGTAAAGGAATAGACGCATCTCAATCATTTATAGAGAATCTGACTGAAAGACAAAAAGAATTGAATAAACTCCAGAATGAAATTAATAAAATGAAACAATTAAAAAAAATTTTAAGTAAAAAAGATATTACTAAAGGTTTAATTAGTTAAAGAAACAAAATAAAAATAGTTTAATTATCTTATATAAATATTATTTATAATATATATTTGTCAATAATTTACACTCTTGATATAATAATATGTCCTCCTGGTATATTCTTACGTGGATATACGTGTAAAAATAATAAATAAAAAAGTTTCAAATTTATTTAATGAACTTTTATATAGCAAAAATTATAATAAATAGTTAATTTTGTTAATTTGTTAAAAATCTGTATTCCCAATATTTTTTACCAGGAGGAAAATAATAATTTTCTCGTCCTCCATATAAATATGATATTGTTACACACTTGCTACCTTTTTTATTTGTTACTATTTTGATAGTACTTGTATTAGTAGTACTTATTATGGTTTCGTTACCATTAGTTTTAGTTTTTTCGATTTCAGTATCTTTTAAAAGATTATTAATACACCCTAAACTAACGATTGACATTTTGTTTATTATTGTTGTTTATATAAGAAATGGCTAATAATAAGTTATTTTATCTATTTTCTCAATATACTCAATATTTATTTTTATTAATTTAATATAAAGAAATATTTTCTAGTTTTTTTTCCATCAATTTTTTTTTCATAAAAAATTGATTTTTTTTTAATTAGGATTTTTATTTATGTAAATAAATATGACTACTTCATTTGAAAATTTGAATCGTATCGAGCTTTTACGGAAACGTGAAACGTTATATTATTATATCGAGAAAATTAATAAAGAATTGGAAAAGAGGGATGTTAAACAAACAGTTAATGAACGTTTAGATAGAGATTTGGAAGAGATGGAGAAATCTAATACAAATCCTGTTACGTTAGCTTTTAAAAAGTTAATCAATAAAAACAAAAATAAGGATAATACAAAAAAAAAATCTGAGGAAAATAAATCAACAAAAACTATTGAAAAAATAATTTACGTTGATAGGATAGAGAATAATAAGAAAAAAGTATTGGTAAAGAAAAAAAATCCAGAAAAAAAATCAATAAGTCCTGAAAATTCACCTTCTAAAAAGAAGAAGGTAACAATTGCTATTATCAAGAAAGGTCTTGATAATAAGAAAATTAAATATAAAAAAAATCTTAAGAAAGGAGAACTAATGGAAATTGTTAGAAAAAATAATATAGTTCGTTACGTTGAGAGTTTATGTTAATAATTTTATTTTATAATATTTGGACTATTTCTATTTATTCTATAAATAGTTTTTAATGCTTTACAATTTACCGAACTACATGAACCTCTCTGTATTCTACAAAACGATACAGGTTTTTTTAACGCATTTTTAATTAATGTTGATTGTGTTGTCAATGTACCATTTTTATTTTTATAATAAAAACAACAATTTGAAGCGTAACCATCTTGAACTTCTGAGAAATGATTTCTATTATCACCATTTAATGAAGTTGCAGGCCATCCATCTGTGGTAGGTCCCTGAGACGATGCATACTTTCTTAACCACATTACAGTATATTGTCTTGCCATTTCTTGTAATCTCTTTTTATTTACCCTAATCCTTGTATCTCTTTTTGGTAAATAATTAGTAAGTATACTAGCATAAACCTTTTTATAAACAGTATCATAATATTCTTGTTCTTTTTTATTTGTATATTTAGGTTTTTTATAAACACAAAATTGATTACTAGCTTTATTATTTCTTATTCTCTGTGTATTTCTATCATTTGATAATATAGTTAATCTTTTTTGAGCCTTACATCTTTGTCCAATTCTTTTTCCCTTAATATTTATACATTTACATTTTCTTATTGCTCTACATAAAGCACTATTACTATTTTTACATTTACCTGTATATACTTTACAATTTTGACTACATTTAAATTTATTATAACAAATATCTTGACAACGTGACTTTAAATTAGAACATTTAAATATCTTAGAATAATCCTTTATATTAACATTCATACTATATATAATGTAAATATAATTTTACAAAAAAAATAAAAAATTAATAAGTATCCAATAGTCTAGCTGATGGGTCTAAAATTGTTGAAAAAGGATGTCTCCAATAATATGGGATAGACTTCTCATTTCCTCCATAAAACTTATCAAAAATATGTCTATAAAATAATGATTCTTTATCATATGGCTTATTATATTCATATTGTTTAATCCCCTCTTCATATTCCTCATCACTTAATTTACTATCAACATATTCTCGAATAATCTCAAACCAACTTCTCTTTAATGAACTTACCCCATCACTAAATGCTTCTTTTCGACGCCATAAAAGTTCATCTGGTAAATATCCATTAAATGCTTTTCTCAAATAAAACTTTTCCATATGTTCATGATTAAACTTTTTATACTTTGCTGGTAATGACATTACAAATCGCAAAAAATTTAAATCCCCAAACGGCACACGAGCCTCTAAACCAGCACCACTGATACTCTTATCACTTCTTAAAACATCATAAAAACGAATATTCTTTAACATTTCTACATTTGATTGAATTAAACTTTCATCATCAGGTGCGGACATAAAACCCCTATATGAAGCAAACATCTCATCTGATACATCTCCACAAAAAATTACCTTATCCTCACTATTTTCATTTATATATAAACTCACCAAATAATTACCTACTGATGCCCTAACAGTAGTAGTATCCCAACTTTCAATCAGATAAATAGTTTTTTCAATTGCATCTAAAAATTGTTTTTCTGTTAATTCAATATTTGTATGATTTGTTCCGAAATAATCAGCTGCCATTTGAGCATATTTTAAATCAACAGAACCTTTTAAACCAATTGAATATGTATTTAAATTCTCAGCACCAATATTTTTACATACAATACTTGTAACTAATGTACTATCTAATCCTCCAGATAATAAACAAGCTACTTTTCTCTCTGACATTAATCTTTTTTCCACTGCTTTCTCAAATAAAACCTTCATCTCATTTAGTACTTCTTCTTCACTAATTTCTTCATTTATTTTATAATTAAATGAATAAAACTCATTTAAACTTATATTAAATTCCCTATCACATATACAGTAATGTCCAGAAGGAAATTGTGATACAACTCCAATATCGTTTCTAATATCAATTAAACTCTTCATTTCACTTGCTACAGCAAATTCATCTTCTCCCCTAACCCAATACAGAGACCGAATTCCTAATGGGTCACGTGCTACATATAATAAATCTTTCTCTTCATCATATAACATAAAAGCAAATACACCGTCTAATCTCTTTAACATTCTTTCAATACCTAACTTTTGATAAAGATGAATAATAATTTCACAATCACTACTTGATACATATTCATCTTCTAAACTATATTCTTTAATTAAATCACGAAAATTATAAATTTCACCATTACAAATTAAATAACATCCTTTTAAATGAAATGGTTGGTCACTAATATCATTTAAACCATTAATACGTAACCTATTAAATCCAAAAAATAAATCTTTATAAGTCTTCTTATAAATCATATATTTACTATTATCAGGTCCTCTATGTTTATTCCTTAATAAGAATTCAAAAAGTTTTTGATTATCATAATTAGAACCTTTATAACCAAATATTCCACACATTAATTTTATATATTAATAAAAATTACTTTAAATACTTTTATTTTATTTTAACTTAAATCTAAAAAATTAATTATCTTAACATCAATAATTATTTTTTTTTCAGATGATTTTGTATTTTATATGTATTTTTATATATAAATATTAATATTTAAAGATTTATTTTTGAGTAAATAAATAATGGAATTTAATTTATCAGAAAAATATTATTACAAAATTAATGTATTAAATAATCAGTTTTATGTTTCACATGTAAATTTTAAATGGAATTCCGATGAAGTAAAAAAAGATATACTTGGAAATTATTATGAAGAATTAATAAATAAACTTCGTAGTATTTCATTAAAACTAGAAATGGATTATGATAGCCATCATAATCATATACCACCTTTTAATAGAAATGAAAGTAAAAAAATTGAAAATAAAATAAATGAAAAATATATTTTATTGTGTAATTTCAAAAAATTGCCTTTGGATGAAGATAACTCAATTTATAGAGATGATATTATAATCATAGAACCAATAACATTAGATGCTTGTGTTGAAGAAAATTATTTTGTATCAAGAGAAAGATTAGAAATATGTAATTATATGAGATTTCCTATAGATTATTTAACAAATTATCAAATGATATGGACAGATGAAGGAGAATATGTATTAGATTTACCTTTTACAGAAGAAGAAGAAATTGATGAAAAAATATTTGAATATAAAATTGATAATATAAGTGATATATTAAGACAAAAGATAATTGAAATAATTAATAAAAATAAATATTTACAATATAGTGAAAATGAAATCAAATTAGATTTTTATAAGATACCTTTATTAAAAATAAAAAAGATAATACCACACAAATTATATGGTTGTAATTATTATTCAAAAAAAGAATTAAAGTTAGAAACAATAAAAAATTTATGTGATGAATATAATAATGTTAATTGCCCAAATTTAGATAAATTTCATTTTTTATGTAAAACAAAAGATTTTTATAATATTGATATTAAAGAACAATTAAATTTTGGTATAAAAATAAATTGTTATAATTTATTTTCTGATAAAAATAATTTAGGAATTGATTTAATAGAACACGATGGATGTACTATATTATTAGAATTAAATAATGGAGAAACAATGGAAGTTTCTAGTGATTAATTTTTTATTCTAATATATCAAAGTTTATTTTTTATTTTTTATAAATATAATAAAAAATATATAAATATAATATAATGAGTAATTTAAATAATCTTTTTGACGAAAAGAATGTAATAACAATAACAGATGAGATTCTTGAAGAAGAAAATAAGGAAGATTTAAAAAAATTGGTTCAAAATACAGCAATTTTGAACGAAACTATGAAGGGTTTGAATTCACTAATAGAAGATAGTGGTACTCAAATAATGGAGGTAGAAGAAAATGTAGAAGATACAAATGAAATACTTTCTGATACAAATATTGTTCTTGCCAAGGCTAACAAAAGTCAAAAAACTGGAAATCTTCTTAAAACAACAATAATTAGTGGCGTTATTGGATTTTGTTTAGGTGGACCATTAGGTGGGTTGGCAGGTTGGGGTATTTCATCAACAATCATTGGTATAACAGCTATTGTTGGTTCAATATTAGGAACTGTTACAGCTGGAGGAACTGTATATAGTATAGTTAAAGGTAAACGTGATAAAGCTATTCGAGATTGTGCTAGAGTAATAGAAGATAGAAAAATGAATTAATTAAAAAGTAATTATAATTTGGCACTTAAACATCATGAACAAAGTTATCAATCAACTCTATGATAAAATAATGTTTGAGTGTTTCAATATGTTCGAAATCATCTTCTGTATGTACCTCTCTGATGAGAAATGCACCCCAACGTGGAATGATTTCGTTCATCAGAACAGTAATAGTTTGGGCACCAAGAAGTTGAGTGAGAACATTCATAGTTACTTCTATATTGCGAACATATGGGCGAGTGTTTTGAGGAAAAGCCACTCCATTGAATGGTGTCCAATTTCCATACATTCCACTTTCAAGTGATGTGTAAACTTCAGACCAAATCCAACGTTGAACATTATTCAATATTGGAAATCCATTAGTACTGTTGAAATCATCAGGTTCAAAGAGATCTCCCAAATTTTCTATTAGGTCTTCCAAAGATTCATGGATAATTTGTACGTTGTTAAAGTTCTCCAATGTATTCACAGGTGGTTTATCAATAGGTTCCACATGTGGGTTCTCCATGTTTTTAGAGTAGTTCACTAGTTACTTAATATATTTTTTTTGTTTTCAATATTATATTAAAGTTATCTATTATTTTTATTTTTTTTCTAAATTATAAAAATAAAAATGCTTTATTTTTTTTATAATTTTTTTTTTTAATTTTTTTTTATAAAGATAATTTTTAATTATAAAATAAATTCTGTAACGAGTGATATTATACAAAAAACGTTTGATTGTGGATATTTGATAAGGATTGAAAATGCGTTATAAACAATTAATATTTATATTATATATTTTAATGATTAATGAAACAGGTGGAATTACTGATTTTATGTGTTTAGTTTATGAAGGTAAACCTAAGGTTGAAAATTCATTACAATTATCTTTAGATTATTCACATCTGAATAGTGCTGAAGAAATTGATGAATATAAATTTAAAACATTATTAGATATTTTTATAGCTGGATGCAAATATAATTTTGGAGAAGTTATTTTATTAGAAGAAATGAAAGGTGAAAGATTGGAGAAAATGAATAAATATTTTAAAAGTTTTAGCTATAAAGTATTTATTAATGAGGTTATAGAGGGTTCTCAATTTAAAACAAGAGGTGAAAAAATAGAATTGAAAGATTATTATTTAAAAATAAATAGAAATGGTATGGATTATTATATTTATTTTGATGAATTGAATAAAGAATAAATAAAAAAATTAGAATAGATAAAAATTATGTAAATATTGAGGGATTTGTTTTTTAAGTTGTGCTATTTGATTAGGATAAAGGTATTTTTCGTAATTTTTGGTGCCACCTTGTCTGAAAAATAAACCATTTTGAATAGCACCTACTTTAAAACTATTATTTTTCTTTTCATAATCAGAACATTTTTTTATATCAGTCTTTTCACATATCATTTCAATGGATTCATCTGTAACTGGAATTTCTATCATATCAGCAATAATTTTAATAAATTTTTTTTTATCAGCCAAAACTGTAGTATAATCAAAAAGTACAGAATTATTAGTTGATTTTGACATTTTCATGTGAACAATTATTTCATTACAAAATTTTTTTAAATTCTTTAAACAATATTGATAAATACTTTTATTTAAGTTTTTATTAATATCTATTAATTTTGTTCTATTTGCTCTATAATAAATCCTATAAAAATAACTTGAAATTAATTTATCTAATGGATTTCTAATAATAAAAATTTTTTGATGTGGTAATTTTTTTATATATTCATAACTTAAATAACAAGGATGGGTTGCAAAAAATGGTCTATTTATTTGGTGAATATTTGTAAAATGAACAACATATTTATATAATTCATCTTTATCATATATATTACAATTAGGATTGACTAAAAGAGCAATAATTTGAGATAAAAAATGAGTGCCACATTTTGGTATGGAATAAATTATACATTTTTTAACCATAATATATAATTATAAATAATTATAAAAATATAATTAAACCCATATTTATAAATCTATATTTAAATATTCAGATGGCTTGTAATAATCTTTTAAATTTATATTTTCAAAAATAAATTTAACTGCTTTTTTCATTCCTTGATTTAATCCTATTTTAATGTTTGTTGTATTAAAATCTAATGGAGAAAAATCTAAATTATATTTAGCAACATAAAACTTTTTATTAAAAAATTGTTTGTCTTCATGATCAATAATTTTTAAATAATCATTTAAATTACATTGCAAATACAAAACGTCTAAAACTTTATTTATATAACCAAATAAATTATTACCTAAATCAGAATACATATATTTTAAATATTCACTATCTACACCAATTATCATAGTATAATCACAATCTATATTATTCAAATTTTTTATTGGAAATTGTTGCATTAAAGCACCATCAGTATAATAAAAATCATTGATTTTTGTAGGTTTTGTTATTATCCAAGGAGAAGCAGAAGCTTTTAAAAAAGATTTAAAGTCTTTATTTATTCCATTTATATATTCATATCTTGAAGAAGATAAATTAGTTACAACTATGTCAATTTTATTAATTTCCTGTTTTTTACTTTTATTAAAGAATTCTTCAATATATTTTTCTAATTTTTCATTTTTTGTTAATCCCATATTATAATATCCTGAATATGCATTAACTAATGGTCCTATAATTGGTATATTTGAATATGAATTAAATATATCATTTATTGAATTGAAATTTAACCAAAAATCTTTTAAATCTTTATACATTCCTAAACACAAACCAGTACCATTTAATGCCCCAGCAGATGTGCTATCTACTTTAACAAATTCAAAACATTTTTCAAAGTAATTCATTAAAACATATAAAAATCCACCCTGAAATGAACCCCTAACTCCACCACCTGGTAATATTAAGTGAATTTTTATTTTATTAACCATATATTTATATACTTACTCTTTTATAAATATTTATTATTATTTAAGAAATGTAAATAATTTTATTAAATGTAAAAATAATTTTAATTGTTTATAAATAGTATATTTTTAATGTACTATTGTAAATATTTAATGGTGTAAATAGTGTTAATGGTATAATAATAAATGTTATTTTGAATGATTTTTTTTTTTTAATTTAATAAAAAAAATTAAAAATTATATTTTTATAAATTAAATCTATGAAAATATATTATGAATGATCAATGTTTTCAAGACATTCTTTCTAAATTATTTACAGATAAAACTAAATTAATTATTATAACATTATTTTCAGTCTATATGGCATCAGTAAAAACTATAAATAGTTATTTAGTTGGTAAAATAGTGGATAAAAAACAACTTAAACATTTAATTTTTTATATTCTTTTGGCATTATCAGCTTATTCAGTTAACTATTTTTTGGATAAGTATATAAATCAACAGGTAAATGAGTATAGTACTTCTTTTTTTTCTAATTTCTTAAATATATTTTTTACAGCAGATTTTAATGAAATTATACAACATAATGAAGCAGTTATAACAAAAGTAAATGATACAGTAACACATATAAGATATTTAACAGAGTCTTTGTATTTTTCATTTTTCTGGAGA
>Ga0180433_10011494_pt1 | contig 10494 bp, 12 predicted proteins | sample SS_ome_8_FD_132980 | JGI IMG/M metagenome (GOLD analysis project Ga0180433, IMG submission 132980) | Hypersaline lake sediment archaeal communities from the Salton Sea, California, USA - SS_1_D_1 metaG | ecosystem: Environmental > Aquatic > Non-marine Saline and Alkaline > Hypersaline >...
ACGAACGCCTCGAGAGGACCACAAGCGAACAGGGCCGCGACGTTATCCGGGCGGCCCTCGAGGAAATATCGGCCAGGGGCCCGGACCCCGTAGGCCTTCACCCCTTGTATACGACTCTCACCGGAGAGAGGGAAAGGCGGGGACTATGTTCGACCCATTGGACCGAGAACGATTAGAGGCCTGTCAGGCGTGTGGACACCGGGTAACAACCGACCTCGGCGACGGCCGGCGCCAATGCCGGGCCTGTAGCCATATCTGGGGCGACAAGGCGCCGGCAGAGTTCAACCGTAACGAGTATCGGCCGGCGAGGGGGGACACATGCTCAGTTTCGGAATAGAACTCGAGTTCGGGGGGGCCTGGCGTATCGCGGCCGTCGTCGCCCTGGTCGTCGTATACCTGGTCCTCGACTACAGGGGGCGCCATGAACGCCACTAGCCAGAACCGCGTCGACGCCATCGTAGCTAGACACCTATCCGTTCTCGACGTCCTGAGTCGCTACCCGCCGCCGAAACCGCGACCCAGGAAGGCGCCGAAGAAACGGAACTCGTCGTATCCGAAAAAGGTCGGCGAACAGGCCGCCTATGGTCGAGGAATGTTCGACCCGGTCCTCGACGCCGTGAGTATCCCCAGGCGGTCTGCCGTCTGGGCGTCTATGAGATAACCCGGTCGTCGGCGGGGCCTTGTGTGTTGTGAGTTAGGGCCTCGTGACCGCTGTAACCCCGCCGGCGGCCCTCCACCGAGAGAGGGGCAAACATGGCCTATCCGATTGATTTCCCAGAGTCGAATCTGAATCTGAGCGTTTGCGAGGAACACGCGAAACAGGGGGTCGAGCCAATGAAGGCCGCGTTCGCGCAGTTCCCGAACGGGACCCAGGGCGTCCTCGAGTGTTGGCGCCTGTCGTGGAAGGAACGCCTCGGGGCCCTATTTCTCGGCCGCGTGTGGGTTTCGCTCATGGTCGGCCGTACCCATGTCCCGCCCGTGTCTGTCTGGGTCGAGAGGTCACCGTTCCCGAAGGGGGGCGACAATGGGAACGCCTGAACAATGGCTCTGGGGCGGGATATGCTTTATGTTCCTGGCGTTTCTGGCGTTTCTAGTCGCGTGTTGGATAGAGGGCCGATAGGGGCCTCTCAGGCCGCGACGCGGGAACGCGGGTCGGTGAACACCCCGGAGTAGTCCCAGGGGCCGCCCTGGGCCTTAGACCCACCCCAGAACGCCAATCGCGGCCGTAGGTCCAGGTGCATCGAGTAGGCGACGCCGTTCCAATAGATACCGACGCCACGAAACCCGACCTCGATAGCCAGTTTCCAGAGGGCGTATATATCGACCTCGTCCTGGTCGACGTCGAACGCGATATCGGCGGCCAGGCCGCGAGGGTGCCAGGTCGAACGGTGAACCCCCGTCGTGAGGCCGTTCGGAAGGAATACGACCTTCACGCCGGCCCGGCCTACGAACTCGTCGAGGCGCCGGACGAGAAACACGTTCACCGAATCGAGGGGGGCGCCGGTGCCCGTGATATCCTGGGCCCGGACGTTCTGAATCCCGTAGTCCTGAAAATCCTTCGCCTTCATTGTCTCAGGTCCTCGTAGTTCACCCGCTCGGCCCTTTCGCGGCCGTAGGCGATATACTTGTCGAGGTATTTCACCCCGTCGAGGCGGTTCTGTTTCCTGGGGACCCGGCGATCCACATGCTGAAACGTGAACCCCGGAACCTTGTCGACCAGGTCCTCGGCCGCCTTCACGTTGTCGTTCAGGGATTGGTAACGGGCCAGGCCGCCGTCGGCCGGGTCCATGTACATAGCGACCTCGCGAAAGAGTCTCATTCGCCGTAGCTTGTCCCACCCGGTAACCTCGGGCGAGAACCCGGTCCCGACGCTGAGAACGTGAACCCGCTCGTTCCCGAGCCACCCCTGGCGCATTGCTGCCCAGACACCGGCGACGATAGGCGTGTTCTGTGAGCCCGTCCCACCGTCGAGCCAGACCTCGCGGGTCCCCGGCGTTTTCCATTTTCCAAAGTAGACGGGGGCCGCGTAGGTCCTGTTTATGCACTCGAGAACGGGTAGGTGTCCGTCCTTCGGTTGCCACGACTTGAAATAGTGGTTCGTCTTATCCCTGGCCCGAACGGCGGTTATGATAACTCGCGTCGCGAGGTCGCTCATTTTCAGGCCCGGCCCCAGGCTGTCGAGAATCGCCTTCGTGATTGCGGTCCTCTTGTATCTGGGATACACGCGAAGGAACCGGCGCCGAAACGCCTTCGGTATGCAGTCCGAGAACAGGTCGAGCATTTCGCCGGCGTTGACCTTGCCGGACCCGATACAACCGGCCGAGATACCGCCGGCCGAGGTCCCTACGAGAAGGTCGAACTCGTGAATGTACAGGCCCAGGTGTTCCTCGGTCCAGGCCTCGACCTTCTCGAGACACGAGAGGGTTATCGCCCCCATTACGCCCCCGCCGGGCAATATCAGAATCCGTTTCATCGTTCCCCCTCGTTCCCGACTCAGGCGCCGGGGTTCTGTGGGCTATACCCCCGAACGTCGGGCCCTTACACGACGCCGAGGCCGAGGCCTCGCGCCCGAATCAGAACACGAATGTATCGAGAACCTTCCACACGAGCCCGAGGACGGTCACACTCGCCGCGACGGCCCCGGCAATCTGCCACCGCATTTTCGTAACCTTCGCGTCGACCCCCACTATCGCCGCCGTCGTCGCCGTCTCGAGGGCGTGGATCGCCGTCGTCGTCGCCTCGCCGACGGCCTTCGTGTTCTCGGCGTTCTTCTCGCAGAGGTCGAAAATCCGTTGTATGTCCTCGGCGTTTCTCGTCGTTTTCGTCGCCTCGGCGACCTGGGACTTCTCGACGTCGTTCAGGCGCCGGCCGAACCCGTCGACGTCGCGGCTCGTCGCGTATTCCGGGTGACTGTGGTCAGACAAGGCGCCCCCCCTAATACCATGTCGACAGAGGCATATCGCGAGTATCGAAATATCCTCGACACCCAAAATTGAATCCGACAGGGCCGCCCGTCGTCGGTGGAACCGCCTCGGCGTATACGGTCTGGCTCGTGTCCGTAACCAGGTGAAACCATCGTTTCTCGGTGAACCCGGCCGCCCCGCTCATAAGCGGCCCACCGTTCGGCGGGACGAACGCCGTGTAAAACCCGTCCCAAAGTTTAATCGCCCAGGTCGACGACCCATACGAGGCTCGAACGTGACACTCTGAGCGCAATTCCAGACCAGGGGGAACGGCCAGGGACATAACAATCGAGGCGACAGACCCCGGCCCAGGAATTGAACCGACTAGGTCGTACTGCATATCTTGATGCTGAACGAACCCAATATCGGGGACGTGCAAGAACATACGAATGTAGTCGGAAACGTCGTCGACCAGGTAGGCCGAACCGACGCGGCGATACTGGTCGAACCCAGAGTTGGAGAGAAGGGCCGAGGCGTCGAGGTTCGTATCGAATCCCGCGTCTACGACGCCGTCGCTGTCTCTCTTGATAACAAAAACATGGATCCACGAATCCGGGGCCCAGGGGAATACGCCGGCCGCGACGCCGCCGGTCCCGTTGCCGATTGCCCAAGTTCCGATACCCTTCTCGATAGGCGCCGGGAGCGTTATAGCGTCCTGGTTCCCGCCGATACCACGGGCTCGGCCGTCGAGAATCCAGACCGAGGCCGAGGTCCTGGTGACTTTCATTCCCTGGATTTTCTCACAACCGGCCGCCTCGAGGTAGCGAGTCCAGTTTTCTTGTTGGCGCCCTAGCCAGTTGAAATACTGTCTGGGGGGTTTCTCTTTGAACTCCCACCCGTCGCTCTTGTGGGCGGCGTCTGGCGCTACGACGTTATTCTGGCCGCTCGTCGGGTTCACGACGTCGTTCTGGGCCCATTCTGGATACGCGGAAGGTCTGTCGACTGCCATCGTTTACGCTCCTATGTAGCGAGTTCACAAAGGACGCCGCCTATCGGAAGGCCGCCCTCGGTATAGTTCGTCTCTGAGAATCCGTCGCCCTCGCCGTAGGGAATACCGCCCTCGCCCGAGAACTCGAACGGCGTGTCGCCCAGGTCGTAGGATATCCCCGTGATACGAACCCCGACCGCCCGAATCGCGTTCATTTGTTCGGTAAGGTCCTGGGGAACTGTCGACCCGTTCGTGTAGAGGGTAATCGCTCCAGGGAATCGTTCGAGTAGGCGAACCTGGGTCGCGTTCGTAAGGAACGAGAGGCCCGTCGATACGTCCTCTGGCGTCCCGCTCGAATTGTTGATTTGGATTCTGGCTCGGATGGCGGCCCGATACTCGGCGTCGGTCCGGCCGCCTCGTTCCTGTCCGACGATTTCCCCGATTATGTCCAGTTGCGCCCCTACGGCCGTGTCGATAGAACGGAACCTCAGAAGGTCCGAGAGCATGTTCTCGAGTTCCTGGGCCGGCGACACGAACGCCTCGACGAGTGCGTTTATCTTCGGCCTGGGCTTAAGCTGCTCAATGAGAAGGGATTTCGCCCTCGCCACATGGTCGGGAATGTAGATATCTGTGGGTGGGTATCCCGTGAAATACCCGCCCCACATATAGACCCGGTCCCCCGAGTCGATATCCCCGTCCGGCGTTGGGAAATTGCCGAGGGGGACACCGTACCCGAGGACCCTCTGTCGTTCGCCTACCGTGTCGACTGCCATCAGACCGCCGCCATTTCCTGTTCGGTGTAGGTTGTCCCGTCGTCGGTGAAGGCCTTTTTCGCGAGGGCCGTCCCGGCGCCGTTGTAGAACACCTTTTCACTCGAGGCGCTGTTCGACGTTCCTTTGTTCCGAAGGGTCGCCCAGACCCAGGCGAGAATCTGTCGCGCCGACTGAGTCGCGCCCGGAACGCCGACCCCAGGCTCGGCGATTGCCGCATCGAGGGCCGCGTTCGCCTCGACCAGGACCTCGGCCTTCATACCGGACGACATACCGCCGAGGTCTGTCAGGCCGGCGCCGGCGGTCCCGATTGTCGTCTGGATCGCCGTCGTGGTCGCCTGGACCGCCGCGATATCGGCCGCGAGACTCGCGCCGACGGGCGTTCCGAGAATCCCCGCTATCGCACTCTGGCCGGACAGGAGATTCCCCGTGTCGACAAGTATCGCCGCGTTCTGTGCGGAGAGTGCGCCCTGTCCCGTGATAAGAGAACCCGTATCCGCGAGGATATTCGCGTTCTGGGTCGAGAGGCCGCCCTGATTCGAGATTATCGTCGCCTGGTTCGTCGCGAGTGCGTCAATTTCCTTCGCGTCGATATCCTTCCCAGACGCGCCCCCCTGTAGCGAGAGGGCGTCGCTGTTCGCGTCGGTCGTCTGGAATACGACGGCATGGTTCCCCGTGCTGATTGCGCTAATCGCGTTCACCGGCGACGAGATTCTGACACCGTAGGACGTTGCGGCCTGTAGCCACACGGCCAGGGACGCCGAAACCTCGAGTCCTGTCCCGCCCCCGGTCGCCCCGAGTTTCAGGGCCGAGCCCGTCCCGGCGGCCGTGATAACGATAGCGTCGATATTCGTCGCGGCCGTCGCCTCGAGTGCCCCGTCCGTTCCGAACAGAGTAACCGCCCACCCGTCGGTAGACGAAACGTGAACCGCGTCGGCCGCCGTCGTGTCGATAGCGACCCCGTATCCGTCGGCGTCTATGTCGCCCCCCGAGGCGTTCGAGGCGTTGATATCGAGGGCCGGCTTCGCGTTGCTGTCGACCTGAACGCCGCCCGAGCCAGACCCGAGAGCCTGTAGGTGAACCGCGACCTCGTCGTAGACAGAGACGACGATTCCCTTCCCGGTAGGCGCGACAATCTGGACCGCCTCGCTGTTTGCACCGTGACCGCCCTCGAGGTCGATAGCCCGACCCTCGACTGTATTCGGCCCGTGCGCCCGGATGGCGGCCGACCCCGCCTGTTCGCCGGCCGTGAGGGAAACGGCATGTCCGGCCGTCCCGCCCGAACCACCGTAGACCGCCAGACCGACGTCGTTCGACGCGATTCTGACACCAATCGCCCCGCCCGTGAGTCGGAAGGCCGAACCGGCGCCGACCGCGTCGACCATAACCGCGTCGTATCCGTTCGCCTGGTCGAGTTTCACGAGTTCGCCGTATCCGGCCCCGACGATAGATATCGCGTGGCTGTCGCCAGACCCGGCGCCCGTTGGCGCTACGATTTCGAGGGCCGTCTCGTCGGCCCGTTGCGCCCGAATCCTCGCCGCTGTCCCGCCGCACGTAGGCCCGGAATCGACGTCGAGAGGGATTGTCCCCTCGTCATTGTAGAGTTTCAGGTGGTGCAGTTCGAGAGAACCGTTCCCAGAGGTCGCCCAGACGTTGTATACGCCCTGGGGAACGACCATAAACCGTTCCCACACGGGAAGGGCGCCCGACACGTAGAGGGCAACGACGAGCGTACCCAGGGTCCCGAGGTCGGTCGAATCGAACGTGACGTCATACCACCCGTTTTCGTCGTGAGAGGCCGACGACGATTCGTTTTTCTGGGCGAAATTGCCCTCATTTTTCGACAACCGGGTGAGGGCCTGGGTAATAGTGAGGCCCGTCTCTGGCGTGTAACCGTTGTCCTCGTCGACGAACGGCCCGAACTTGACCGTGTGCGTTCCGCTTGTCAGTTGTGGGAGTAGTCTCATTACGTCCGTCTCCTTCGATAGTTGTAGGCCTTCGCCGCCGCCGCCGGTTCGGTGAACAGCCAATTACTCGAATTGTTCCCGCTGTCGGTGTTCGTCCCGTCGTAGGCGTTCACGTTCGCCCCCGCCAGGTTGTTGTCCTGAACGTCGGTATAGCTAACCGTCGCCGCATTGACCAGGGCGACGTCGGCCTGGCTCGTCGCGACCCTCGAACGAATAGAGACGTCGTAACTCGCGGTCCCCGCGATATCGAACCTCTCGACGTCGCTCTGGCCCGTCTCGTAGAAATCGAACGTGAGTCCCGAATACACGGCGTCGAGTTCGAGTTCGCCGACGTCGATTACGGCCTGGCACTCGATATCGGTTTCGGCACTCGAGCCATTGTCGCCGGCCGATAGCTTGTTCGTGGCGATTAGCTTAATCCAGATGTAGGCGACCGCCCCAGGGTTCGAGAGGACGCAATCGTAACACTCGGCGACCCCGTCGTGTGAACCAAGTCCCATCCACGATTCGCCGATACCGCGACACCGAACCGTCGAGGTCCCAGGATTGAACGTCTGGGCCGTGTCGACCGCCGCCGTCGACGGCCCGTATACCGAGAAATGGCCCTTCGTGCCATCGGTTCCCCCGCCGGTCGTCCCACCGTAGAACTCGGCCGACTGTAGATTGTGGGTCGCCGCGTCCCATTGCCACCGAATGAACTGTGTATCGTTGTCGGTAAACTGGACCGTCGAGGACCCCCAATAGCTCGTAAACGTACAGGCATCGGCCACCGCGTCGGGGCCGATATTGATGTTCACCGAACAGTAGATATCGTAATTGTCGGTGTAGAACGTCACCGTCGAGCCAGACCCCGACGAGGTCGACCGAATCGTGAATATGAGAATGTCGGACAGGTCGCCGGCAAGGCGAATCGTCGCCGTGACATTCGAGATAATTTCGACCCGAAGAACGGCGCCCGTGAGACTCCCGTTCACGTTCCACCCGGTCGCCGACGGAATGTAGGTCGTCCCGCCGCCGTTGACCTCGAACACGACGAGCGAGGATAGGCAGTATATCCACCCGTTAAGCACGAGTTGGCCCGAACCCGACCCACGAATGTAGATATCGTTCCCGTTGGCATGGACCCGACAACCCGAATCTATGGTAAATACCCCGGTGACGCGGATATCCGTCTGTAGGTCCAGGTCGTAACCCCCGCTTTCGGTTATGCTGTTCCGAAGGTCGTCGAACGTGTTGTAGGCGCCATCCATAGATAGGCCCTGAGACGCGCCGGAACCGTCGAACTGAACGAGGCCGTCCCCGACAAACGTCATGCCAGACTGAACGATCCAGTTCCCAGAGACTTGCATGGTGTAGCCGTTTTGGTCGAGAGTGCCCGTCCACCCCGTGCAGTTCATATCTACAACGTCCACGGCAACGTCGACCGTCACCGTCCCTACCGGGGTATTACTGTCGAACAGGGCATTATCGCTAGAACCGGGAACAGACGCCCCGCCAGAACCACCGCTGACGAATGCCCAATGGCTCGTATCGTTCCAGTTCCCGCCCGTTCCGACTCGGTATCTCGGCGCCATGCCCCCCCCTTATATCTTCGACGCGACCAGGTCCAGAAGGGCCGTCCGTTGTGTCGCCGTGAGCCCGGACGCCATTTCGGCCGGCGTGACACGAACGACTCGGCCGACCTGGCGTTCGCCCGTGTCGGGCTCGACCGGGTTCGCGATTGTGTAGTCGAACTTCACCCGGACCGCGATCTCGACGACGTCCATCGTATAGTCGGTCGCGTCCTCGAGTTCGGCCGCGTCACCCAGAAGGGCCGCGAGTAGTTCGGCGCCTGTTTTCGTAGCCATCGGTTACCCCCGTGTGTAAGTGTACTCTTGCCCCTGAACGGCGTCTGAGAGGTAGTCCTGGCGCCATCCGAGCGAGTTCAGGTGTTCGGTCAGTTTGCCACAATGACATACCCGCGAGGTTACGTCGAACATGACCTGAGTCGCGACCTCGCGTTTGAATACGACCGCCCCGAGGTCGTAGTGTTCCGGGCCGGCCTCGGCCTTGTATCTCAGGTGAACGACTTTCAGCAGTTCGTCGGCGTGTAGCCTGAGACACGCGGCCTCGAACGCGGCCGAGTCGGTCAGGACGACGTCGCGATCCATCATAACCGCGACCTCGGACGACAGTTTCGACAGGACCGCGAGTAGGATATTCCGACACAACCCCTCGCCGGCCCGGCGGTTCCCCGCCTGTCCGACACGCGACACCGGGACGACCTCGAGGGGGACGTTCTGAGACAGTATCCCCTCGAGAACTGGTCGGGCTATCCCGTGCCCGTCGCGTAGTGGAATCAGAACCGGCAACATTACGGGGCCTCTGAGACGTCGAGTCGCGAATCGGCGAACATTGCTATCTCGTCGGGTCCGACCTCGATATCGGTTGTTTGCCACGACGGCGGCGAGTCGAGGGCGATTTCGAGAGTCGCTATCGCCCCGATTCCGTCAACGCCGGCCGTGTAGATTGGCGTATAGAACCTGTCGCGAATCATGTCCTGGCCGATTCTGAACGTGTCGCCGTAGGCCAGAATCGAGGCCTTAATCGCCGCGACCGCCTCAGTCTCGCCGGGATACGATTCCTCGTCGTAGACCTCGTAGACGACCTTCACGTAGGCCTCGCGTTCGGTCGGCCTGGCGAACTTCACGGGTTGCGGGTCGCCGTTTGTGTCGATAACCGTCTCGGTGATATCCCCCCAGGTCTGAATCCCGGCCGGCTTCGTGTTCCATATCATATCCGCGATATCCTGGTTATCGCCGCCGGTCACGACGCACTCGAACGAGTGAGGGGGAAGGCCCGTCGGGGTAAGGTCTACCTCTGTGTTGTTCTCGAATATCGAACAGGCCGTCACGTTCTCGACCTCGTCGAGTATCCGGGCCCGGATCGCCTCGAGGGTCCCCTTTCCCTGTCCCCCCAGGGATTCCTCGCGCCTCAGACGTAGTTCGGCATCCGTCTCGTTCTCGGCCCCTGGGGTCGCGTCGTTCAGGTTGTCGACACGGTCCAGGCCCGTAACGGGTGTTTCGATAACGGTCAGGGTCCCCGCCGGCGCCACGACCCGGCCGGACTCGGCCGCCCAGAATACGGCCGGCGACCCGACCTCGAACAGTTCGATATTCGTCCCTGAGCCGTCCTCAGAGACGGCCAGAGTGAAGGTCGTCGGGGTGTCCTGGTCGTCGGCCCGGACCTGTAGTTTCCCGGCGTCTAGGCCGTCCGTAGAGGCCGTAACAGGCTCGGCCCCGAGGTTGATAGCGTCTTTCAGGGCGTCGGCTATCATTGCCTCGTCGTCGGGCCCGGCCGCCGTGTAGTCGAAATCTGTCCCGTTGACCGTTACCGTGTACTGTTTCCCCGAGACGGCGCCCGTGACCTCTACGGTCGCGTCGACGACCACCGAATCGTCGATATCGGTGTCGGCCCCTAGCTCGAATACGTCGCCGGCGCCGGCTGTCGATACTGACATAGGCGCCGTCCCGACCAGGGCCGGAACCGTGACCGGCATCGAACCGATATCCTCGGTGTAGAGGATGGTCTGGGCCCGACTTTTCGTCGCGGCCCGGCGCTCGAGGCCCGTGTAGGCTACGACCTCGTCTAGCTGAATCCCCTCGGCCGAGGTCGGGCTCTGGGACAGATACACGGCCTCGCCGAGTTCCCAGACGTCGGCCAGGGGCCGCGAGAACACGCCGACCAGTTGGCCGAACACGCTCGAGGCGTCTACGTCGACGTCGCCGAAGGCGGCCCGAAGGTTGTCCTCGAGGTCGCTCTTTATGTCCTGTAGGCGTTTCGCCAGAAACCCGTCTGTCGTTAGTCCGAAATCACTCATGGTATAG
>Ga0180433_10011495_pt1 | contig 10494 bp, 8 predicted proteins | sample SS_ome_8_FD_132980 | JGI IMG/M metagenome (GOLD analysis project Ga0180433, IMG submission 132980) | Hypersaline lake sediment archaeal communities from the Salton Sea, California, USA - SS_1_D_1 metaG | ecosystem: Environmental > Aquatic > Non-marine Saline and Alkaline > Hypersaline > Sediment...
CTGTTCATCGCCAAGCCATCTTCTGTAGTGTATGTGCGCCAGCTCACACCATCATAGCGACTCACCCCACCGGATGTCCCAAACCAAAGATTTCCATAACGGTCCTCGCAAATCGCATAAACATATCTGCCCGCTAGCCCATCTTCTGTAGTGTATGTGCGCCAGGCTGTGCCATCAAAGCAGGTTACCCCACCGCCAGCACCGGGATTGTATCCGTCATATCGGTATCCTACCCAAATGTTGCCGGATCGATCTTCGTATACTGTACAGCTAACTCTCCCCGCGAGTCCATCATCTGTTGTGTACGTGCGCCACATCACTCCGTCATAACGAGACACGCCGTTGATTGTCCCGAACCAGAGATTACCACGATTGTCCTCGCAGATGGACCACACGATATCGTCCGCAAGCCCATCACCTTCAGTATAGTTGTCCCACTTGGCGCTCACCGAATCGGGAAACAGCGCCAGCAAGACCGTAGTGAGTATCAGCATGCCGTTCTTTTTCATGTGGTAGCCTCCACTCGCCCGACAAGACATGACACTAAGCCCAAAAAGCTCAAGTTATCACCGCTGCCGTCTCATACCTATGCAAAGAGAAATACACCTCCAACAGTCGATTTGGCGCGAAGTGATTCTATCTGACCAGCACGCACTTCTTGCTAATGCCCTCTGAGCCTGCCACAAGCCTGATGAAGTACACGCCGCTCGGCATAGCTTTCCCCTCCGCATCTCTTCCATCCCAACTCTCAATGTGCCAGCCGGGGGCGCGTTCATCTTCAAAAAGTGTCTTCACCAGCCTACCCCTCCCGTCATAGATAGCGAGGCGCACCGCTCCGGGAACGGGCAAATGGTATCTCACATGAGCCACCTCACTAGACGGGTTCGGTATTATGCTGCATAGAAATGGAACCTCGCTGGCCCCAATATCCGCCGATCCGAGGACGATCTTGTAGCGCCCGAGTCTGTACACAAGAGCACTTAAATTGCCGGCAGCTTCGTCGTAGCTGCACTGTATTTGTTCCCAACCCAATATGCCTTCATGCCAGAGCTGCGGCCACAGATCCGTCTGCGTAATCTTCACATTCAGAACACCTGGAGACTGCAATTGCATCGCGGATGGGGACAGAGTGAACCCAGCAGCCACAGAATCTCCGGCAGAGCCGCTCGAAGACTCATCAGGCAAAATAAGAATGTAGCTATCCTTGTTCACGGAATGAGCGGGACATCTCAGGCTCACCCGACCGTCGGGCGCCGTCACATGACCTCCTTGACCGGCGCTTATTGGACCTGCACCGAAGCTGCGGGTCTCCTCAGCCGGATTCCCACAGATGTCTCGTGCTCTCCCACAAACGCTTACCGTGCCGGGAGCCAGCAGCCGGTAGCTAGCACAGTAAACGTTTCCCGTAGTATCCGTGGCAGACACACTGAGCGGAGTGCCTTCTACCCCTAACCACACGCTCGTATCCTGCACGGTCTCTGAGGCAATTAGGTAGATATCCAGCTCGGCGGTCAGCTCGGGGTTCTGGTGGATACTGACGGTAATCTCCGGAGGTGTCTCATCCAAAGGCGTTGTATCCAAGAAGTCGCCCCAAATGCGGCTTGCCCCGCCATTGGCTGAAGGAGTGAACGACGAGTAGGCCATGAGAGCCTGTCCACAACTGCCCGATGCCAGACGAGCGCCATCCTGATCAAACTGCTCCGTACACAAGGCTATGCCCAGAGTGTCAAGCACAGCTCCCGAACGATCAATGCGTGCTCCATAGATATCATAGTCGGATCCGCTACGCTTGTCAGACCACAGTACCATAAAGTTGGTCCCATCAAAAGCAACTGTAGCACAGTAATTCGCATATGAAATCACTATACCATCCGGATCAAGTACAGTGCCCGAATGATCAACACGCGCTCCATTGATGCTGCCACCGTAGTGCCATACCACCATGTACTGTGTCCCATCAGAGTCTATGCTGGGTGGGCTCCCCCCCCCCCTCCACTCAGGTGATATCGCTTTACCCCCAAGATCGAGCACAGTGCCCCAACGATCAACACGCGTTCCCCGAACAGTGGGAGGGCAAACGGGTGGTGCATCGCCATACCATACGACCATGTAGTTATCCCCATCAAAGGCTATTGCAGGCGAATGCTCATACTCCCGTTCGTTTGATATTGCTATCGCCGCACCGTCAAGCACATAGCCCGAAGGGTCAACACGAGCCCCATGGATATCATAATTGGTGGGAGAATACACGCGGTAATGCATCCACACCACCATGTAGTTTGTCCCATCGGACGCTATCGCAGGATCCCACTCCTCGCCTGGTTCCGTTGATATCGCTATGCCGCGGGAATCAAGCACCTTTCCAGACCGATCAACACGCGCTCCGTAGATGCCTGAGCGGCCGTCGCGCTCCTCTTCCCACACCACCATGTAATTCGTACCATTGGATGCTATGTCGGGGTTCGTCTCATCGCCCGGCGCATTTGATATGACTATACCATCGGGATCAAGCACATTCCCTGCACGATCAATACGCGCTGCGTAGATGTCATGGGAGCCACCGCAAGCTTCCCTCCACACCACCATGTAGTTTGTCCCATCAAAGGCTATTGCTATGTTCTTCTGGTCGTCTGCTTCCTCCGTAGATACGACAATCCCCGTGGCATCAAGGGTGCTCCCTGAACGATCAACACGCGCTCCGTAGATACTAGAGTCAAAGCCACTAGGCCCGCCGGCCCACACCACCATGTAATTTGCCCCACCGAAGACTACTGCTGTTTCCCACTGATGGCCGGCCGAGTTCGCTATGGGCACCCCCCCGGGATCGAGCACAATCCCAACAACGCTCACCCTGGCAGCCCAAGTGTCCCAGGAACCGGCGCGACCGTCGGCCCACACAACCATGTAGCTCGTCCCACCAAAGGATATGGCCGGATGGCGCTGATCGTCGCGTGTCGTCACTACGGCGATCCCCCCAAGATCAAGGACCGTTCCCGACAGATCGATACGGGCCGAGTAGATGTCAAGCGAATAGGAGCCGCTTCTACCGTCCTCCCAAGCCACCATGTAGTTTGTCCCATCAAACGCTATGGCCGGATTCCACTGACCGCCTGCAGCAGTTGATATGGCTATCCCCTCAGGATCGATCAGGCTTCCTCCCACATTCAGCCGCGCTCCGTAGATGTCATAGGAAGAGGTGCCGTTGCGCCCGTCCTCCCACACGACCATGTAGTCTGTTCCATCAAACGTCACCGCGGGATTTCTCTGAGAGCCCGCGGCTGTTGATAGCGCCAATGCTTCAGGATCCAGCAGTATCCCGCCCGCGCTCACACGCGCTCCGTGGATGTCATAGGCGGAGTCGCCGACACCCTCCGTCCATACCACCATGTAGTTCGTCCCATCAGAAGCGATGGCCGGCTCGTACCGACCGTCCGTCCCGGTTGCGATCGCAATACTATCAGGATCAAGGACCGTACCTGAACGATCAACACGCACTCCATAGATGTCCCATGAACCACTTCGATTGTCCTGCCACACCACCATGTAGTTCGTTCCATCAAAGGCTATTGCGGGGTCCTTCTCACTCCCAATCCCGGTTGAGATCACTATGCCCGCAGGATCAAGCACGGTGCCCGACCTATCGACACGTGCTCCACGTATCTCCCAAGAGCCCCTCCGATTATCCTGCCAGACCACCATATAGTTCGTCCCATCAAAGGCGACAGCGGGCAGCTCCTGCCTGCCCTGGGCCGGGCAATACCCATGTTCTTTCCCAATCTGAAACGGCGGCCCAACGCCATCAAGTGCCTCGACAGGATCTACAGCCGCAGCCCACACTCCCGCCTGGATACATATGGACCAGAGAAACACAGTTCGCAGGAAGCGGCCGGGGCTCTGCCTCGTCCCGGTTTTGCTCCGAGTCAGGCGCTGCACCCCCTTGACAAATCTCATGGCATATTACCTCCGGGCCGGCCTCTACACGCGACATCGATGATGGCTGTCCTAACTCGCACACAGCAGAGGCTCGCGAGCCGGCTTGCCTGTGGAGCCGCAAGGACCCTCCGCTTTGACAACCCCCCCCATCGCATCATTATGTTAAGCGGTTTCATCTCTTGAGTCCCGGCGCCTCGGCGATATGAGCTGCGCCGAGAACCGTTAAGGCGATCCGGAAGAGATGCTCACAGCCGGCCGGGTTCAGCATTCTGCGCACAAGATCCTCGGACCGTTCTTCAGCCAAATCGCTCGCCACCAACCTCCCGTACTCAGGCTGTTCGAGAGTACAATCAGCGAGGAGACACAAAAAAAGAGCCACATTGGCACAAACCAACGTGGCCTGATCGACAACTCTGATGTCCGCTCTTCACCAGGTTGCATTGAACGCACCTCCCATATTCCAACGAATTCTACCATACCCCAAATGGGCAGCCAAGTCAATCCTCAAAGTGGTTCTAACCCTTTGGTTCTAAACCTATGGTTCTAGACCTAATCCGTGAATAAGGATGGCGAAGAGACGGGGCCGCATCCCGGCAATCTCCCTCTCCGACATCCGTGTGCTCCACCCCTCAACGCGACACATCTCCATGTAGAAATCCCTCTTCGGAGGGTCGTCTATGTAGATCATTCGCCGCAGGTGGGTCCAACTCAATTGTGCGCTCAGTGCGTGCACAATCGTTTCATCGCGAAAGACCTCTGCGAAGTGAGTCATACTAAAGAGATTCCGAGGGGAATAATCCCGCCCAAACTCGACCATCAGGAGGGCCAGAGAAACATGGCGCCCGCGCATGCCAACGGCCCTCAACATTCGATCCGTGCACGGTAGGGTGCGATCTCATCCTCATTCAGAACTCGTATCCGGAACTCCGTCAACAGCAAGCTGAAGCGGCCCCGTTTGCAACCTTGAAGTCAGACGCAATACTCTGATACTGTTAGCGGACGAACTAAGAATCGAAACGCGTGGATGACGACTTGTGCGTGTCCCGCAGGGCTTGGGAGGAACGTTATGAGATTCATCCTGACCATTGTGTGTCTTGCATCCGCTTTGCTTGTGTCAGCCTTGAGCTCATCCGATGCCCAGGTGGTTCAGAAGATCGATCCCTCGATAAGGGCGGCCGGCATGGGAGACGTCTCCAACGGGGTCTTCTGGGAACCGGCCTCCGCCTCATGGAAGAACCCGGCTCTGCTGGGGTATCAGCGCGGATTCACATATGAGCGGGGCCGTACCGAGTGGGTGACCATGGAGGGCCTGTGGCTCAGAAGCGACCGCATTCTTCTCGGCGGATGGGGATTCGGGGTGTTGTTGGCGGGTCGGCCCATTGACGGACTGGGCGGGACAAGCCTGGACGACGACTTCCCTTCCGGATCAAGGCCCCACGGCACTCCCCACAACATGGGACAGTTTCGCGAGGACTTGAATACTCTCGCAGTCGGAGTAAGCGCCGCTGAATTCATGGGGCACCTATTGCCCCGCTTGGGCCACTCCTGGCCGAACGTCGCGAGATTCGCCGATATCTCCGTCGGGGTGGCCTTCAATAACAGTGATTTCAGCACCACGACCCCCGGCCTTCCGGACGTGGAGCTGAGCACCGGGGACTACGGTCTTCTGTTTCGGTTGACCCCTTACAACTCCTTCGATTGTCCGGGAATGTGGCCGGACTTCGACCGAGTGCTCGAACCGTTGGTCGGTGGAATCCGCTTTGATGCGGCCTACGGATACTCACGGCACAACTATGGCGACGCAGCGCCCACGGCCGATGATCCGGACTGGGACTCCGCCCGCGCCTCCAAGTTCCTACATCAGGGCGGCACGATCCGCTTCGTCTTCGGCGGGCCAAGGGTTCTTGAAAGCTGGTTGTCGGAGTTGGGCGGCGATTGGCTGGCCGAGAGCTTGACACCCATCGTGTCGTTCGGAGTCGGATGGGATCACGAGGAGGAAACCACTGCAACGGCCTTCTGGACGCATGGGCAGCCGGGGCCTACCCGGTGGAAGACCAAGTCCTCGGGTTGGGAGCTGACGTTCGCCGACGTTATCACACTGCGCAGAGGCGACATCGACAGCCGCAGAAGCGCGTTCAGCGGATCTACGTCGGGCTGGGGACTGGGCTTCAAGGTCGCCGATTATGGGTGGCTTCGGTTCGATCACGCAACGGTGCCCATGACTATCAGGCCGTATGAGATGACCCGAACGGGCTTCACCTTGAACCTGAACGCGCTCGCCATATGGCGGGACATGCGCAGGTAAGGCATCCATCGCGGGGCGTCGCTGATTCATCCGCACGGAGAGGAAGGCGAGCCCGACCCATTTCCGGCAGATGCGCAAACGGATAGTCGTATCCGTCCGGTCCTCCCATCTTCCCTGATATGAGATACATGTGGATAGTCCGGGATGGGCAGCCTTGTGGATCCGGGGGGCTTGTCGCAGTATGGGCTTCGGCTCAATCGCTTGCGTCTTGTGTCCGGCCAAGCTACTGCGAGACATATCGGACTTTCCGTGATCCCCCGGGACTCGGCCTTTTCCTACCTTGTGGCCCGTCGAGGTCTTTTCGATGGTCTCGTCTCTACCAGGAACCGCTCCAGTTTCGCGCAGACTTTATCCAGGTTCTTGAGCTCGCACTGCCAGACTATCAGCACCTTCCAGCCGAGCCTTCGCAGCTCCCGGACTTTCTTCTTGTCCCTTTCGATGTTGCCGCTGAGCTTCTTCTCCCAGAGCTTCTTGTTCGCCGAAGGCCTCGCCGCCCGCTTGCAGCCCTTGTGTCCATGCCAGAAGCAGCCGTGCACGAAGACGACCTTCCTGTGGCGCGGAAGTACGATATCGGGGTTCCCGGGCAGATCCCTTACGTGAAGCCTGAACCGATAGCCCATGCCGTGTATGAGGGACCTGACGAGCAGCTCCGGCTCGGTGTCGCGGTCCCTTACCTGCGACATGATCCAGCTTCGCTTCTTCTTGGAGTAAACGTCGGTCATTTCATTGAGGCCTCATCGAAAGCAGCACATAGACGACGTCGGCGATCCGCGCAGCCAGGAGCGGCGGCACGGCGTTCCCGATCTGCCTGGCGATCTCGGTCTTGGTGCCTTTGAATACGAAGTCATCCGGGAAGCTCTGAAACCTCGCCGCCTCTCGGTGCGTGATGGGTCTGTGCTGTCTGGGATGGAGATACCGTCCCTTCTCCGGCTTGAAGAACTCCGTCCTGATAGTGAATGCGGGCTTGTCCCACCAAAGCCGCCCGAATAGATCCGTGCCACCGGTCTTCTTTCTGATCCAGCACTGAGGGGTGAGCTCCGGGGCTCTCTTCTGAAGGTCGAAGCGGTTCATCCCTTCCTTGGGAATCGCCCTGTATCTTGCCATGCTCTCACGCGTGGGCGAGCGTCCGAAGTGAAGGTCCAGGGGAGGCGGGGCCTCTCCCATCTTTGTCCCGTTTGGAGAGGGCAAATCAGATATCGCGTCTCTCACCGTGCGCCAGGGACGCACGCCGGGCATGTGTCCGTCTACTCCTTCCAAGAGGCTTTGCTGATGCGACTTCTTGGCCGAGTCATAGTGCGTCTTCCTCGGAGGAAAGAGCATCTTCGGATCGGCAAATGAGCACCCAATGATGAACGCCCGCCACCTCGTCTGCGGCACTCCGTAGTCGGCGGCACAGAGCTTCTCGCCACATACTCTGAAGCCCATACTTTCTGCCACTCCGACGATCTCACCGTGCTCGAAGGACCCAAGAAGCTGGGGCACGTTCTCCATTACAAAGACGCTCGCCCCGGACCGTTCGACCAGATCGAGGAAGGGACGCCAGAGCTGCTTTCGGGAGTCCCCTTCCCTACTCTTGTTAAGTAGGCTGAAGCCCTGGCACGGCGGTCCCCCGACTACGACGTCGGCCCGGGGAATGCTCACGCTTCGGCCTGCCAGGATATCCAATATATCGCCTGGAACACAGTGATCGCCGAAGTTCGCGTTGTAAGTCTCGACGCAGTCTGGAGCGTTGTCGTTCGCCCAGACGGGCTCGAAGAGATGCCCGAAGCGTCGAGATAAACCCAGCGTCATTCCACCGGCCCCGGCGAAGGCGTCTATTAGCCTAAACCTCTTGCGTTTTCGCACGAGGCGCCCTTCGAGGCGCGCCTGATAAGTCCGCTCGTCGGCCTCAAGAGCTCGTCTGCAATCTCGATATGTGTCCTTCTCGCGGGTTCTTCTCATGACAACGAGGCCCTTCTGATGGCCGCCCGGCATGGATGGCCTCGCGCTAGGGAGCTGGAACAGCCCTAATCCACACGCTTGAGCGAATAGCCCGGCATGATGATCCGCGTGATCTCCCCCGCTTCGTTCTCGTCGAAGCGAACCGTCTCGCCCTCTTGTGAGGGGTCCATCATCCTGAAGACCCCTCCGGAAACGGGATCGAGGCGCACGCGGTTCTCCCACGGGCTCGGGCTCGCCGGGTCGACGAGGGTCAATCGGCCGTCCAAGAGCATCACTTTCATCACCGAGCCGTCAAACCACTCGTAAGTGCCGACGAACCTCTCCCAGGATGGGTCTGCCTTCGGAGGCTCCTCTTCTTCCGCCATGGCCTTCTTGACAGCCGGGGCCACGATGTCCCACGCCTTTCCTGCGATAGTAGACGGTGCCCCATCTCCCGCGTTCACAAGTACGATCACCCCGAACTTCTCAGCCGGCGCTGCGGTGATTGATGAGGTATGCCCGGGCACGTAACCGCCGTGACGAATGCGAACCTGATCGCCGACCCGCGCCAGCCCCCAGCCGAGGCCTCTGCCGCTCGCCCAGTCCGGCGAGAGCCAGTAGGCGCGATGCATCTCGCGCAGTGTCGAGCCCTTGAGGATCTGCCCGGCCCCGGCCGGGCCGTCCCGAAACTGAAGCGACAAAAACTTCGCCAAGTCCTCGACGGTCGAGGCCATGTTCCCAGCGGCTGCCATCGCGGCCTTGTCGGTGAAGGGCTCTTCCTCACGGGGCTCTCCGGGCTTTCGGTACTTGTATCCTGTGGCAAGACTCGGCATGTCGGGCTCGGGCAAGACCTCGGTCCCCGTCATGCCCAGAGGCTTCAGGACATGCTCTGTCACGTATTCCGCATACGGCTTCCCGGAAACGGACTCGACGACGTGACCCAGCACAGCGAAGGCGACATTGGAGTACTTGAACTTCTCCTCTCGCGGGAGGATGGTCTGGGATTCACTCAAAAGCTCCGCGAACTCCTTACGGTCGGGGAAGACCATGTCATCCCAGTAAAGCGTGTCCAGCTCGCGGGGCAGACCCGAGGTGTGAGTCAAGAGATGCCGGATAGTAACAACCGGGCTCTCCGGGTGCTCGTCCTCGATCTCGAACCAATCCAAGTGATCCCTGACCGGGTCGTCCAGACGGAGCTTGCCGGCATCGCGAAGATGGAGCACCGCCGTCGCGGTGAAGAGCTTCGTCAGCGACGCTATTCGATACGCGGTGGAGGGCGTCGCGGGCGTCTTCTTCTCCAGATCCGCGTAGCCGTAGCCCTTCGCCCAGAATAGGTCCTGATCGTAGACGAGGCCGACGGAAACTCCGGGCAGCTCCTCATGGGCGACCCTGTGCTCCACCCAGGCATCGAAGACGGCGACCGCCGCCTCGATCTCCGGATTCGCTAGGACTGACTCCGCCGCGCGAGCTCCGGCAACCGCTCCGGTGATTCCCAGCACGAGGGTCAACACGACGATCAACAATATCAGTCCGTCCTTCCGCATAGTGGCCTCCTTGGTTTGCAGATGCGCCCGGGTCGGCATGAACTCGCCCGATTGGGTAATCTCTTTGCTAGTGAGGTCTCTAAACCGGTAGCAAAGTAAATCCAAGTCGTCGCCGGCCGGCCCCCGAAGCGCCGCACAGCAGTGGCCGCGGCTATGGGATGACGATCATCTTCTGGGCGCGATTCCCGCCGCGGCAGCTCATTCCAACGAAATACACGCCCGCGGAAACCGTTTCACCGTTTAGATCTTCTCCATCCCACTGCGTGCTGTGAAGCCGGCCGGATGCGAACTCGCCGTCTTCAAGGGTCTTTATCTTCCTTCCCATCACATCGTAGACTGCGATTTCAACTTGAACGAGAGACCCCCTCGGCTCCGACGGGGCAAACGGCACAAAACGGACGGATGCGGGAAGCCTCGCGGGGCTTGAGGGGCCGACCATGAGAAAGGAACGATCTACATCCGGCTCGACCACGAAGAGCTCGAAGACGCCCATGAGACTATCGGGTGTGACGTTGCCGCCCGCGGTCACGGCCCTCACCTCGACTTTGTTCACGAACCATGGATCAAGGTCGGTAACGGTGACCCCGAATTCCTCACTGGATTCATCAAACCGCCCGTCCGCAGGATCGCAAGGGAGCCACTCTCCTCCGTTTACACGACACTCCGCCCTAACGCGCTCGACGGTGAAGTCCAGGTGGCTGTTCAGGCTTTGGGGGTTCATATTGGGTGTCGGAACGGCCTCGGCGGTGCCCCTCAAAGGCAACTCCGTAGAGTACAAAGTGTCCCCCCGAA
>Ga0180433_10011496_pt1 | contig 10493 bp, 11 predicted proteins | sample SS_ome_8_FD_132980 | JGI IMG/M metagenome (GOLD analysis project Ga0180433, IMG submission 132980) | Hypersaline lake sediment archaeal communities from the Salton Sea, California, USA - SS_1_D_1 metaG | ecosystem: Environmental > Aquatic > Non-marine Saline and Alkaline > Hypersaline >...
GGGCCGTCGACGACGCCCTGGTGATGGCCGACACGTCGCTCGGCGCGGTGCGCGAGCACTACACCGAGTCCTCCACCGCCTATCAGGAAGCGAAGGAGGAACACGCCCAGCGTACGGCACTGCTACGGGCGATCCGTAAGGAGCTCCCCGAGGCCCTCGAATCCCGCGAGTGGCGGGAGCAGCAGGCGCAGGAGCGGGCCGAAAAGGAGGCCGAGCAGCGCAAAAAGGCCGACCATCAGGCACTCGTCGTCGCGTTCATCACGTCCTTGAGTAAGGAGCAGATCGACGATATAGCCACAGCTCCCAACAGCAACGGCATATCGTTTTACGACCTCGATCAGGTCCTAAAAGGCGAGGTGCGCTTTACCTCCCGCCTAATGGAGCTCGCAGACCCAGACAAGCAGGCCGAACTCCTGCGGCAGACTGCTGAATGGCGGGAGAAAGAGGACCGCTTGGAGGCCAAGCGTAAGCAGCAAGAGGCCGAACAGCTGCAGTGGATCGTAAACCATGGGTCCAAGCGTCTGAAACGCCACGTCACCGAAGGAATCGACCACCAGGGCGTCTACCTGTCCGAGCGCCTCGCCCTGGACGCCCCTGACTGGGCCTACTACCAAAAAGTCGACGGCGACTACGATGCCCCGCGCAACGCGCCGGCCTCCGCGTTCGAGCTGCTCGACGAGGCCCGCACCCGCTACCCAGAGGCCACGCTGCACTTCTGGAAGGTCGACGACGAATACGACGAGTACGGCGAACTCGCCCAGGGCTGGAAAGGCTACGTCGCCGTCGTCGAGTGCCCCTGGGACACCGAGCAGGAACTGGTGTTCGGAATCCCTGAGGATCGGAGGTAGCCGAAACGCCCTTCCCCAGGGCGTCCGCCGGGGATCGTCTCCCGGCGCTGACGAGGCAGACCCTCGAAAGAAAGGACGACACCATGAAATGCCTGGAGTGCGAAGACGCCAAAGCCGAATACGACGACCCCCGGGACCCACCTTTGGGCCTCAACGAGTGCCTCTGCCCGGACTGCGCACTTGCAGCCTGGCAGGATGTGTTGGCCGAGGCCGAAGACCGCGTAAGCGAGGCCAAAGACACGATCAAGGAAATTGAGGAGGCCCGGAAAAAGAAGGAGAAAAAATCCTTGGGCGTTTTAGCCCACATAAAAAAGGAAAACGAGGACCGCGCCAAGGCCAAGAAGGAAATCATGGCGGCGGCGCGGCACCTGAGTCCAAGCCGAATGGCCTGGGTAGTCAGCCAATGGACCACGGGCGTCGATTGGAGCGGGTCGACCAAGGGTAGTATGGCCGACACGCTATCTTATGACCGCTATAAACACAGTGCCTGTCAGGGCGGCGAGGGAGTCGTCGCTGCCGACAAGCTGGCCAGAATATGCGCGTTCCTCCGTGCCCAGCCCAACCCCCATGGAACTACCGCCCTCCGTCCTACAGACCTTCCGATCATCAACGCCCGGGTAGCAGTGCTAAAGGCCAAACGTTCGCGCTCCCATGCGGAGCATAAGCTGTTGGGCGAACTGAAAGACGCCGTCAAGGCAGCGAAAGGATAACAAATGCCGCCAACAGAAGAATGTCGACAATTAATCGAAGCCTGGGACCGGGGCGACCCCGTGGAGCTCCCGGCCCTAGGCGGGTTCCCCGACAACCCTACCTACGAGTATGGCCTGCACGAATATCTGATCGAGGCCGTGCGTTTCGGGCTGCCCGCCTTCCCGGAGGTTGACCTAGCCGACGCCACACGGGATGAGTGCCAGGCAGCCTTCGATGGATTCGCGGGGGCCGTCAGGCCCCATCTGCAGAAGGTCCTCCCTGGCCTGTCCTTGAGTCTAACGATGGCCCAAGGATTCAAAGCCCTTGGGGTGGCCTGGAGGTTCCTGTTGGACGGTCCCAAAGCTACCTTGACGCAGGTGCCGCAGGGCCAGATTATGGAGCAGCAGCGCCGGTCCCCAGTCGCCTGACGTTCGCGAACTTCACTCCCACCCCACCTTCGGAAAATTTTTCTAGGAGAAGACCGATGCCCCGAACTGCCACCGCCTCCCTCAACAAATACGCCCGTACTGTCGGAGTCTCCGGCGAAGTCGCCATGGGTCCCGGAGGCTACGCCCTCGTCGACGGCCAGCGCCGGACGCCGTTAGGTAATACCAAGAAGGAGGCCGAGCGCCGTCTGGGGTGCCTGGGCGATCCCCACAAGTGCTGGGCAGTCCCTGAGGGGACTTACGGTCGCCCCGTGACGCGCCTGGGCAACTTCGCCGTGGGCGATCGCGTCCGTGTTATCCAGGATGCCGACGACGGCCAAGGTAACTTCGCCGCGCAGGGATCGACCGGGACCATCACCCAGATTTTGGATAAGTCCGACTACCCATACTTTGTGGAGATCGAAGGCGAGGAGGAGTACACCACGGGCCTTTGGCTCGGAGACGACGAGATTGTGCGCATCAAATAGGTCGGCTTACCCTTTGGACGAAGGATTCCGTGTACCAAGGAAAGTAATCTGCGCATGATCTCCATCACTATCGAAGTACCGTCTGGCGTCGACCTGGAAGAGCGCCTGGACGCGGCCAGAGACCTGGCCCGAAAGCACGGCACCTGCGTCGAGGGGGACACCGAAGTGGGCAGCTTCTTCGGAGGAGCCTACGCCGGTTCCTGGGTGCGCCTGCAGGACCGACTGACGATTAACGTTTCGCGCACCGCTATTCCAGTCCCCAAACCTATCCTTCAAAAAGCGGTCCTGAAGTTTTTGAAACAGTCGTAACCAGCTCTCGAAAAATTTTCCGAAGAGCCGAAAATCCATGGACACCTAATTAGTGAGAAGCAAAATGCCTGTACCAGAATTGAAAATCGGCGTTCGCTACGCCGTGCCTGATGAGACCACCGGCCTGTGTATTCAACAGGTTGAAGTCCGCGTTTCCCAGATCGAAGTATCGAACGAGATGAACCCGCGGACAAACCTCGGCACGGAGGCCGACCTGAAAAAACTCGGCCAGTCTGTTGACAGGGAAGGCCAGATCAGTCCGTTGATCTGTATCCCCACCGGCAGGAAAAAGGACCCTGTGTCCCTGCGCGACGGCTTCCGCCGTGTCACGGCCGCAAAAAAAGGTTACACGACGCGCAAGGTGTGGCGGGCGGAAATCGTAATGGACGTGTCGGGTAAGGCTCCCCCCGAAGAAGTCGTCCGCCGGTACGTCACCGTAGCCAACATCGCCCGCAAGAACTACTCACCGGTCGACAAGGCCCGGTACTGCGAAGAGGTGATAACCGCCGCTATGCGGGTCGCGCAGGCTGAGTACGAGGCGGAGTGCGAAGAAAAGGGAATTATCCCTGAGGCGATGCCTCGAAATAGGGCGAACAAGGCGCGGGCCCAAGCCGTGCGAGAGCTGGCCGATACATTCGGTGAACGCGCCCGCAATATCGATCTGTATCTGGATACGCTGAAACACCATCCAACCATCCGTAAAGAAATACACGAGGGCCGCCTTCCCATGTTCGCCGCCCGCCTTCTACTAAAGCTGCCGGAGGATGAAGCCCTGGCGGCGCTTGAACGGGCTAAAGAGCTCCACACCCAGACGTTGAAGGAAGCGGCGCAGCCCGAAGACGACGACGGCACTCCCCTGGACGAGCGTGAAATAAAAGTACCGGGGGAATCAGTATTCCTGCCTCCCAAAAGCAGCGAAAGCGGAAAGAGCGGCAGTAGACGCTCTGCGCCGACCCACGACATCCCGGAACCGACTAGTGTCAGACACAGCGAGGTGGAAGAAGCCATCCGCTTGACGCAAGGCAAGAAAAAGGGGGCCGCCAAAACCAAAAGCCAGAAAAAAAGCGGTATCCGTACGATGCCTGAAATCGTGGCCCTGATCGGGGACCTGGAGAGCACCCGGGACGACAGCCAAGTCAATATGGAAGTAACCGACCTGGCGATCGCGATAGCTGGTCTCCTTCGCTGGCTCGTCCACGAGCGCGACGCCATACCGGCCCTGATCCCGGTCGAACTTACCGGCCGCCTCGCGGACACGCCGAGGGGCTAATCCTTAACTACTATTTTTTTTAAAACACGCCGGGGTCGCCCCCGGCTTTTTTTTGTATATCGGCTGAACAAGTCAACGAAAGTCGGAACCCATATGTCCAGTGGAGAAAAGTATGGCAAAAAACCAAATCACCCGAATCAACAACCCGGAGCCTCCTACCAAAACCCTGCGACTGAAGAGGCAGAGAGACCCCGAGAGCTACGAAGACCTGGTCAATCTCTGCTGCCAACAGGCCGCCAGCGCCGTGAATCGCCTTTGGAAGGAGCTGCTCAGTCCGGCCGAGATCGCGACCCGGGGAGGAGTGTTGCTCTACCCCGAAAACTACCCCCATCTGGAGTTCGGTGATGGGGCGGAGTTCTTTCAGCACGTCTACGGCTTGGGGCGCATGAACGTCAAAGACGAGGACGACATCCCCGCCGATGGGTCCGCGGCCATCCGGCTGGTGCGGAGCTACGACTGGGAAGACGGGATGCAGCTGGGCACCGAGGAGCGCGAGCTGTACCTGCCCCGCGATAGAACCGCCCCCACCTTAAAAGGAGCCATCCTCGATAATCCCCCGCAGCCTGGGATGCCTCTTTGGTTTTGCCCGAACCTGGAAGCCGAGGATGAAGACTACACCGAGCTCCCCTGCACTCTCCGTTCGATAACTACTGTGGGGGATATAACACAGATCAACGTCGACCTGGAGGGCGGGGGCGGCGAGCACGGGCCGCCGGAATCTTTCTACACAGAACCGCCGGATACCGAAACCGTCAGCCAGTTGCGGGAAGGTAACAGGTTGTGCGAAGCCTTCCGTATTATCGACAAGCCCCGCATCACCAAACTAGGTATGGCACTGTCCGTCCTCAACCTGGATGTCCAGTTGGCGGCGCGGGGGGCAGGTAGTCGCGTCTGGCGTGGTTCACCCAGGACCATGCATCTTGTCGACGGCCGTGTGATCGAAGGGCTCCTGGTGGTTCCCTACCGCGGCGTCTACGAGTTTGTGCGTCTGGGTAAAAAAGGCTTGACGGAAGAAATCCTCGAAGCCAAGCCGTTGGTGGACACGGAAAAACCGGACATACCTACACCTACTTCTATTGGCCGGAAAGCCGAGGACACCTCGAAAAAGGACGAAAAGGACAAACCGGATACTGACGAAAAGAAAAAGTCGGCGAAGGAGGCAAAGAAGAAACCTGAGGAGAAAACCAAGGAAACCCCCGAACCAGAAACCGAGGAGCCCGCCGAGGAGATACCCGACAGCCAAACCCCGGAGCCGGAGGAACAGGAACAACACGAGCTGCCGCCGGAATCACTCCCGATTTTGGTGTCCCGGATGGAGCTGTCGATCGTGGACGAAGCCGGGGTGGTCGTTTCCGAAGTCGACGCCTCCGGTACATCGTTTGAAGTGGTCGGGAGGATTAGGCAGGCGATCGACATGCACTTGGGGCGGCTGGTAATGCAGGGGGGCGGCTCCGCGTCTCTCTTCCTGCAGCCCTACGATAAGAACCAGCCGCCGGATACCGAACAGGCGACGTTCCGAGGGCTTCTCCCCTTCCTCGAAACTCTCGTCCAGCAAAACGTCAACCCTCGCTTTTACCTGGCTAATCCCACCTTCGTCACCCTCTACAGCAACCTGTGCGACTTCTTCGGAGTTCCCCGCCGACTGCTCCATGAGTTCGCGCCCCCGCCGGAACCTCCACCAACCGTACGTCCAGACCCCGAGTCGTTGGAAGCCAATAGCAGCGGCGTAGAAGACCCCGGTTCGGCCGCCGGCGACGAGGCCGAGGCTTGCCCTGGGTGCGGGAGACCGGTAATAACCACAGGTGACGGGCCAATATGCGAAAACGGCTGCCCCCTCCGCTGCCCCAATCATCCTCAACCCCAGCAAGAACCGTCTGGAGATAAACCGCCGGCACCGGGCGATGAACGATTCCAGTCAAAGGACGTGCTCGAACAGGAAATGGAAACTGAACTGGAACGCTTCGGGCTGGGCAAGGAAGACGTTAAAGACCTGGCCCCGGGGCCGCCCCCACCTCCGCAACCGCGGAGCGGCCTCGATCTACTGGGACAAGGACTGGCAGGACTCAGATGACCCGCATCACCGACCTCAAAAGGCACTCGCCGGAGGAACTGATCGAACATCTACACCGGGTCTCCGTGACGGGGAACCCCGACGCCTCCGTCTACAAACACTGCTCCTGGCGACCGGTCGTAGTCGCCCACGACCAGAATCCCCAGCAGGGAGTTCACAACCACGAAGAGCTGGTATACTGCACCACCCACGTCGATCCGGAGGAGCTCTATTTGCTGGCCCAGATCAACGAGGACCTCTCCGACGAATATGGTGTAACCATTTTCGATTTGGCAGGAGCTATTGACAGCGACCCCGGTTTCCTCACCTTCCATGTGGAGAGGGAGGAGGACTTCATACAACTACCGCCTGTAATCGAATATGTCACCCGGCCAAAAGGAATTGGAGTCGGAACAGCCCCTGTGGTGGTACATGGCGAGGAGGTGCTGTGGCTCGCCTACAAGCTAGGCCGTTCCTGCAGCTGCATCGCCGCCGAAGGAGTGGCGCTCCCTACACCATTCCTCCCTCTAATGGGCACCCCGGGCACTAGACAGCTAAATGCTTCTACTATAATGCTCCCCCGCGGATTCGGTGCCAACGCACTGACACGAAACTTCGCCAAACCATGAAACAAAACTTCGCCAAAATCGCCCAGGGCAAAATCCCGTTGCCGCCTAACAGCAAACTGGAAACGCCCGACGGGATGATCGAAATACCACTTCCACTAATCACATTAGGGGCTCCAGCTTGGAGGAACATGCACCAAATCCTCCCGCTGGCCGAGGCCGACGCCGACGTCGAAGTGGGCATGAAGCTGAAGTTCAAGACCATTCGAGAAGTGGAAATGACCTTCAGCTGGGTGCCTCCCAATTCCGGCGTATCCCAGAAAAGCAAAAAGAAAATGGTGCTGGCTCCCAAGTTCGGCGCGGCAGCCCTCCCCCTTCAGGGAAAGCAAGAGCCGTTAGTGATTATCGATCTGACCATCCCCAAACCAGACGCCGACGTGGTGGAAGAGGAACGCCGGGTGATGGAAGCCGCCCGCGACCACCCCTACGCCGCGGTGGACCTGGTGAACACCATAGACGGCCGAGTTATTCGCGTCCTGTTCGAAAAGGTGCGCTCCAAAAAGGCAGAACGTTCGTACTACTATATCCGCCGCCAAACCGTCCGCGTCAACATGACCCTATAACCATGGCCGACAAAAAAGACATACGCCACCAACCTATCTACCGGCACGACCCCATCGGAGAGTACCTGGAAGCCGTTTCGTCGGGACAGCTTCAACTCGAAGTGGACGGGATCGCCGGCAGCCACCTGGATGTAGCCGAGAAGGAGATCGAGGAATTCCGTAAGCATGTTTTATCGGTCTTGACCCAGCATCCGTGCCGGGGCTGCCCCAACCTCACCATGGCCGACACGCCCCCATTCCCGGCGGATGCCAATCGCGGCGCACCGACCGTCGTCTTCGGCCGCCAGAATTCCACCGGGGGGCAACTCACCACCGTGGAGGAATACGCCGCCTACAACTACGAGGGCCAGAAACCCTTCTGCACCGCCCGTGTAACAGTTAAACGGCATCCCGCTGTACAAACCATAACCGCGGTCCAGTATATGGAGACGTGGCACCGCTGCCCGCTGTTCGGCGTGTCCTCGGTTAACGAAGCGTTGGACAGTATGGAAAGACGCATACAAACACTCACCTCACAGCTGCGGAAGCTGGAGAAACTAGTCCCAAGTTCCCTCCTTGCCGACCCCCCTGAGGACTCCGGTTCCCGGATCATGGACATCCCTTCAGCCGAACCGGTTCTACCTGGCGACGAGGAAACGGGCATAAAAGTGATTCGACCGATGCCTACTAAAACTCCGCCCGAAAAGAACGGCTTGGAAAAGGAAGACCCGGAAGAAGTCTCGGATAAAACGGACACCCCCGATGAGCCTAACGGAGAAAACTAAAATGCTGGAAGTATTCGATGCACCGGTCGTTGCGACCAACCACACTTTACCCTTCTTCTCGTACACCCACGGGCTGCCGCCCGGTAGCACCGAGGAGCAGGAACTGGTAGACCAGGGGCAGGTAACCTTTGTCGAGAAGTACGCCGCCGTCGGCAACTGGCACTTCTCAGTGGTCACCTTCACTGGTTTTACCCTTCCCTTCCTCGGAAACCCTATCGTCGACTTCAATCAGGAGACACCCAATTTCCCTCTGGAAGAATCGCCTTTCGTCGGCCCGACGCCCCTAGCCGTCCGGGAACAGGTGAAAATGTGGATGGACGAAATCGCCAAGAAGTACCTCCACACGCACCCGCAAGCCAAACTACTGCCGCTCAGCGGCGAGCCTCCCGAAGCTCCTCCCCTGGAGCTCCAGAAAAAAGCCTATGGCCTGATGATGAAGGCCACTGACCCGTCGGGCAGCCGCACCACCAACGTCCAAAACCCCCACACTCCGCCCCCGATCCCGGACGGAGCCAAACCCACCGCCTCCAGCGAGCCCATGGCGCTTCCCCCGGGAGCCGCCAAAAAGCAGCCGAAGCCGCCTAAAGGAGGGGCCGCTCCCCGCGTCCGCCCCGCCGGACCTCCAACAGACGACGACAAATAAAAACCGCCTTTCACTTTAACTAATATCGACTGCCTTCCCGTCATCAAGGAGACGAACTACATGGGCAAAAGCCGCAGCAACCGGGCGCAAGCCCGTAAACATAAAGAGCATCAGACCGCCGTGCAGGCGCAGCCACAACCACAGTGGCGGGAGGACTTCACTCCACTAGCGTCCACTTCCCTCGCAAAGATCACGCCCGAAGCCCTCGAAAAAGTGCCGCCCACCATGAAGCACGCCTTTTTCGGAATGGCGGCGGAGTGCTTCAACCAGGGATTCACCATCCCCGAGGAGTTCGCCCTCTTCCACGAGGCGCTTTTCGAGTTGATGACATCGACGATGCGCCAGTATCTGACCATGGCGCACGTGGTCACCGATGAACTGGAGACCATGGTGGCCGTGTACCGGCCTACCGGAGGAATGCCGCCGCTCTTCCAGAACGTCCTGGCCCTCGCCGAAGATGTTCGCTTCGATTCGCCGGAGCTGGCGCAGTACCTGCGCAGCTACGAACCGCGGCCAATCTCCCTCCTTTACATGTGGGCGGACAAAGCGGAGGCGCAAGACCTGGCCGCGCTGGTCACCGGCCCTGGAGACCAACCGCCCCGTTCCGGCACCCAGATATCCTTCTCGTACCTCACCCCGTGCTTCACCGGACGCATCGACAACGTCTTCGCCGGCGAGCGGTTCCAGCTGCGCAGCGACCTGCAGCCCCGGGAACCCGGCGACCGCTTCGATCACATACCGTTCATACCCGTCAACATGCCCCACCAGCCAGAAGACCCCGTGGAGGCCCTCCATTTAAACATGACGCAGGACGACGTGATCCAACTACTCGGCGCTCCCCAAGAATCGGTGCCGCCCGATCCGGAAGACCCCGAAGACGTGGCCACCTGCCTGCGCTACACGGACGAGCACCTGGTTGAAGTGACCATCATCGACAACGAGGTTGTGGAGATCAGCAACCTCCCAGAAGAAGAAGAGGAAGACGACGACACGGACGACACGGACGACGTGGACGACACGGACGACACGGACGACACGGACGACACGGACGACGTGGACGACACGGACGACGCCGACGCGGAACCCGACGACGCGGAACCCGACGACGCGGAACCCGACGACGCGGAACCCGACGACGCGGACGACGCGGACGACGCGGACGACGCGGACGACGCGGACGACGCGGACGACGCGGACGACGCGGACGCGGAACCCGATGACACCACCGAGACTGTCGAACTGTCTGACGAACCCGAGGAAGAATCGGACAGCGAACAGCCCCCAGAAAAGGAAGAAGACGAACCACCCATGGAGACGGAGGAAGAACCGACCGACCAGGACAAGTCCGAGGAACCGCCCGAAACAGAAGAAGAAGATGACCTGCCGAAGCCCACGAAAAAGGGCGGCGGCAAGTCCAAAAAGAAACCGAAGAAACACTAAAGCCATGCGACACTTCATCGCCGTGGCGGTGAGGTACGCCCGGTTCCAACCACCTCCCGTCCTGCTCGAAAAGAAAGAATCCCTCTGGCGTCTCCTGTTTGGTGTTACCGAGCTGGACGCCGCCACCGAAACCACCGAGGCCCTGGTCGAAGCCACAGGGCTGCAGCCGGAAAAAATCGAAGTCGTCGGGCTTTACAGTCCGGCGGCTTTGGTGTTTGTGGAGACGTACACCGCCGGGTATGCTGGTAAGGAAGCCCCCGTCTGCAGCGGCCGGTGGACATGGCCATGGGCACACGACCGATCGTTGCCCTTGGACCCCCTAACCAGGACGCTGTTGAACTACCGCCGCTTAGGCGTGGCCGAAGGGCTGCTGCCAA
>Ga0180433_10011497_pt1 | contig 10493 bp, 9 predicted proteins | sample SS_ome_8_FD_132980 | JGI IMG/M metagenome (GOLD analysis project Ga0180433, IMG submission 132980) | Hypersaline lake sediment archaeal communities from the Salton Sea, California, USA - SS_1_D_1 metaG | ecosystem: Environmental > Aquatic > Non-marine Saline and Alkaline > Hypersaline > Sediment...
TACTTCTCGTTGCTGTAGGTGTAGAAGGCAAAGCCCCATCGCTCCTCGTCACCAAAGTAGCGCAGGCGACACGGGTGTGTAGGCGTATTGCGCAGTCGTTCTAGGTGCTCCTCCCGGCTCTCGGGCCAGTCGGGCGGGGGCCAGCCGGGCATCTCCCCTGACTCAGTGTAGGCGTCCATGTAGCAGAATTGCCCCCGGAAGCGAATCTCCAGGCGGGTGTACTTCCCGGCAAAGTGCTCCTCGGCGTAGCGCCGAAGGCGTGCCTCGGTCCGGCGCTTTACGCTCTCGGGAATCTTGACCCCTCCTGAATCTGGATCCCATGCCCAAGTTTTGCGTGCCATAGTTAACCTCCAGGGGTGCAGGCTCTACCCTATCGCCCCCCCTCAGTCCCTCGCTTCGCAACGCCCCAATGATAGCGGCTGACTGACTACGATACGTTCAGCAACCTACCACCACCCTCGCATTATAACACCCATCCCGCAGGAAAGCAAGGGGGGGACGTCAGGCTTACCTGTACCGCCTGTACCGCAGAGCAGCGCCACGATTGCACCACTGTTGCAGCGTAGACGGCACCGGTGGTGCAACAGCGGTAAAAGCAAAGCCGTCCTGGGACCAGGACGGCTAGGGTTTCCTCCGTGCCACAGCGATAGGGCGTTTCAGCTGACAGCGGAATGCAGCGGCGGGCACGATTAACGCAGCCTGCCATATGCGCTTATTAAGATACTCCTACTAACTCTCATAGACAAGCTGCTCAAGCACTTTGGCATAGGCCACCATCTTGTTATTGACTTCCTTCATTTCCTCTATCAAAGCTTCGTATTGTGGATAGGTGCGTTGTAGTTCTTGCGGAGTTGTCTTGTCACCGTGTTCCCGCATTGATGCTTCATACCACTGTCGAAAGCGGGCCTGCCATTTGGTTAGATGAGGACGCAACTCGTCATTCAGTATCTGAATTGATATGCGTACCAGTTGTTGCGTACTTTCATGTCGGCGCAATTTCGACACCGGAATTGCCTTTATATGCTCACGAGTAATCTGGAAGAAATCGTACCAAGAACCATAGACTTGAATAATCACGTCGTTCTGCTCATCAATTGGAAGCCCAATTTTTCTAGTCTTTAGCTCACACCAAAGCCGAAACGCTATCTGTAGATCCTCATAATTGGGCCTGAAACTGATTTTCTGGTCCCCTATGCCAATCTCAGCTTCATTGATTTCAAAGCTTGCGTAAGTCCGATAGTCCAACCGCCTTCGTATGAACCAAAGTATGAGCAATCCGATTAGGAGTATAATCAGAAACCATATTCCAACGTGCACTTGAATGGAGAAATCCTCGCCTATGACAACTTTAATTAGCTCAATCATTGGCACAAGTTCCTTTGCAGTTGTCTTCTTGAGTTCTGGATGAGATGCGACTTCTCATCCTTTTCCTCAAAGGCAGTTTCAATGGTATCTCGTACACGATCCGCTGAAGCACACAAATAGTCCCACGTGTAGATGCGGGCATAACCTGACTTCACGTTGTCAGCAAGCCTGGCAGGTAGGTCATCATAATAGTACTTGTTGTCGTCGGCCAGTGAAAACCCTGGGAGAAGGATGCCAAGCAGGCCAGAGTATCCGCCAACCTTCTTACTCAGCCCGGCTGATATTTCCCAATCAACGTGTTTCCTGCAGTACGTCTTGGGTCCGACAAGCACCACAACTACAGAGCTATCCGTTATGTACCCCTCCTGAATGAGACGTTTGATGTACTGGGTACTCAGGTCAGGGTCGATGTCACCAGGCTCGACGGACTTGCTAATAAACAGATGGCCGAACTTCTTTTCAAAGGTGTCTCTGTAGGACTGATCCTCTCTGTGATAGTAGCTTATGAATATCTTATGCCGTGTATGCTTGGCTTGCCAATATAGGTCTCCGTAAGCCATTTCTTGTCTCTCAATATGGCTTCTTGCCTGTAATGCCCCAGATGAGCCATTGCAAAGGAGGAGGATCATCTCTGCGGAAATCAACCCATGTCATGCTTCCAAGAAACAGCGGTAATTCCGGGGGCTGCTCACAACCCGGTAGGATCGCAGGAATGACCGGACGCTCTCGCTTCACGAACTGTCGTAAGAGGGCATCTAGTTCCCTGTCCTGCCAGGGGCCTATCCCGTTCGGACCCACGAAGATAGCCGCCGACTTAATATTCTTGATCTGTTTTTCGAGTTCCCTTAGCCACGGCAAGCCTGGCCTCAACTCCCATTCATCCAGCCACGGCCGGAGCCCCAGCCCTTTCAACTGCTCGCCGATAGCCTTCACCGCGGGCTTGTCATCGCTGTTATGACATAGGAAAACATCGAAATCAGTGGAATCGATATAAGGCTTCAGTGGGAAACTATATCTTTCAGATCTGACAACACCATCCCCAACTCCCTCCCGACCCACTTTGCCTTTATCAGACACATCAGGTATCCTACTCTTGTCTCTGAGAATCAACTGCCAATAAGAATGAGGCAAGTCTATGCTACCACCATACTCATTTTTGTTTAGGACAAAATCGGAGTCAGTACTAGGCATGCGATCCTCTCAGATAGAAAGGCAAATAGGGCGCAATCCCAGAGCGCTACGCAACCCATGACGGCGCGGGTACCCTGCAGGCAAAATGGGCTTTCACCGCAGAACTTGTGGCGATATTAGGCCAAATCACCCTTCGTTAATTTGGCAATCATCATCAGGGTTCGCAGAGCTAGAGTTGATTGTCTTTAGGTTGTGGTCGGTATCGGTCTTCTCTAGTTTGCTTCGATAGCGTGCTATTTGCCCGGGGCATACTGGGCACACCCGGTCTGGTGGATGAAATGCGACTATATTCTTCGTTTATACTCTCAAGAGTTTGTCCAAATTCTGAACTGGATGGCCCTTTTGTACGCACAACTTTGCTAAGTTTATCCACTAGATCCACCAATATGTTTTCCATCATACCCTCCATTTTAGTTTTTCCGCAATAAAAACTTCAAGTGGACATTTACCCTTTTGGCAATCGGTAGGACAATGATGCTTTCGGAGCAGTTTTTCAGCCTCCTCATCGTGTTCGTACAACAAATCGGCTATTTCGCGCAAGCGAGAGTGGCTGCGCCAGTTAGGTTTTTCCGGTTCAAGTAACCATCGCTCAATTTCCGCGGGCTCAGGTTTAATATGAAGATCGCCTTGTACATCCTCCATGATGTCAAAGTTAATGTGAGTGGCAATCAGTAAAGCCCGCACGGCGCAGCGCAAATTAAACCTTTGGCCGATAAAATCGAGGTATTCAAACCCTTCCCGATAACGTGAATCAAAGCGGGGTGGAAAGGCCTGGAAAAAGCGACTCTCTTGTTTGCGTCTATACAAACCGCTCGCCTGTTGGATCAACAGCACCCAGCGTGGATACACAGCCTGACGGACTTCACGGTCAAGTTGACCCAGAAAAGTCAACTCCATCCAGGCTGCAAAGCCTTCATTGACAATAATGGCGCTATCCTCCATGAGTTTGGTCGCTTCCTTGTACTTTGCGTAACGTCGGTTGGGTTCATCGGGGAACCCATGACGCTGCAAAATCGCCAATTGTTGGCCCAGCCGGGTTTGGGTATAGAAAAAACCATGTCCAAACTTCTCGTGAAGCAGGTAAGCAGCAACGTTTTGCTTAACATGGAGGTCTTCACTCTCCTCTGAGCGCAAAAGGTTATACTCTAGAGACTTTCTGTCTGCGGGATGCAAACGGGCCAGACTACTGGCCAGGCCGGGGTCATACGGAACAAACGACCCGCGATCGGGTAGATAAGTGGGGGCGATGTAAGTCAGGACAAGGTCTAGCAATTCGGGATTGTACCATTGTTCCCGACAGGCTGCCGCCAGTACACCCTGCAGCCACCGCGCCACTTCCCCTTTGTACACCTCTTGAACAAATTCTTCAGGCGACAAGATTTTGAAAGGTTGCGCTTGGATCTGGGCATGGCTCAGGCTCTCATCCACCTTTCTCAGTCGTTCAGCAATCTCTGCCTCCAATGGATAAACGTAAGCTGCCCGGATTTCATCTAGCTGGTTCTGATAAGAGGGGCTGACCGTCACTAAAGCTGGCAGTGATTGGCCGGTTTCAGCCAGACTGAGTTCCAACTTGTGGGCTCCCGGAGAGACAGCTTGTAGATGCCATCGGCTCACATCATTGCCGTGCTCACATCCCCGTTCAATCAATCCGTCGTCAAGCTGCAATTTCAGTTTACAAGAAAGTTGTTCTTCCTCTGTCGCCCAGTGAAAAACACCCTCCACGGTCAAATAGTCGCCCGTTTCAAAATCCGTTCTCAGTTTCCCCGCTTTATCCTTAATCTTCAGCGTGAAATAACCCGGGGCCAGGCAACATATTTCGGGCAGCTGGTCAAAAAAGAGCGCTGCGTCCCCATCAACACGTATGGTTAGCCGCAGCTCTTGCTCCCCTAGAATTTGCGGGCGCACGGTCCATTGCATACGAGTGGGTCTCCCAGGTGGGATTGAACGGCTTTTTCGGGCGGGCTCAGAAATAACGGCATCGGCGTCTGATTCCAAGACACATTCAACTTGAGGGCGTGCTTCGGCATCGCTATTACGTAACTGCAAGACAACATCTGCAGTCTGGCCCCATTCCACAGTTTTGGGAATGACAACTTGCTCAATGTCTACGATATTGCGGGCTGCCAGCCAGCGAAATGTATTGACTACAAGCTCTTCGTTGTTTTCGACAGCTAGCCAATCGTCTGTCAACCAACCGAGGTCACCCATAGCCACAATACGTCCACGCTCTACGTTAGCACACGCCATAACCGTTTGTCGTGTTGCTTTGGTGAAGGCTAGACGATAGGCTCCATCACTTACATTCAGAGAGGCGACCTTGCCAACTTTGATTCGTCTCACATTGGCCGTAATGTAATGAGGCCAGAATACTTGCAGAAAAGTGATCGGGTAATTAAGGTACTCCTGGAATTGCAGGCCAGCTATCTCCGCAATTTTTCGGTTCAGGCCAAGCGGTGGGTCAATCATCGTGTCGGCATTGCTGACCAGCAATAGCCCTCCCCCGGCTTGGACGAATTGCTTGATCACCTCGATTTCCTCTGGCTTATAATCATCTCGAGGAGCACCCACAACCAAGATTTGAGCATCTACGAGCTGATTGGACGTGAGAACCTCTGTGCAATCAATCGTGTACCCCAGATTCGTCAACACCTGATGCAATGATGAGAACTGGGACTCACCATCCGAATCCTCAGCAATGTTCAATTGCTCCTTGTGAGCTTGAGAAAATAGGATCTTGACTTTCTCTTTGTTCAGGTTGTCCATGTTCTGCTCTGTCATGAGAGCCTTCACAAGCAAGCTGCCTAGAAAAACATCCGATTCATCGCAGAGAACAACTCTCAGTCTCCATTTAGTTGCCCAACCTTTGAGGCTCTTGTTGCCTCGCTATGCAAAAACAACAAAAGCCGAACCCCTCCTGATCTACGAGAAGATTGGCCCTCAATGTCTCATGCTCATAACCTCACCCTCCAACTTGGCTATCAGCTACGATGTAGGCAATGATGATGAAGTATTGATCAACATTTGTAATGTTATTATACCACATAACGGGTCAAATGGCAATATCTGATTCAGCAGCCTTCGATCCTTCGACTTTGGCCTTCGACCTAGCCCAGGACAAGCTCAGGGCAGGCCCTTAGACAGGCTCAGGATGAGGCTCAGGACGCAGCAACAGCGCCACGATTGCACCACTGTTACCCCAGATCATCGATGCAGATGTGCGTATCATTCGGCCTGCTACTCCTGCAAGATTCGCAATGATTCATGAGTATGGCTGCGAAATGCACGCATGATTTCCGGGCGCTGGATTCGCTTACGCAACCAGCGACGTTTCCAATAATCTATCAATCTATCCACTGGGCGATCACAGTACTCAATGTCATCTGTCTCTCCTCGAAGAAACTCAAATGCATTGCTGGCCATAGGTATCAAAAACACGCCTCGGGTTTGACCATGTTTAAGCAGTTGCTTTGCATCGAGTTTCAACTGCTCCAACCCTGTTCGGATGAGTCTAATACGCCAATTGGGACCTTTTCCGAAGCGATGGCTTATGCTGATCCCTGTAGATGACAGAAATTCTCGTATTGCTTCAACAGTCTCGTCTGTGAAATGGATTGTGCCTTGCCCTGAGGTCTCACCGCAATAGTGATACAATAGCTCTCCATTATAACGGAGGCGATTGTAGAGAGAGGTGTTCTTGCCAAACAGGCTGGTAGTTACCAACAAAACAAGGTCGTTCACTACTCGTTTACGGATCACGGTTGGCCGATTTGCGTAGCGACTCCTATGATACTCTCGCACCTGATTGGAACTGACCAGTAGCGCCACGAGTTTGCCTCCCAGAATGTGATTGTAGGGCGGCATTGCCCCCAGGACGAAAACGTCCATCACAAAAGGAAGCCGGTCCTCTCGCGTTTCTCGGTTCCAACCAATTTCATCATCACGTGGTTTTAAGGCCCAAAGTGCAGATCCAAGAGCTGCGATGCCAATAATCGGTCTTTGTACCAGAGAACTATCTCTTACGAGAATTCTGTAGCGACGGCCTACATAATCAGAGTAGGGCATACTCCAGTGAAGTCTGGCGTACCTGAAAAGATCGTGTTGCAGTTGAGTCTCGCAGAACTCAATCTCTGGTGTAATTGCGTTCGGATCAATCTCAGCCCCATCGGCAAAGTATCGCAGTAATCTATCCTCATTGGCGACTAACCACGGCTTTGCCCGCTCCAGACTCTCCTGCTTACGGCAAAGCAACATCTCGCGCTGGGCCTCTTTACCATCGCCATTGTTGCTGCGCCAGAGCTCGAGGTCACGTTCGATCAACTCCAAGGCTCTTGACTTGAGTTCTTCTTGCCTGTCAACAGATTCATCAGACATAGGAACACCTGCTTTGAGCCACTAAAAATCTCCATCGGCGTGCGTAGACGAGGTGGGTATGTAAATGTAGGGTTTGCGGTTGATCCACCGCCAACCTTCATAAGTTATACCCAGCCTATTGAACCCTTCGCGCAGCCATTTGTCATCAACGGATTGAGGGTATTTGGTTTGACGAATAGGCCAGTCGTCAGGAAGGCGTTTGTGAAGCTCGCCCGAAATCGACCACCAGTTGAATACGTCGAATCTATCTTCGCGCCTATCAGGCGGTGTAGACTGAAGTAGCTTGTCCAGTTCTTCTGCAATCTTCTCTGTCCATTCTAGTCGACGCTGCCTATACGCTCGATACCCTTTTGGTTTAATCCTGTCCAATTCGCTTCTTACATTTTCAAACTTGATGGCTTTAGTAGCAAAAATGTAAGACTGAAGCGGCAATCCGGGTACAGTAGAGTAGATGTAAGCATGTCCTTGTAAGCTCTCATTCTGAATGAAGTCAGCGATTACACCACCATAGTGTGGATTGACATTGGTCATTGCCCGGACATCATCTTTCGCTAGAAGATGCATCACGAAGAAGTTGTTGCTTTGGCTCAGTATTTCTTTGGCAATAGCACCTGGCTGCTGCGAGACATAAACCAAGCCAAGATTGTACTTCCGTCCCTCTTTAGCCAGCCTCACTACAGAGTTCCCCTCACGAACTTGCCTGTCCGATAACAAGTTTTGCGCTTCTTCAACAAAGACGATTATTTCTGGAACCTTACCGCCACTCACAAATGTGTCTCGATTTTTCTCAAATAGATCTTCGACCAGCAAGAGCATTGCTTTGAAGGCGCCATCCAGACTTATTTGCGATAAGGTCCACGATGACAGTGGCGCCAGCCCGCAATGCTTCATACACTTCCGTCAGCAAGGTTGATTCGGGAGTATGCCCTCTGAGAATCGGAACCAGAGCATTGATCATACCTGTCACAGAAGACTGGTTACCCCCCTCCTCCAATTTAATTCCCAAGATGTTCGCCAACTCAGCAGCGTCAGAATCCAATCCCTGTTCTGCGACATACTGGACAACTTTTTGCCACTTTTCTCTAGACAGGCTGCTAAGAAGACCTGCATATACCCGTTCCTGTCTGGACTCTGGTAGCAGCAATGAGACAGCCCTATACGGGGAGATATCTTCGAGATTTAGGCTAGCTGGCCCTGCTATCACGTCTTGATACTTTGCATCCACGCGAATGGAGTTTGTAAATACTACAAGATTCTCCTTCACAAAAGGGATATCGGCCAGTCCTTCTCCCTGCTCTGTTTTAAAGGCATACTCTCCGTCCAGGTCAAAGACGAGTTTCCCAACATTAGGAATTCCTACAGCTAGAAAGGCCACGATATCCTTCACCAAATTTGACTTGCCGAAGCCTGAAACGCCGAATATGGCTGTGCGGCGCGATATGAAACGCTCGCCACTGAATCGGATCGGTAGATCTCCATGACCCTTGTCATGCACCTCATCACCGACAGCGTAGTAACCAACTACTGGGCCCTCGTTATCCAGCATAATCAAGCTGGCAAGCTGCTTACGTTCTAGCTGAGAGACCTTTGCCCCACGTGGCGGTAGATTACGGACGATGGGGCGGAAGTCCACTGGTGTTCCGGCTGATAGCTCACCAAGTATGCGGATCACAAAATCATGGCCCAAGTACATATCTCTCTCGCGCTCGCTGAGTTCCGTGCTGAGATACTGCCCTCTAGCTATGGCATTCCGAATCTCGTCTTCCCGTAGGTCTATGGACACATGTCTTTCCTCTTCGACCCGTCCCAGCCACTGTCTTTGCGATTCGACATCTTGAACTGAGACTAGGTCGCCAATTTTGGGTGCTTTGCCCAATTCACTATGCGGTAAACGATAAACGACAGAACGAGAATCCTTACCTGTGCCAACAACATAGCCAATGTGTTGTCCCTGAAACCTAGACATCTTGCATCACCTCCCTGGCAATTGCTTTGCCAACATTGAGCTTGAGTGTTGCATGTTCATGTGCCCTTGCGAGTGGATCTGGGAAACCAAAGAAGCGATCTGGAATCTGTCGCAGCGGCAGATCCGCCAGAATCCTGAGTACCGAGTCCAATCTATCCTCAAGAAAAAATGGTACTTCGAGGGTCAAGATTCTGGCATGATGATGGGGAAAGAGACGAACCAAGTAGACGTTACCCCACGGAATGTCACCTTCCCGAAACCGTTTCCATTTCCAAGAGAGTTCAAGTATGTCGTCAGGAATGAGAGTATAGAACGTCCGCATCGTACGAAACTCTTGTTTGAATTCCAATCGCCGATGTGCCACTCTCAGAGGAGCAGAGTCTTTTGCGACTCCAACGAGAAAGTTCTCGTGTTCACTACAGTTGGTTTCAAAGAAAGACTTTAAGTTATCAAGGTATCTACGCTGAGGCTTGATAAGTTTGGTCCTGAGCAAGCCATCTTTGAGAAAAATCGTCTTATATGCTTTCTCCGCCAGGGAGATAATGGTTCCTAATTCAAGCATCTCGCGAATGAAATCGGCCGGATCGAATTGCACAAAACCTGGAGCAAGGTCGTCCCAGTTTGATGCACTAGCTACTTCCAATAGCTTCTGAAGAACAGGGACAGAGGCAAAGAGTTCATCTAGTAGAGCCCCAATGTCTGAGACATCAGCATCCGTCAAAACGGTGTCGTGGAAGTATTCCTGACCATCGGAGTCAGCGCAACGCAGAATTACCCCTTCAAACACATCAGTTTCAATAGGCACTTTGCCAGCATCTACAGAAATGGCGATTGCCTTATACGCTTGCCCCTTGGGAAGGGGTCTGAGTTCGAGGCTCTTGGCTTCTTTTTCGAGTTTCTCAATTCGTTGCTGCCGAACCTGGCGTAGATACTCTACACGTGATTCAACTATGGAAAGTCGTGGCATTGTTCCCCCTTAGCTCCAAAAGTTCGCTGCACATGTGCTCAGATTATATGGTAAATCTGCGCCGCGGTCAACGCGCCTCCAGAAGGACTGCACGTCGGCGCTGCCGTGGGTGGTGGCCCGCACCACTAGGCTGAGCCGCGAAGCCCGCCGCCCAATGGGCAGAAATGAAGCGACTATGCAAAAACAACAAAAGCCAACCCTCCCCTAACCTACGCCGAGAAGATCGGCCCTCAATCCCTCATGCTCCTGCCCTCCCACCCTGCCTATCAACTACGATGGAGCAACGATGATAAAGTTTGGTGAATCTTGCTGATCCTATTATACCACATAGTGAGTTAAAAGGCAAAGCCTGGTAACGTCGCCGCCAGCGCGATGGTTAAACAGCGCAGGATGCCTATCCGGGAAATACTACACGGAAACGCTCACATAGAAGGGGCATGGTTTCCGTAGGCTCCCGACCGATGGCCAAACATCCCTTTGAAAAAACGTCCCAATGGACCTTCCGCCAATAGGCTAAGGACCGGTCTCCTTCACCCTCGTCGTAAGCGAACTGTTCATCCACTTCGTTGAAGTCCTTGACTTGAACCTCTATGGTTTCTATGATGCACAGAGGTTCCCCGTCCCAGTTGGTGA
>Ga0180433_10011501_pt1 | contig 10489 bp, 7 predicted proteins | sample SS_ome_8_FD_132980 | JGI IMG/M metagenome (GOLD analysis project Ga0180433, IMG submission 132980) | Hypersaline lake sediment archaeal communities from the Salton Sea, California, USA - SS_1_D_1 metaG | ecosystem: Environmental > Aquatic > Non-marine Saline and Alkaline > Hypersaline > Sediment...
TATGTTTCTTTTAAAACAGGCATCCAGCATATTTAGATTGATCACTGCTGAATTATGGAGGATATCCGCATCATTTTTTCCGGTGAAAACAAATCCTGCCCCGCCCATATCAGCGGCTAATTGATAAACTTCAGCAAAAGACCGGTCGGTTATATACCGGCATATCTGGGGATCTCGAAGGTCTCCGATAACAAAGTCATCGGCGGTGACTGGGGTAAATTCATGGTATTTCAGATCGACCCCTCTCACCCAGTATCCTTCTGTTTGTAGTCTTTTAACCAGATGCCCTCCGATAAAACCTCCGGCTCCGCATACCAGTGCTTTTTTCATTTTTGTCATCTCCTTCTTCCCAAACGATCAGGAATATCAAAGAGATTCTTTTTTATTATTTTTATGATAGTCTATAGTTTTTGCAATGATCTCATCAAGGTTGACTCTGGGAGAATAATTGATCCATTTTTTTGCTTTTTTCAAGGAAGGAACCCTGCGCTGCATGTCTTCAAATCCTTCCTCATAAGCTTTATCATAGGGAACAAATATTATTTCAGACCGGCTTGCCGTCTTTTTTTTAATAAGTTCAGCCAGGTTTCCGATCGATATCTCTTGATCATTGCCGAGATTAAATATTTCTCCTGCTGTGTCCGGATGGAAGGCAAGACGGATCAGTCCCTCAACCACATCCTGGACGTATCCAAAGCACCTGGATTGTGATCCATCTCCAAAAACAGTAATAGGATTTCCGGCGATAGCTTGTTTGATAAAAGTTGGAATAACCATGCCGTACTGGCCGGTCTGTCTTGGTCCTACTGTGTTGAATAATCTGGCGATCACAACAGGCAGACCATGTTTTTTGTGATAAGCAAGAGCAAAAAATTCATCAATGACTTTAGAGCAGGCATAACTCCATCTGTTTTTTGTGGAAGGGCCCAAAACAATGTCTTCATTTTCAGTAAAAGGGATATTTGTTCCCTTCCCATAAACCTCAGAAGTTGATGCCAGTATGACTTTTTTGCTTTTTTTATTGGCCAGTTTAAGTAGTATTTCACTTCCCTGAATGTTGGTATGCATAGTCCGGATAGGATCCTCTACTATCAATTTTACTCCGACTGCAGCAGCCATATGGAAAATGATCTGGCAGTCGTCCACCAGTTCGGCCATAAGAGATTCATTCATAATCGTGTCGATAGTATAGTGAAATTTGGGATTAGCTTTCAGATGCCTTATGTTTTTTATACTTCCGGTAGAGAGATCATCGATAACAGATACCTCATGACCTTGTTCGAGTAAAAATTCCGCCAGATGCGAGCCGATGAAGCCGGCTCCTCCTGTGATCAAATGCTTCATCTATCCTCCTCAATCATGGATTTAATCAGCAGCTTTTGTTTTAATTTATTCCAGATCATTTTGTCTTCCTCGTCAATCCCCGAAAAGAATAAGATCGATATATATCCTCCCAGGAAAATCACTGCTCCGGCTGCCATAAGGAGAAGTGGAGAATCAGTAAACATTATATATTTTTTTAGTATAAAGAGAAGCCCGCCGCTGATGCCTCCCGCGAAAACAGGCTTCAAAAATCTGATCGTGTAGGGATGGATTTTTAAATACAACCGGACTTCGAGCAGTCTAATTATATTTATCAAACCAAAGGATATCAGGGTAGAATAAGCAGCTCCCACGATCCCGTATTTTGGGATCAGAATGACATTGAGTCCAATGATGGCGGAAAGCAGGGATAAAGAATTGAAAAAATTTATCTGCGATTTTCCTGTCATCATGATGATGTGTTCTGTAGATCCAATAAGGGAATTGGTGAGATAGGCTATCCCCAAAATGATAAGACTCACTGTTCCTTCAGTATAATCTTTTCCGAACAGGCTGAGGATTTCCCGGCTGAAAATGATCATTAAAAGAATTATGGGGAAATTAAAGGCGAACATCCATTTTGCTACTATTTTATGCAGATTTTCCAGTTTGCTCAGCTGATTGCGGTTGAAAAGATCGGAGATCATGGGTGCAAATATGGAATTGAAAGAAATAAGAACTGTTTGAGCTAAAAAAGCTGTTCTATGAGCTGGGCCGAATATTCCTACCTTTTGTTCGGTCAAAAATCTGCCGATCAAAAGAATGTTTATCCACATGATCATGAGATTGAGAACCCCCATAAGCAAAAGCGGCCAGGAAAAATTGTAGAGTTTTTTAGTTTCATAAACCGGAATTATTTGAGATTGTGTGAAAGGAGGGAACAGTTTTTTTAAATAAAAGTAGCTTAAGCCTGTTCCTGCTGCCAGAGAAACAATGAAAATACCGACCACTCCAAGTAATTTCCAGCTTATCATCATAACCGGTAGCAGGAAAAGTAAACGGATCAGAGGTTCATAGATCTCCCGTGTGTAAACCCGGTATTTCATCACTTTGAATCCCTGAGTGGCATACAAAAATATCATGGTAAGGGCAGAGAAGGGGATACCTATTGCGATAATCCGCAGAGGATCCATCAGATCCTGATTATGAAATATATGGATAGCGATAGGTTTGGCCAGCAGGATCACCAGCAGTGCCATGGGAATCCCGGCGATCAGACCTGTTCTTGTGCCGATTAACAGGATTCCTTTGATGCGGGGAATATCTTTTTCACCGTCAAAAAGGGCGATGAATCGAAGGACTCCGTTATGAACCCCAACCGTGGACACCACCTCCATGATCCGTAAGATCGCAAGACATATGAAAAAGATACCGAACATTTCCGGACCGAGAATTCTGGCGGTGAATAGATCGAAGAGATATTTTAAGGCGGTTCCGACCAGGGTTCCGGCGAATACAATTCCCGCTCCTTTGGCAATGAGAGAAAGGTCTGAAGACAGCTCTATTTTTTCAGATTTATCAATCATGATCTTTTTTGTGTTGATGGCTCATTATAAATTCTAATATCAGAGTATTCAACTTTTTTGTATTATTTGAATTTTTGAGGTTATTCAGATAATATCATGTGAGAAAAAAATGATAAAAAAACGCATCTTCACTATGATCTTTCTGGGTTTGTTTTTTGTGCTTTTATATTTTTTTTATATAAATTATGTTCCTCTGCTGAAACCATTTCAGGCAGCTTTGGTGCCTCTATTGGTTTTTATTTTTACATTAAGCTCTTTAAATATTCGATGGGGAATCCTTGTTTTTTTCTTTTTTGTTCCACTCATAAACAGCATGCCCTATTTTTTTGGAATAGATCTGAGTATTCCCCATGCTCCTACGGCTCTGTTGTTGTTTTTTGCCTTGTTTCTCGGCTGGCTTGTCTATCGGACCATCAATCCTGAACCTGTGACATTCGATCTTCCCATTATCAAGCCTATGGTTTTGTTTGGGGGTGTTATTCTGGTTTCAACCTTGATCACGTTTTTTAGATATGCAAATTTTTATCCGTTTAAGGCAGATAATATTTATGAACTGGTTGTCAATGTCTCAGGTGTAAGGGTCGGCGGAGCGCTGATGAGCGCTGTTTTTTCCGGATTGAATTATATGACCGGTTTATTGTTGTTCTTTATTCTGATAAATATTTTCAAATCCGGGAAATACATAAAAAAAGTTTTATTTCTTTTATCCCTATCTTTCCTTATTGCCATGATCTTCGGGGTGATCCAGAGATATTTTTCTATCAGTTTAGGGAATACTACCTTTTGGGTATGGCTTGACCGGATCAATGGGACCTTTAAAGACCCCAATGCCTTTGGTTTTTATGTAGCTGCATTATTACCGCTGACATTGGGATTTTTTCTCGATTATTTTAAGAATCTAAAGATACGAATTTATCTGTCTGTTCTGATTCTGGTTGAACTGTTCGTATTTTCTTTTATTGGTTCCCGAAGCGGTTTGCTCGGTCTGGGTGCGGCGATGATCGTATTCGGTCTAATAATGATAAGAAAGTCTGATCTAAACTCCAAACAAAAAAAATGGTTGAGTTTTTCCGTGATCTTAATGGTCATTATTCTTGCGGTTTTATTTTATTTGATCTTCCCGGGATCGAACCTGGCTCAGCGTCTCAATACCAGTTATCAAGCCATCACTCCTCAAGGAAACCTGCCTGATCTATTCACTATGAAACTCGATATGTGGCGCGTTGCCTTGAGATCTTTTTTAGACAGCCCTTTGTCAGGAGTTGGGATCGGAGCTTATATTGTAGAGCTGCCCAACTATTTTAAGGAGATGGATTTTAATAATCTATTTTCAGATTCCGCGGAGAATTATATATTTCAAGTTGGAGCAGAACTGGGGCTGGTCGGACTGGTTTTATTAGGCTGGCTGTTGTTTGAGATCATGAAGGTTTTATGGAATAAATGGAGAAAATTCAAATCAGGTGCCATGATCGATAAAAACATTCAGGCCGGGGTGATCTGTGCCTTTGTGGCCATGGGAATAAATTACATGTTTCACAGCTATATCGGCAGTTTTGAAGTTAAATACCTGTTTTGGTTGATCATAGCTGTTTTAATATGTTTGAGCCCCCCTGATCAGAATGAGCAAAAAAACAAAAAAAGCAGACGAAATTACGGCGCTGCAGCCGTGGTTTTGATCGTGATTTTTGCAGCAGGTCATTTATGGATCTCCGCCCATTCTTTCAGGATCGAACAAAGAAGGACCAGATTCGGCTGGGCCCAGGATTTTGGTTTTTATCAGATCGAACACGATGAAAATATGAATTTATTTCGCTGGACGGAAAAAATTGCAGGGATTGTTGAGCGAAACACTGGAGTTGATCTGAAAATTCCGTTGAGGGCCTCCCATCCGGATCTACAAAAAAATCCGGTCCGCTTAAAAATTTATTCTTCTAATGAATATTTTCAGAAAGTTGAATTAATTGAGGAGATAACCTTTCATAACACCCTCTGGACCGATTTTATTTACAAAGTCAGTACCAATGTTGGAGAGAGGATATACCTTTTGTTTGAATCCGACCGCACCTGGCAGCCTTATAAAGCATTAGATATACCTGACTATAGAAAACTGGGTGTGGCCGTGGGATTGACCCAGTATATGTATCCGCAATCACTGGAAGGAATGACATTGTACAGCAAAGTCAATTCCTGGGAGGGTGATCAAAAAGACAAATTATGGACCAATGGTGAAAGCTGGATTTCATTTGAAGCAGTTCAGGATAATCCCACACTCCGCCTCCATTTAAAAGGACAAAGAGCCTTGAATATAGGACCCTATATTATCATCCGTATTGATGGAAAATTGATCGGCAGAAATTACCTCCAAAAAACAGAGTGGTCGGTGCTTGTTTTTAACCCTAAGCTCAAGGCGGGCAAGCATATTTTAAGCGTGGAATTCACCAATGACTATTATGATAAAAATACCAAAGCGGACAGGAATATCCAGTTGGGGGATTTGGAAGTATTATACGAAAGATAATCTTACGTTAACTGTTTTGATCATTCAGTTTTTTTCCGGCGGAGAATTTCCACTGTATGATCTTTATAATCCGAAACAAAAAAAATGTAAGTGTCTTGGTTTAAAGAAGTGAATTGATGATCAAGGGGATATCCGTCCCTGGTTACATCAAATTTTGCATCTTTCCAAGGGATGAGGATCTTTACCATCCCGGTTGAATTAAAATTGCTGTTGTACTGGAAGGTGATCTTTTCTGTTTCCGGAAAATAGTTATAATCATAAGCAATGAAAATGTCATTGCCTGGAATATACAGATGTATCCGGCCATTATCTTTTCCCAATTTGGGCTCTAAATTTAAAAAGTCTTTTCCTGATTTGACTCCGAAATATCCATCGAATAAAGCGAGGCTCATCATTCCGGCGCTGCCGGTGAAATAATCGCTTCCGCGGCCGGTTCCATTGGGGTCGTCCCATTCGAAAAATCCAAGATTCGAAAGATTTTTTTGGATAATCTCGATCATTTTTTCTCTGGCAAGTGGGCTAAAACCGTTTTCATACATAGCATAGACCAAACGTGCTCCAAACCAGTCCCATTGGGCTCCGTTCTGGTATTCGAAAGGTTCATCGAGCAGGGGATGAGTGAAGGTGTTCTCCGGATAGGGAGGAAGTAGTGTTCCGCTGATAGTGGATATTCCCAAAGCTTTTTGACGTTCACGGGCAGCATTGATGATTCGCTGAGCTTTTTCCGGTCCAGCTAAGCCGGACAGAATAGCCTGAGTATTTCCGCCCAGCGCAAACAGCTCATCTTCATCGAATGAGTGCTTGAAATCATCCAAATGGATGTGTACCCGGTAAAAACCTTTGGGATCATTCCAAAGCCATTGGTCTGCGGCTGATCCGATCGAGTGGGCGGTTTGTATCCATTTTTCAGCATTTTGTTTTTTTTCCAGCATATCCCACATCTCAGCAAGCTGCATGCAAGCATGAAAAAACATGCTCTGGTCATAAATATCTGAAGTCCAATGGGTCCTTTCATCTGTATAGACTGCTTTTTCATCGGAATCGATTATGTCGACATCTCCCCAGTCAATGGTATGGGCTCCTTTTAATAATCCGTATTCTGCAGCTAACCGGGTGTGGAGAACAAAATCTAAGGCGGCATCAAGCCGCTTTATGATCGGTTTGCCATTGATATTTTTGTTCAACCAATTTTTTCCGATGAGTCGGCAGATCTGATAGGCGGACTGGACAGCGGATGCTTCCTGATCGGTTTCAGTGGTGTTCTTATCCGTATTTCCTGTGGAATCAAACCAGTCCTCCAAAGAACCGCTTTCTTTTTGGAAAAAAAGGTGTTCTTCCAGCCAGGAGATGAGATAATCCCGGGAATAAAAGTAACGGGAGGCGGGAATAATGGTATTGGCATCTCTGAGCCAGATCTGATGGTAGTCGGAACCTGGAGAAAATCCATGGATACTTCCGGTCTTGCCGGAAAATACGACCTTATTTTTTTCAAGGGTTATCCGGATCAGTTTGAATATCTGATTGAACTCTTCGATACTGGAGAGAATCCCTGTATATTTCCCATACACCAGGTCCGGGATTTTTTCTCTGCCGGGCCAATCCCATGGTTCAACCACAAGAGAGATCAAGGCACTGGAGTCCCCCGGGTCATTGAACCAGAATTTTCCTTCCACTAAAAGGTCGAATTCGATCAAATAATCTCCGGGATAAAGCGGAGCCCTTAGAGCGATATTCATATTAAGTTTCCGGCCGGGTTTCACATTCTGAGGGAGGGGAAACCTCTGATTTTCAAAGCGGATCATATCCTTTTGAGGGGAGAGGAGATGATAGGAAAGGGAAACGGCTGAACTTCCCGAGGCAGGCCATTCTATGATTCCTTGATTTTCGATCTCCAAAGAGATTGTCACTCTCTCTCCCTCTTGGGTCCTATGGTGATCTTTCTCTGGTTCGATCCTGCCCAGAAACTCCTGGTTTTTGGGTCGATCATAAGTTCCATGAAGGCGAAAAAAGATGAAAAGTGCGATAACCGCTATTGCCAAAACAATGGAAAAAATAATGATCCTTTTCTTCATGATAGATGTGAGAATCAGCATATTCTGGGAAGAAGCTCAGAAGTAAGCGGCTCCAACAGCCTTAACCCCCCTGAAAGCGTGGATAAGATCAGCTCGCCTGCCTTTCCCGGTTTGTCATCGATCCGTCCGATGATCCTGGCTCCTTTACCCAGGGGATCTTTTTTGATCCCGGAAAGGATTTTTTTACTTTTATTTTTGGGAACAACCAGTAAAGCTCTTCCTTCACAAGCCAGGTAGAGAGGATCTATACCCAGCAGTTCAGTCGCTCCTCTGACAGGCCGGGATAAGGGGATCCTGTCTTCTTCTATAACGATACAATAAGGAACTTTTTCCGCCAGCTCGGACAGAACGGTTGCCAGACCTCCTCTGGTTATATCCCGCATCCAGAGAACTCCCTCTTTCCAGTAGGGAATTAAATAATTTAAAGGGGCGCAGTCGCTTAATATATTTGATTCCAAACCAAAATCACCGCGGGCCAACATTACCGCCATACTGTGTTCACCTAAAGTTCCTGTGACGATCAATTCATCTCCCTTTTTTATTTTACTTAGATCCGGCTGATGGAGAACAGTTCCGATTCCGGCGGTATTTATATAAATTTTATCACCCTGTCCGCGTTTAACCACTTTAGTATCGCCTGTAATGATCTGGATTCCGGCTTCATGGGATGAGGTTTTTATCGAGTTTATGATGATATTCAACTCATTAAAATCCATGCCTTCTTCAAGTATAAGAGCCAGTGATAAAAAAAGCGGCTGTGCTCCTGCCACGACCAGATCATTAACGGTTCCATTGATACAGAGGGTGCCGATATCTCCACCGGGAAAGAAGATCGGATCCACTACATAACTGTCTGTTGTAAAGGCAATTTTTCCAGGCAGATAAGCAGAATCAGAAAGCTGGTTTAAGAAGGGATTTTTAAAAGCGTCAACGATGACGTTCTCTATGAAATCGCGCATCATTTTACCGCCGCTCCCCATTTCCAGTGGGATCTTCTCCATTTTTTACTCCTGTTGAAAAATTTGTCTTTTAAATGTGTCAGACTGAAGTATAATACACGAATTTTTTTTTAAAGGCTATTTTCGAGAGTTGAGCTGTTTCAAATTATAAAAATTGAACATTCGCATTTGTTTCGGATTTCGTGCTTCGTATTTAATGTTTTTATTCTGACTCCTTCCGTCTGACTCCTCGGTTTTATGTTTTCTCCTATCATCTATCTTCTGACTTCTATCTTCTGTTTTTTCATGGTATAATTACACCTGATTAAACTTATAAAAATAATATAAAGTCTAATTGTTTAAAACTACTTAAAGAGGATTTGTGATGTGTTTAGGCATACCTGCAAAAGTCATCGAAATTGATGAAAATAAATATGGAAAAGTCGATTATCTGGATACCCAGGTCAAGTGTAATTTCGCATTGTTGGATGATATAAAAAAGGGGGATTGGGTCATTATACATGCCGGTGTAGCTATTTCAAAATTGGATGAAACCGAGGCCCAGGAAACCTTCGAATTATTAAGGGAATATGTGAATCTTGGTGAGGATCGGTCTTAAATACTCAGATCGATACAAAAGAAGTTGTTTAATAATTCCGCCGGCATTTTTTATTAATAATTCAGGATAAAAAATCGCTGATCCAATCAAGGAGCCGTACAACAAAATGAATGAAATGAGAGACCGGAGAGTCATACAGGGATTATTGACGGCTATTAAGGAAAAAACCCGTTCGATCAATTCACCCTTAAAAATCATGGAAGTATGCGGCACCCATACCATGACCATTCACAGGTTTGGATTAAAAAAAATATTAAAAGATGCCGGAATAGAAATGCTGTCCGGACCAGGCTGCCCTGTTTGTATAACTCCTGATGAATACCATGAGGCAGCGATCGGATTGGTGGAAAAAAAAGAAAATTTCATTCTGGCCACCTTCGGTGATATGACCAGAGTACCTACTTCTTTGGGTTCGCTTCAGACCACTGTGTCAGGAAAAAATTCCCAGGTCAAGATCGTGTATTCTCCTTTTGAAGCTCTTGAGATAGCCAAAAATCATCCGGAGAGAGAGGTTGTTTTTTTTGGGGTTGGATTCGAGACTACCATTCCCGGCATTGTGCTTTCAGTGAAAGAGGCGGCGGAAAACAAAATACAAAACTATTCGGTGCTTTCAGCCTTCTGGATCATCCCACCTCCCTTAAGAGTCATCGTCATGGGTGATTCACCAGTGCATGGTTTTATTTATCCCGGCCATGTCAGCGCTATAATTGGATTGGCTCCCTATGCTTTTATTGCCGATGATTATAAGATCGCGGGAGCGGTGGCAGGTTTTGAACCGGTGGATGTGCTCTTAGCCATAAAATCGATTGCTGATCAGATCAGCACTGGAAATCCGGTGGTTGACAATGTCTATGAGCGGGTGGTTAAACCTGAAGGCAATCCCACGGCCCAAAAGATCATGGAAGACATGCTGGAGAAAAAAGATGCCTGTTGGAGAGGCCTGGGAGAGATCCCGGCCAGCGGGCTTAAGCTGATAGGAAAGTTATCGCCCTTTGATGCGGAAGTAAAATATGGGATCGACCTTAAATTTAGCTCCAGCGATCTGCCCGGCTGCCGCTGCGGTGATGTGCTTCAGGGAAAAATATCTCCACTGGAATGTCCTTTGTTCGGCAAGGCTTGTAAACCTGATTCCCCCAGAGGCCCTTGTATGGTTTCCTTCGAGGGAGCCTGTCTAGCCCACTATAAATACTCCCTGTGGAAAGGTTAAGGAGTTGGTACTTTGTTCTTTTGACAATTATGAGGTTAAAACCTATAATATCTGAATTATGCTGAAAGATCTTGAAGGATATGTTGCGCCCGGCAGTGAAGAAGAAGAGATTATAAAAAAAATCGATTTTTCACGGATCCCTCAGCATGTTGCCGTGATCATGGATGGAAATGGACGGTGGGCCAAAAAGAGAAAGCTCCCAAGGGTTGAAGGTCATAGAGAAGGCGAAAAATCAGTAAAAGAAATA
>Ga0180433_10011503_pt1 | contig 10487 bp, 10 predicted proteins | sample SS_ome_8_FD_132980 | JGI IMG/M metagenome (GOLD analysis project Ga0180433, IMG submission 132980) | Hypersaline lake sediment archaeal communities from the Salton Sea, California, USA - SS_1_D_1 metaG | ecosystem: Environmental > Aquatic > Non-marine Saline and Alkaline > Hypersaline >...
CACCTGCTCGCGGATTCGCCGCGAAAACACCTCGATCGCCTCCAGCATCACGTCCCGGCAGTCGATGCTCCACAAGGCGAAGTTCTCCGGCCCGATCATCCGCTGCAGCCCGTACATTGCGTGATCGATGCCGAAAAGCGCCATCCCTCGCTCGCCCACCTCTCGCTCGGTCGCGTGGAATGGATCCGGTGAAAAGGGGTATGGCTCGTACGGCGCTGCCAGCAGCTTCTTGATGTCCCCCGGCTCTTTCAGCAGGTATTCCCTCTCGTAGCCGGGCTTGCCCACGGTGCTCTTCGCGTAGACGCTTCTGAACGTCCCCTCCGGCGTGCGAACCTCCGTGATCACGTTCATCCACTCCTCGGAACTCGTCGGCTCCTCCCAGCGTTTCGAGACGGCTTTCTGCGCCGAGCCCAGATGCAGATCGAACGGCGAGCGGACCGTTACCATCAGGTCGGTAAGCTCCATCGCTGCCCGGTGGACCGGCTCGTACGCAGGATGCGGAAGCTTCTGGTCCGGCCTCGCCCGCCAGAGCTTCACCGACGGCCGGTCCGGCACCTCGCCCCGGAATATCCTCGTCAACCTCTCTCGCCCGGTCATCGCTCTCTCCTGGCCAAGTGCACGCTCACCTTTTCCTTCCCACATACAGCAAATGGTACGCCGCCCCCCACACCGTCGGGTCTTTGCCCAGGCGGTAATTCAACTCCACCCACCCCTCCCACTGCTCGCCTGTGAGCACGTTGATCTTGTCTTCACAGGTGCCGACAATTCCTTCACATGCGATCACGTCCAGGGTCTCGAAGCCGCCTGCCTCCATGAATGGTTTGACCTCGGAAGGATGGGCCAAATAGGCATCCGTGAAGCCCCTTCCTTCTACCTCGGCTTTGAGCAAGCCCGTCGCCAGCATTTCCTCCAATCGGTTCTCGTCCTTTATCATCTCCGGCTCGTACGCAGCGGCATAGAGGATCGGCGCATAGCGCGTTATGAAAGCCGCAAAGACCGGCGCGCCCGGCTTCAGAACCCCTCGGGCTTCCCTCACCGCTTTCTCTCGCTCACCCGCATCCAGAAGATGATACAACGGCCCCATCAAGAGCACCGCATCGTAACCCTCTCTTGGAAACTCCGAGAGGTCCGTGGCATTCGCGTGCACGCAGCCCGACAAGTCCACTCCGGCCTCTCTCGCCTTGCCCTCGGCAAATTCCAGGCACTTGCGCGAGATGTCGCACAGGGTCACCTCGTATCCCTGCTGGGTGAGCGCGATCGCATACCTCCCGGGACCTGCGCCGACGTCCAGTATCTTCGCCGGCGGCCTCGGGAGATAATCTCCCAGCGCACGCATCGTGACCGCAAACTCGGTCCTGTGCCGCTCGAGCCGGTCCCATTCATACTGCGCGTCGTTGTCGTAAAATCGTTCGATTCTGCTCATCGGTCGCCTTTGCCGTCGCGAATCGCCTCGTTGGTCCCTTTGTCACCCTCACCTGCTATCTCCCGGAGGATCTCCTCCACGATCTCCTCGGTCCCTCTCCGCGTCACGTCGATCTTGCGCGTCTCAAGCTCCCTCGACTCGCGCAAGCGCCTGAGCGCAAGCTCCGTGACGCCTTGTCGCGATGGATCGTCCTCCAATCTCGCTTTCAGCGCTTCTTCCTCGCACACGAGCGTAAACAGGAAGGGCTCGTATTCCAATCCCGCCAGGCCTTCGAGGATACGGTCGATGATCGCCTGCCTGTGCAGCACCCAGGAGAGGATCACGTACGCGAACCCGGCGCTCAGGAAGTTTCTCAGAACGAACTGGATGTTGCTCTCAACCATCGCGGTGGTTGTGCCATTCACTCTGAACGGATTCATCCGCCACACATCGTCCCCGTCCAGCCATATCGATTCTGGCAATCGCTCGAGAAGAATCGACGCCACCGCCGACTTTCCAACCCCCGGCGCTCCCGTTATCAAAACCACCTTCGGCTTCATCGCTCATCCCTCAATCTCGGGTCATGCCGCGACGGCCCTGCCCGCCCGCGAAATCAGCCAACCTGTAAGCGCAACGCAGAATGGTGTCAAGCGGAAAAGCGGGCGCAATGCCCGCGGGGGCTCTCCCCTGCCCTCAGTCGATGTGGCCTGCCAGATCCACAAACAGATGGATCACGATAGGCGCTGCGATGTTACCAGTGCGATAAGCAGCGTAGCCGAGGTAGAGTCCCACAACCATTGTCAGAATAAGCGCTTCAAGCGGTGCGGCGGTCGCCTGCGAGCTGAAGAGTCCGGCTTTCACGAAGTGCGCAAGCGCGAACGCCAGCGCGCTCACGACGATTCCCTTTACAGCGCCCAGTCGCGCGACCGCGATCCGTTGCAGGTAGCCCCGGAACAACAGCTCTTCGCTGAGGGCGACAATGCAGAAGTAGATGCTCGCCCGCAGCGCGAACGCCGAACGCGCAGCCAAACCCCGAAAGAAGCGCAGATCGAAAGTGTTGATCAACACCCAGAGCGTCCCTACTACTATGCCGATCAGCAGTCCCCGCGACAGGTAGGGAGGGCTCAAACATAGGGCGGCGCGACCTAACCGCCGTTTGCCGATATGCGCCGCCATTGGCCCTAACAGTACGACGGCGAGGATGGAGTTGAACGCAAGCCAACCCCATCCGTAAGAATCCACGTCCCCGAAGGACGAAAAATAGGAGGTCTTGAAGCGCAATAGCGTACCTACGAACGCCATCGAGAGCCCGGCCCAGACGAAGACAACCAACAGTGCCCAGGGGAGTTCCTTTCCCAACGAGTCTTCCGCCGGAGGGGCCGGCCGCACTCGCAGCACCTTCGCCAGAAGCGCGACGACCCCCGCGAGGAAAAGCAGAATTGCAGCGACCAGCCCCATTTTCATGAATGAGTTCACGGAATGCTTCCCTGCGACCGCTGCCCGTCGGCGCTCATGCTTCGGGCTTCAGCAGATTGAACGCATTGGAGGAGGGGTTTTTCGATGCCGATCCCGACGAACGACGATTTTTTCAGCCCTTGAGCTTCAATCTCGCGCGGAAGTACGCGTTGAACGCCTTCTTCATGGCCGCGAGCTTCAGCCGCTGCAGACGATACTTCCCCGGATCATCCTGGAGCCACCGGCATTCCTCCGGCAGCATGACGATGCTCACCTTGATGTTCGGCGCAATCCCCACCGGCAGGCCCTTCTCCATGCACGCCTCGTAGAATCGCACAAACACCGGCAGCATGTCCTCGAATGCGGGCGAAGGATAGTCCTCGAGGACCGTGCCTTTGAGCGGCCTGAAAACACAGACAGTAGGAATTGCTCCCACCGACGTTATCCAGTCGATCGCCTTGATGCTGTTCTCGATCGGCTCGAGCCCCGCCACTATCTCCCCGTTCGTCGTGTCGAAGATCTTCGCGCAGTACTCGACCGCGTCCAGGTATCGCTTCAAACCCACCTTCTTCGCCTTGCCGGGACAGATCTCCTTCAGCCGCTCCTCGTCCCAAAGCTCGAAGCAGAACGAGACGTTATTCACGCCCATCTCTTTCAGCTTGTCGTAGCGCGAGAAGTCCGGGTGCGGCGGCGTCTGAACCCCGATCAGAAGCCCCGTCTCGTCATGCACCGCCTTTATGTACGGCTCCAAAACGTCCAGGTACGTGTCGCCTTCAAAGTACCCAGTGTTGAAGTGCACGAACGTAATCTTCTCCTCCTCGCGCGCCGCCTTCGCAGTATCCACCACGTCGGCGACGGCCTTCTCCTCGTCCTCGAACGCGCCCAGGTTCAATCCAACCGAGCAGAACCCGCAGTTCGACGGCGGGTCCGTCTTCCAGTGCGCGCACACGTCCGTCGGGTAAATCGCCAGGTACGTCCCTTGCAACACCCCCACGCGCGACATGACCTTCCCCGACGGCGTTCGCCGCGTGTAGAACTTCGGCTGCCTGGGAAGCGTAATCGGCGTTATCCTCTCCTCGTCCCGGTACACGAAGTAGGTCGAATCCTCCTTCCGGAGAGAGTAGGGGCTCTTCGCCGCGAAATACTCGGCCACCGGCACGTTCGTGTAGAAATCGGGAGGGATGATGATCTCCAGCCCGCTTCCCAAACCCGCCCGCGTCCGCAGTATAGCCCGCCCGTCATCGTCCGTACTGCACGAGGGATGGAGCGTCATCCCCTTGCAGAAGAGGTCCAGCTTCAGGTATCCCGGGTTCAACCTGCCGTCTTGGATCAGTTTGACAGCCATATTTCCCCTCTGATAGATGGTGAACGCGTATGATAGCCCAGCCGCGCCCCCCGATCAATACGCCCAAGCCCTCCTTAATCCCCCGCGGCAGGCACACACGCCTCACGAACCCCCTGATGTCCTCCCTTCTCTCCCGGCAATTCTCCTGCCCGTCACCCGCACGATCCATCGCGGGCCACCCAGCCTTTCAAATCCGCTGCTCGGCGCACTCATCAACCCCTTCTCGCACCAATAGGCTCGGTGCCTCGGACGTGAGTAGTATTCCGTGTTGTAGCTCGAGTTCGCGTCGTCCGCCGCCGGCCTCGGCAGAAGCTCGTGATAGAGGTGCAGAACTCGAGCCCTGTCGGCGATTGTGCGCCCGCGAATGCCCGCCAGTTGCAGGCGCAGCCCCAGGTCCTTGTCGGACCTGCCCCAACCCACGAAGTTCTCGTCGAAACCGTTGATCCTCTCAAGTGCCGACCGGTACATCGATGTGTGCAGTGATACGAGCTTCAATCTTCTCCGTCTTCCCTCCGAAGGCCACAGCCACGCCTTCAGGGCGCGCGTCTTGAACCGTGCCGCATGATCGAACCGTTTCTCTGTAAGTGCCGCCGGCAGCTCTGCCCAAAGACTTTCCAGCCCGCCTGATCTGATGAACTCCTTCGACACCCGCTCCGATTGTTCCGCCGTCAGCCACAGCCCCCAGCCGCTTACCCAGCGTCGCGGGTGCGATGCACGCAGGTGTTCCTCCACCACCTCGGGCAAAAAAACCGCATCGCCATCAGCAACGATCAGATAATCGCCGCTCGCGTGGCGCACTCCGTTATTGCGGCTCGCGCAGGCACGGTGGCCCCTGTGTTCCTGTCTGGCGTAGACTAGGTTGAGCGGCGACCCCCTCATTATCTCCTCAATGGTCTCCACGTGTTCCTGATCTGAACCGTCGTCCGCGATCACCACCTCGTCCGGAACGCGTGTCTGCATCTCGAGCGACGCAAGGCATCTCCGCAGGTGCTCCGACCTGTTGTACGTTGTCACGATCGCCGATATCCGCATCGAGTCCTTTCGCGGCCGTAGCAATGTCCTTCCTCCGCTTGGGCCTTGTCCCTTCTGCTGCACATGGGAAAACACGCAGGAAGCGACCGGTTCATCTCTCGTTTGATTCGTGGGGATTCAGCTTACATCTTACTTATTCGCCGGTTCATCGTGAAGGTCGCGATCACTCGTCGGGACCGTCAACGCCTTCCTCCGGAGCAGCGAAGGCCGAAAGGTGGCATAGCTCTTCCCCTGACCACACCGCCGACCCCACGAGCTTATCCGATTCCACATCCAGCCGGAGTCCGCTCCCGAGCCGCCGCGGCGAGACCTTGGCGTGCTTCGCAACTTCCTTGAGCATCTGCCTTGCCGCCTTCTTCTGCGTCCGTTTCTGCTCTTCCTTTTCCAGGACGGCCTCGACGAAGTACGCCTCCGACAGCCTGCGCCACAGTTTCCGCATTACCTGCGGCGAGCTGAACAAGTCCATCCCCACAAGGGCGTCGGCTTTGGCCACCAGAAACCCCGCAGCCTCCTTCGGCAGCGAGATGTGTTTCCGGTACCCCTTGAGCGCTTGCTCCGATGCTTTGAAAGCGTCAGCGATCGAGGCAGTCTCCGAGCGCGCGCCCGCTTCCGCCAGCACCGAGTCCACCTCTCTCCATATCCTCGACTGGCGTGGATGATCTTCGCCCCCTTGCCCCCGCATGTCCTGTCGGGCGGTCGCTCGCATTCGCGGCGGGACGAAGCGTTCGGGACGAAAATGCTTCGACACATATTCCCATCGCCCGCGTTCAACACAGCTCACGGGCAGCGTGAAGGTTGACTTGGCGGCAACGATCACGGTTATGTTGACGACTCTGTCCTGCTTCGCCCCGCGCAGCATCTCCCCTTCGACGATCATCAGCGGGCTGGGGGAATTGTTGACGACCCGCACGTTAGGCACATCACCTGCCTCGTCTACCTCCTCGACCACGGCGACGCCTTCCTTGATGGCCTGCTCCAGCATCACGTAGCTCGCCCTCCTCGATGGACGAAGCAGCGGAAACACCGTGATGTTGTGGTGGTGGAGCGGCTCGCCGATCTCTATTCCCGCGACGTCCTCTTTCAGCTTGGCGACCAGGAGTTCGGCCTGCTTCCGCCGCACCTCATCAGCCTTGGACGGAAACAGCGCCAGCAGCATTCGCGTCTCGGGCAGAATGTCCCGCGTGGCCAGCGTCGCAAGCCTCTCGCCTAACTCCTCGACTGCCTCCGCGTCTTTGTACGACCCCGCCTCAACGTACACCCTTCGGATCATGTCGTGCAGTGCCTCCAGCCCCGTAGATGGCTCCGGCCTGGGCTCGAGAATGTGCTTCCCCTTTGTGCAAACGTAGAGCGAAAGCGCAAGCGGAGCCCGGTTCGTAAACGGGGGAGGGGGGTCCAGATCCACCGCGCCGTCCGCCCTGACCTCACCTCTGTCCAGAAGCGGCGCCAGCCAGGCGGAGACCTTCCTGGGCACGTGCCCTACGGGCGCGAAGTCGGGGCTTTCCACACGGATCGAGTTGCTGTCGTGCGGATTCTCCGACTCCCGCTCCAGGGCCACCCGCTCGCCGGGATTCACTTCAGCTTCGTAGTACTGCATCCCCACGATGAAGGTCTTCAGCTCCCCGAGCAGCTTCTCCTCCTTCCACTCTTGGCTCATCTGCATCTCCTGTGCGATTAGCCCCTCAAGACGCAACGGCATCTGCTAGCCGCGAGATTACCTGCGAAATGGGCAGAGTCAAGGGGAAACCGAAGGAGAAGATATCGCTAAAGGGTGTCACTTGGGCGTTAGCGTCAGTTGAGAGCATGTCTCGAACTGCGGGAACTCCGGCGAAGGAAGCGACACGGGAAGATTCAGCTCCCTGAACATCTCCTGAAGCTCCGTCGCATTCACCGCCGCATGCCCGGCGTGGCAGTTGTTGAAGAATATGTAAATCTTTTCAACATCGTCCACCAGTGCTTTCACCCGCGGCACCCACTCCCCAAGCTCCTTTTTTGAGAAAAGGTAGTTGTACCTTTCCTTCCCACCCTCATACCATTTCGTACCGTTCCTGCTGTGGAACCTGATATATCCCATTGGTGTGGTCGCCACGGCTGAAGGCCGAAGCAGGCCCGGGATTTTCGGCTCGTCCACGCAGCAGTACCCCAGGGCCTCGTCCATCAGGAAATTCAGCACCCCTTTTCTTTCCCACGTGTCGTTTCGGAACTCCACCACGATCTCGTCATCCGGCAGCATTTTTCTGAGGAGCCGCAAGTACTCCATGTTCCTTCTCGACCTGCTGAACCCATGCGGAAATTGCCCCAACAGCGCACACATCCTTCCCGATTTGCGCAAAGGCGCGATCGAATCGCTGAATTCCACAATCGCTTCCGTGTTCTTCTCGTGGGTGATTGCGCTGTTCAGTTTCACTGCGAACGAAAAACCCTCCGGTGTCCTCTCCACCATTCTCTCAAACACCGAAGGGTGGGGGATGCCGTAGTATGTGAAGTTCAACTCAACCGCCGGGAACCTTCTCGCATAATAGGGAAGCATGTCCCCCCTTTTCATTTCCCAGGGATAGAAGCTCCCCCTCCACGCAGGATACGAATACCCGGAGGTCCCCACGAAGATCATATGATCCCCTCCTTTACCAGGCTCCCCCACGTTATCGCGTACTCGCCGAATCTGTCCCGAAGCCGGTCTACCGCCTCCGTCACCCTTTCCAGCTTCAGCGGGCAGGATATCCCGAACAGCTCCATCTGCTTTTCGCATGTCGTCGTCAGATTCGACGCGCTCACCCCTAGCAGTCTCACAGATTGCTTCAGCCTTACCGACCGGAGAATTTTTCTCGCCTCCTCGAATATCTCATGGTCCAGTCTGATGCCTTGTTCCCTGGTCGTAGCGCGCGTTATCGTGTCGAAATTCCCGAAGCGGATTTTCACCGTTATGGTCCTCGCCCTGAAGCCCGCCTTCCTCAGCCTCCTTCCAACCTTCGCCGAAAGTCCCATCAGCGCTCGCTCTAGCCTCCTCCTCTGACCCGTATCCTCCGCCAGCGTATATTCGTTCCCGATCGACTTGGCTTTGGGTTGATGCTCCTCGTCGATTACCGGAGAATCGTCCTCCCCTCTCGCCGCCCGGCACAGCATTTCTCCGACCACGCCGAAAATCTTCTTCAGCGTCTCAGGCGGAGTCTTGGCCAGGTCTCCTATCGTCTCCATCCCCAAAAGGTTCAGCTTCGACTTTGTCTTCTCCCCGATCCCGAAAAGCTTCTCCAGCGGCAGCGTGTGTAGCTTCTCCGCAATGTCCTCCTTGCTCAGTACCCCAATCCCGTCCGGCTTGTTCAGATTCGAAGCCGTCTTCGCCAGCACCTTGTTCGGCCCAATCCCTGCGGTGCATTTCAGCCCCGTGGTCTTCCGGATTCTCTCCTTCAGTTTGTCCGCAAGATCGAATGCCCCTCCGTACCTCTCCGCCGTGTCCGTTATGTCCAGAAAGAATTCGTCGATACTGAACGGCTCAACTATCGGAGTGAACTCCTGGCATAGTTTCCTCACCCTCAGCGAAGTGAAGATATATTTCTGCGGATCTCCCGGAATGAATATCCCGTTTGGGCAAAGCGCCCTCGCCGTCGTCACCGGCATCCCGGAAGACACCCCGAACTCCCTCGCAGGATAGCTCGCCGCGGCGACCACGCTTCTACCGTTCGGGTCCCCGCACACCATCACCGGCTTCCCGCGAAGGGGAGGGGCCGAAAGTTCCTCCACCGATGCGAAGAACGCATCCATATCTACATGGAGGATCATTCTCTCCATCCCTTTCACCCCTCCATCTGCACCTTGTCCAGCACCCACCGGAGCTTCTGGCTGTCGAGCCTCATCTCGAAAACGTCACCCGAAGTCGCCAGCACCGAGAAATGAAACTGTGGGAAATTCCCCTCACGCGAGAGCCACTTGAACGGAACGTTCACCACGAAATACGTGTCCCCGCTCCATCGGAACTTCACCGGAGTCACCTTCCCCCCCTGAAACCTCGCTATGACATCAATCTCCTGCCCAATCTCCTCTATCATCCTATCAGTCACCCCTATATATTAGTACCATCTTAGTATAAGCTGAGACTAAGCCCTGTCAAGGGGAAAAAAGGGGGAAAATAAAGGGCGCGAGACGAATGCCCCGCGCCCTGGAAATTAACTAAACTGTATACTAGAACAGCACTTGCGCCATCTCGTACCACTCATCGGTTACCAGCTTCTGCTCGATCGCCTCGCCCAGCGCCACCGGCACGATCTTGTTGTACTGGAGCGCCACCATATTCCCGAACTCCCCCTTTGCGATCAGTTCCACCGCCGCAACCCCCAGCCGCGTACCCAGCACCCGGTCGAACGCCGTCGGATTTCCTCCCCGCTGCAAATGCCCCAGGACCATCGACCTGGTCTCCAGACCAGTCCTCTTCTCTATCTCCTTTTCGAGGAACTTGCCTATGCCCCCCAGCCTGACGTGACCGAACGCGTCCTTCTCTTCCGTCGACGTGATCATCTCCCCCTCGCCGAGCTGCGCACCCTCCGCCACAACGATGATGCTGTAGTCTCTGCCGCGCGCGTGTCTCGCCTTCACCAGATTGCACACCTCGTCCAGCTTCACCGGCCTCTCCGGGATCAGGATCATCTCCGCTCCGCCCGCAATCCCCGCATACAGCGCAATCCACCCCGCGTGACGTCCCATCACCTCCACAATGATCACCCGGTCGTGCGACTCCGCCGTCGTCGTCGCCCGATCCACCGCTTCCGCCGCGATGCTTATCGCCGTGTCGAACCCGAACGTCACCTCCGTCCCTGACAAGTCGTTATCGATCGTCTTTGGAATCCCGACGACCTTCACGCCTTCTTTCGAAAGTTTGTACGCCACTCCCAGCGTGTCGTCTCCCCCTATCGCGACCAGCGCGTCGATTCCGTACTTCTTGATGTTCTCCAGCACCTTCTTCGCATCTTCGGGATTCTTGTAGGGATTCGTGCGCGATGTCCGCAGGATCGTTCCCCCCTGGTGAAGGATGCCGTACGCCGAGTTGATGTCCAGCGGCTTCACCTCCCCGTCGATCAGCCCCCTCCATCCCCTCATTATCCCCAGCACTTCGTACTTGTAGGTGATGGTCGCCTTTCGGATGATCGCCCGGATAACCGCATTCAGGCCGGGGCAACCCCCGCCTCCCGTCAGAACTCCTATCTTCATCTATCGAGCCCCCCTCGACACGTGAAATACGATCCCAGCACCCTTCGGCAGCGGGGA
>Ga0180433_10011504_pt1 | contig 10487 bp, 6 predicted proteins | sample SS_ome_8_FD_132980 | JGI IMG/M metagenome (GOLD analysis project Ga0180433, IMG submission 132980) | Hypersaline lake sediment archaeal communities from the Salton Sea, California, USA - SS_1_D_1 metaG | ecosystem: Environmental > Aquatic > Non-marine Saline and Alkaline > Hypersaline > Sediment...
TGGAAACAACTCAGGCTTCAGGAGGGTGCAGGCAGGGAAGGTCTGCTCAAAAACAGGCTTAAAGGCGGATCAAAAGCATAAAAAGCCAGATTTTCCTTTGGATCGGCAGCAAGAACACTCTGGGTGAGGAATCTTCTTGACAATTTAGCGCGTTTATGAGTATCTTTGAGATCAGAAAGGTGCGGAGATATGCTGTTTGGCAGCCCATATGGGAAATCCCGGTTTACATATGGCGATCCTAATGACAAGTACCTGGCGCCCTGTTACGAACCATAACGCACAAAACAATTGACAAGACCACGTATGGCGGTTATGATTCATAGTATAAGGAGGTGGCTACCATGAAAGCTTCGGCACATCTTTTCTTGGTCGTATGGTTGCTTTTTTCGGGGTTCTGCGTTGCTCGGACGATTACCGTGGACGATGACGGCCCTGCGGATTTTCCCACGATCCAGGCCGCTATCGACGATGCAAACGACGGTGATACGGTCCTTGTTTCCCCGGGTGTTTATGACGCCATTGATTTCAAGGGCAAAAACATTGTTGTAACATCGACCGATCCGGCGGATCCGGCAATCGTTGCGGAAACAATTATATTGGGTCAAGATAGCTCCGTGGTGACCTTTTCAGGAACGGAGTCGGCACAGTGTGTCCTGTCCGGTTTCAAGATCACCGACGGGGCGGGAACCGGCTCCTGGGGCCGTGTGGGCGGTGGGATTCTGGGCAATGGGACCCAGGCTTCAATCAAGTACAATCAAATAGTCGACAATATAGCGAGCGGAATGGGTTTCCCGAGAGGTAGCCAAGGCGGGGGGCTTGATGATTGCGATGGTCTGATCGAGCATAATCTGATCGCCGGCAATGGTGTTGTGGGCAACGTGGGCGGCGCCTGGGGCGGTGGATTGTCGGGATGTGACGGCGTAATTCAATACAATGTTATTACCGGCAACTGTTGTGCTGATCCCGCTCCTTTTGGGTCTGTGGTTTTTGGAGCTGGACTGGCTTATTGCGAAGGCTTAATTCAATACAATGTCATTTCAAATAACAGTTGTTCCAACTATGTTGGGCCGACTCTTCTCGGGGACGGTGGAGGGCTGGCTTATTGCGAAGGCGTTATAAGAAACAATGTGATTTTCGGCAATGCCGCACGTAATGGGCCCGGAATATACAACTGCAACGGCCCGATAGAAAACTGCATTATCTGGAAAAACGGCCCGGGAGAGCCGGAACAGATAGATCCGGCCTCCGGCGCCGATGTATCCTATTGCAACGTACAGGGAGGCTATGCCGGCACGGGCAATATCGACATCGAGCCGTATTTTGTGCGCGAGCATATATGGTTTTTTCTGTGGCCGCCCATTAACGTAGACTTTGGCGACTATCACCTCCAGTCCCAGGCGGGGCGCTGGGACGTTGATCCGGGGCTTTGGGTTGCTGACGCCAATACCAGCCCGTGTATCGATGCGGGAAACCCAGCCGGGCCCGTCGGCAACGAGCCGTTCCCAAACGGCGGGGTTGTCAATATGGGGGCATACGGATCAACCGCCCAGGCGAGCAAGTCTTACTTCGGGCAGGATTTATGCGATACGATCGTGGCCGGCGATATCAACGGCGATTGCGTCGTGGACTTCAGGGATATGGCCTTTATCGCGTTGCACTGGCTTGTTGATAACCGGTAGGTTCGTCGCTGGTTGCTCGGGGCTGGTCGGGCTTGCGCCCGCTTTGTCTACTTGCCGATACAGAACCGGCCGAAGATTTCGTCGAGAATCTTTTCGTCCACGACCGGTCTGTCCAGGTCCGAGACGTGCTGGTGGGCCCAGCGTAAAAACAATATTACAATCTTCAAGCCCGTAAGAGGATTTGTCTTCTTCATCTCATTGTACTCCTATCTATATTCAGATAGTCTCTTCATGCGTATTATGCGGCAATTGCCATATGGGTTCGGTTGCCAACGCTGGCGCAAACATTATTCGGGATTTCCCATATGGACTGCCAAACAACATAGCTCCGCACCTTTCTGATCTTCAAGATACCCATATACTCGCTACATTGTCAAGGGGAATCTTCCCCCAGAGGGTTCTTACTGTCAATTTTGCTGAAAATCTGGAGAGGCTTTAATTTTCCCCCCAAAAAAGAACCCCAGCACTGCCCCACTCTGCCAACTGCGGCTTCTTTGCCGAACTATGCCGGACTTCGGCAAACTGGGCATAGATGGCATAGTAATTGGAGTAGGAAAAGTGGTGGCAGCTCATTTTCCCCCGAAAAAAAGAACCCCGTACTTTCCCCACTTTTCCCTCTCCAGCAATAATGCCGTTTAACGACATAGTATGCCCCACTCCCTCAACTCCGGCCTACTCTGGGCATAATATGCCCTCTATGCCGAACTGATGGAGTAAATCACTGGATAAAGCATTTTTATGCCGAAAAAAGAAAGACGTAGTAGTCCGTCACTGTCGGCATAGTTGGAGGTAGGGAGTAGATAAGTGGTAGAAAAAGAAAGGGGCGTGTCCGGCGGAGGGGAGGTAGTGATATGGACACGCCCCTTTTTAACATCGGAGGTCCTCCCCAGTTGTAGGCAGTAATCTAATAGAAGCTAGAGGAACTGTCAAGCACTTTTTTCTGAAATTTTCTCCTTTTCCAGAATCTGGCTTAGTAGGCAAGAAATCAGGGTTTTTTAACTCAAAACCAGTTTTTCTCTTGATCTTCTTTCTAAGATCCTGTTATAGTGTCTTGGACTGGCTAGCTACCAGGAGGTAGATCTATGCAGTTGCTACTACTGTTATTGACATGCCTTTTAATAGTCACTCCGTGTAGTGCCCGCGTTATAACTGTGGATGATGACGGACCAGCTGATTTCTCCACTATTCAGGCTGCAATTGATGACGCAAATGATGGGGATGTTGTTGAGGTTCAGCCTGGTAGATATCCAGAATGTATAAACTTTCTCGGCAAGAATATTACAGTAACAAGTACAAATCCAAAAGATCCAGCAGTTGTGGAATCAACAACTATTGACTGGGATACATGGTTGCAAGAAGAAGCTGCTGTAACGTTTTGTGGATCTGAAGGTCCAGACTGTGTACTCAGTGGCTTTAATATCAACGGATACATTATAGGTATTGATTACAATTCAGATGCGAACTGTACGCAACCATGCCATGCGACAATCTCCCACTGCGTGCTTAGGGGCAACTGTGGGGAGTGTGGTACTGTCATTGAATTGTTTGACGGATTGATTGCCAACTGTCTTATAGCGGAAAACAACTTTTGCATGTGTGTTTGTTTATGCCCAGTAATCGATAACTGTCACGGTGAAATCAGAGGTTGCACAATCGTTAACAATGAGAATGGACCCGGTATAGGAATTTGGGGAGGTACGTTAGTAGTATCCAATTGTATCATCCATGGGAATGTTTCTGGTCATAGTTGGCCAATTGATATTGCGTATAGTGGTACGGTCAGCGTTGAGTACTCACTTATCCAAAATGGCACAGAATGGTCTGCTTTAGGGAATGATACACATGTGATCAACTGGGGTCCTGGGAACATTGATACAGATCCCTGCTTTGTCAAACTGGGCCACTGGGACTCCAATGGTGCTCCCGACGATCCATTTGACGACTTTTGGGTAACTGGCGACTACCATCTCAAAAGCCAAGGCTGGCGTTGGGATACTACCCGGAGAACCTGGACCTGGGACAATACTACCAGCCCCTGCATCGATGCTGGTAATCCTGGTTCTCCTCTAGCCCAAGAACCTCTAACTGTGCCACCTGATCCCAATAATACCTTTGGAGAGAATCTCCGTATAAACATGGGAGCCTATGGCGGTACTAAAGAGGCAAGTATGGCTCCAAAGGACTGGGCATTACTTGCAGACTTAACGAATGACGGTATTGTTGATTTTGAAGACTATGCTTATCAGAGCAGGGATTGGAAGAATAGTGGCAATGAGCTTCCTGGGGATTTAGACAGAAATGACTTTGTTGACATGGATGATTTTTCACTGTGGATTGAGGAATGGCTAAGAGGAACAATATCACTTCAGGATATACCAGAAAATGTGGTGTTTATTCCTGGAGGTGAATATGAAATGGGAGACCATTACAACCTCTTGCCCTGTTGCGATGAGCCAGTTCACACTGTCTGGATAGATTCATTCCTCATGAGTCAGTATGAGGTGACGAACAGAGAGTACTGTAGTTTTTTGAATGCTGCTTATGCTAAAGGCTTGGTTGAAGTCAGAGATGGGGGAATAGTCTATAAGGCAGATGGACAAGAACCCTATTGCGATACTTATACGGCTGACCCAAATAGCCGAGTTTATTGGGACGGTACCCTTTTTACGGTCCTTTCGGGAAAAGAGCTTCACCCTATGGTCCAGGTAAGCTGGTATGGTGCGGTAGCATACTGCGATTTCTACGGCTATCGTTTGCCAACAGAAGCCGAGTGGGAATGTGCTGCTAGAGGTGGCCAATACAATCCTTATTTTGGATTTCCTACAGATGCTAATGGAAAAATGTTAGATATGAACTATTTCGAATCTGGGGATCCATACGAAACAGGTCCTTATCCTTGGACAACACCCGTTGGGTATTATGGAGCTAATGGATATAGATTGTTCGATATGGCGGGAAATGTTGCAGAATTGTGTAAGGACTGGTTCGACTGTGGGTATTATTCAGTAAGCCCTTATAACAATCCACAGGGACCATTGAGTGGAGACTTCCGTATTTACAGGAGTGGTTCATGGCTAGTCACCCCACATCATTGCCGGTGTGCAGAACGATGGGGACTGAGACCATATGCTCGAAAGAACTACATAGGATTTCGAGTTGCGAGGGATCCTTAGGTACTGATGACAGAAGCTGCGGAGGAGCAGTTCTATGAAGAGGTTCATTCTTGTAATAGCCACATCATTCCTTCTAACGCCATGCCATGCTGAAACAGTGTTAGTGGATGCAGATGGTTTTGCCTCCGGCACCGACATCTCTAGCTCTTTCTCAGAAGTAACATTATCATCGGGCGGAGAATATCCTGGTTTAGATGGCAAGGTATACGCCCATACAAGTGGACTAGCAAGCACAGGCTCCGGCGTATTTGCCAATAACCTCTCATTTAAGGGGCAGTGGTATGCAGCTGAGGAAAATGGGTTTTCCTTCAGGGCAGATTTTCAAAGGTCAGCCAAAATCGTTTCCCTCGATTTCATTAGCAACAGCCTAAATGACCGCGGAATTCTCAGTGCCTACGATTCATACGGCGCACTACTTGAATCAGTCGAAACGCCAGACCTTACATACGGAGAAATTTACACGGCAACGATAACTCGCCAGTCGTATGAAATTGCCTATATAATTGCGGGTGGTTCTCCAACAACACAAGATACCATCTATCTCGACAACCTCACGGCAGATTTAGAACTATTTCGTGATGCCAAGCTGGAAGCTGCTGTTAAAGCCACTTTGGGCATACCTGAAGATAACGATATCTCCCCCGAGGACATGCTTAGGCTTACTTCGTTGTCGGTGAGATCGAAGGGAATATCTGACTTAACTGGACTTGAATACGCAGTTAATCTCGAATATCTGGACGCACGTTACAATCAGATAGAAGACCTTGCACCCTTGGCAGCCCTTACTAAGTTAACCACGTGTTATTTATTACGTAACGCAATTACAGATTTGTCCCCTATTGCTGATTTGCCACATCTGGAAACTCTAAGCTGTGGAGAGAACCCCATACAAGACATATCTCCTGTCGGTAGAATGACTAACTTGACTAACTTGGGCCTAACCAATCTCAACATAAGCGATGTTTCTTCAATCTCTACTCTTACAGAACTCCTTCAATTAAATCTTAGCTCCAATAACATCAGTGATATATCACCTCTTACTGGACTGCTCAACCTTCAGATACTCATGCTGACCACAAATAACATCCAGGAAATCTCATCGTGTGCGAACCTTATTAACTTGCAAACACTATGGCTTGGCAATAACAAGATTACCGACATATCTGCTCTGTCTAATCTCAGTAACCTCGCTTGGTTATATATCAATAGGAACCAGATTTCTGACCTCTCTTCTCTAACAGGGCTTGCCAAGCTTTGGAATCTTAATTTAGCTGATAATCAGATCAATGACATATCCGCCTTGGGCACTCTAATGAATCTCAAGAGTGTGAACCTTGCAAATAATCAGGTCGCTGATCTTTATCCCCTTACTCAACTTATGCGACTGACATCGGTTGACTTTTTGGGCAATCCGCTAAACCAAGCAGCCTTTGAAACCGACCTGCCTCAGATACAATACAATAATCCCCATGTAAGCATCGACTATGATGCCGAACAATCTTTCCAACTAACAGTCAATACGCTTGGAGGCGGATCAGTAGACCCCAACAACGGCTCTTATAAGCGTTCCACAGTTGTCAACCTCACCGCAACCCCACCTGATGTAACGTATGTTTTTAAAGGCTGGACAGGTACTGATGACGATTTCTCTTACGATCTATCAAATACTGTACTTATTGACTCTGATAAAACGGTGACCGCAGAATTCATGCCTGCGATCATCGTAAGCAAGCCTTCGGAAGGCGAAGTATGGGCATCGGGCAGCAGCCACACAATTAAATGGTCAAGCTGTGGAGTAGGCACAGTGGACATAGCTTATAGCTCTAATGCAGGACAAACGTGGAACAGTATCGGGTATTCAGCGGATGATAATGGCAGTTACCTTTGGCAGCTACCTGATATTGTAGACTCTAACCAGTGCAGAATCTCTATCGTACCCGGTGAACCTGATCCTTCCAACGAGAGTGTTTTAAGTGGGGTTTTTACCATCCACCCTGACTTTGTTCATTTGCCAACTGCGGCAAACTGGAAAACACTGGGAGGCAATTTCAAAAGGACTGGATTGAGCAACTATAATGGGCCAGAAATAGGCTGTGTGAAATGGCAATTTGAGACCGATAAAGCCATACCATCAAGCATCACAATTGGTCCCAAAAATAGGGTTTATATCGCTTGTGAAAATGGCAAGCTTTATGTCTTAGACTCTGAAACAGGATTGCCAATTTGGAGTTATGATACAGGTGTGCCACTAATAAATACAGCCACAATAGGCCCCGATGGCACAGCATTTGTGGGGGGGATAGATAACACTTTGTATGCCATTGATTTAAATGGCAACCTTAGATGGACACATGTCACAGATGGCTTCATCTATTCTTCTGTTGCTGTTTCACCCGATGGCACCATATATGCCTGCTCGCAAGATGGATCATTATATGCTCTTGGCTGGGATGGCAGCGAGCTTTGGGAATTCAAAGCTTCAATTCCTGGCCCTGGAGGAACTGGTTCGATTCTTGCTTCTCCAGCAATAGCACAAGACGGGACTATTTATATTGGGGCGTTATACGATCCAAACCTTTATGCACTAAACCCCCATGATGGAAGCATTAAGTGGTCATGTAAATTCGAATTTCAGACCGATCCGTCTGACCCCAACAGTGAGATCAAATCGGCATGGCCGTTTGCTTCCCCAGTCATCGCCCCGGACGGGACTATCTACCAAACGCTACTATACGACACCTGCCTATATGCAATTGAGCCTGAAAATGGCAATGTCAAGTGGTCAAAGGAACTTGCCGATCCCTGTATGCCATGGTTTGGCCCGGATTATCCTGCCAAATACCCTAACCCAGATGGATGGTCTGAACCTGCATTAGGACCTGATGGGACGATCTATGTCAGCCTGGATGACCCATATCTGAGAGCAGTCAATGCCGATGGCTCTATTAAGTGGATAAAGCGTTTTGGCGTAGCAGGCGGATTTACATTAACCATAGGCTCAGATAATCTCATTTATGCTGCAAGCGATGATGGTAATCTCTACGTGATAAACCCAGAAGGTAAAGAAACTGCCATCTTGCGAACCAATAAGTGGCTGGGTTTCCCTGTAATAACAACTGACAACACGCTCATTGTTGGAGACACACAAGACCGCTCCCTCCTAGTTACAGACGAAAGAAACACGATTCTGATGCTTGGGTTAGATAATTGTGATGGTCAAATGTTAGTACTTCATCACCCTCAAGACTTAGATGGTAATCTTAGCGTAAATTACTTGGACCTAGCAGGTATAGCAGCTGACTGGTTGAACTGTACCGACATCAGCATGGAACCACCTTATGAATCTCTCTGTGGTCATAACGTTCAGGAACTTTACTTGCTTGGAGATATAAACACCGACATGTATGTTGATTTCTATGATTTTACAATTCTAGCAAAGCACTGGCTACATTAAAATTAGGTAAGGCTATGAATAACAGAATTACTTTATCCCCAAGAGACTTGGTCACCCTGCTGTGTTGCATAACAATCGTTCTTTTAAATCTTGGGGCCATAGGGCACAGCGGGCGAATGAAAGCCAAGGAACTCATGTGTAGATCAAATCTGAACCAGTGGAGCAACATATGGTACATGTTCACAAATGGCAATGATCACAAATTCCTCAAAGACTTAAACTGGATAGGCAACCTGAGTGCTTACTACAAGGACCTCAAATTATTCCTTTGTCCATCCGCAACAAAGAGAGGTTCATTCACAAATATTCGTGGCAGTCTCCTCGGAAACAAGTTTGAGGCCTGGGAATCGGCATATGACTTTGGAGATGGCACTGCAAAAACATTTCTCGGCAGCTATGGTTTAAACTACTGGTGCACACATAGTACTGGAGGAGGTAGGTTTAATGGCTATCTATGGAAGACCCCATACATAAAAGGAGTAGCCAATGCGCCACTTTTCTCCGACTGGGCCGCAGCGGGAGGAGCACCTTTGTACACCGATAATCCTCCTGAGTGGGATGGACAATTATATGTTTCTGACCCACAGGATGTGGACGAAATGAAAAGTGTATGTATCGATCGCCACAATGGTGGTGTTAATGTTCTTTTTGCCGATTTTTCAGTTAGAAAAACAGGCCTCAAGGAATTATGGCAGATCCCATGGCACCGTAGCTGGAATCCATATAACGACCCATTGCCAATATGGCCAGAATGGATGCAGAAATACAAGGAACCAGAATAAAGATTTGGCAATAGTCACCAAGGTGACTACTTACGACATACTTTGGCCACTACGCCCCATCTCGCCAACTTCTTTGTTGAATCACCACAAATGTTGAAATTTTAGGGCACTTTAATTTTTTGCCGAAAAAATCATCCTGGTAGTCCTTCCACTCATCAACTCCGGCACACTTGCCGTTCTACGGCATACTATGCCCTACTCCATCAACTACGGCATACTCAGGGCATTCAATGCCCTACTATGCCAACTTTCCTGGTGAACCGCCATAGAAGTCGAGACTATGGGCAACTTGCCCTTTATTTCTGCCCCAATAATAGCTCCCGATACTTTTACCGTATGTTTTTCTACTGTCTCATTTGTGACAGTTCAACAGCCTCCCCCTCTCCCCTACGGCACCACTACCCCCCTACCTTTTTATGATCTCACTACAAATGTTCCCAGAACCTCTACCTCACTAATTTTTTGCCGAAAGAAATAACAACATCCACTCCATCCACTCCCTCACTCCCCCACTCTCGGCATTAATGCCGAAACTACTTTCTCTTTGCCTCTATCGGCATACTATGCCGAAACTACGGCATACTATAAAAAGGAATTCGAATAAATCTCTCATTTGCTCCACAAGTTTACAGGTTTAGCTGTGACGAGTTTTATTTAAAATACCCCTTGTGATACCCTCTTGACCTACTTTTTTAATTCTACATTAACTGTGCTCGTTTTAGGACTATCTGGGCTGCTCAACCACGACAACTATATATTTATCCCGAAAGAACAAGAAACAATAATAACCACTCCTCCACTGCCTCCACTATCGGCTTAGTATGCTGAAACTCCGGCATACTACGGCAATCATTGCCGAAACTATGCCAAACTCCATCATACTCATCCCACTACATCCAGTAATTTTATTACAATATTACAATTTGGCACACAAGCCCACAGGATTAGCTGTGACGAGTTTTATTTAAAAACCCTACCCAACTACCAGTCTGATATAGTTTTTTTATTGTGGGCAAACGTGTGCTGTTTTAGAGGCATCCAGTCTAAACTGTCATCTGCTTGCTCTGCCTAATTACTTTCTGGACTACATCACTGCCAACAAAGCTTATAAAATCTCCATACCTGGGACAGTTTTCCCCTATTCCCCACTGTTTTGCTTTGCTATATCTTTTATCAGCTTCCCAGTTGTAATAAGGATTGAGAAGGGTTATATAGCAGAAGCTCAATAAACTTCTCTGTATAGCTCGTACTTGATTATAATTACAACTACGGCTTACTAAACCCATCTGCTTTAAGACCCTGAACATAATCACCATTCCCTTTTGAGGGACTGTCAGCTCCTTTCCTTTCTTCTGATTGCTCAACATGCATAACCAGTGATAACCCATTCCTACATCCA
>Ga0180433_10011506_pt1 | contig 10484 bp, 8 predicted proteins | sample SS_ome_8_FD_132980 | JGI IMG/M metagenome (GOLD analysis project Ga0180433, IMG submission 132980) | Hypersaline lake sediment archaeal communities from the Salton Sea, California, USA - SS_1_D_1 metaG | ecosystem: Environmental > Aquatic > Non-marine Saline and Alkaline > Hypersaline > Sediment...
CATCGCAACGAAGAACGACACGCCGTATTGGCCGGTGACGTCCGATATCTGGATCAGCGTGGCCAGGCGATATTGGCTGTGCGCCAGGAAGAACCAGGGCAGTCCGCTGATGACGTAGGCCCGGGCGTATTCAAGCGCAACCCACAGAACTGGCAGCACGATCCACGTCGGCCAGTTTCTGCGCAGCGCCGCGCGGACTACGACCGCCGCCACCAGCCAGTACGCCGAGAGATACAAGCTCAGGGCCGCATAGCCCACCAGCGTGATCCACGTAAGCCAATACAGATTGACGCACCAGAACATCAGGCCCGCCAGCCAAGCCCACAGGAGCCCCCACCGTCGCTGCCCCGTCACGCCCGCCAGAGCCATGCACCAGGGAACCAGCGCTACATACGCCAGGTACCAGCAATCGAACGGCGCGAAGCTGACCGTGAGCAACACCACGCTCAGCAGGTTGAGAAGGATGACGCTCCACTGACGGCGCAGCTCAAGCCGTCTGACGAACAGCTCGCCGGGTGGATCGGCCCCCAGGGCCTTGAGGGCGAGACCGGCTTCGCCGGTATTAGTCGCGTCGTGACCTCTTGCCATCTTCAACTAGGTCTCGCAAACGCCACGGTGTCTCGGGAATATCTTGAACATGATGGCGAGTATTCTGCGGCAACTCGATGGTGAAGGTCAAGCGCGGGCCTGATCTGTCAATATTGTCGCCGGGCAGGCCTGGGACGAATTTCGCGCCGCCTTTGCATCGCTCGCCCTGACCGCGTAGGATGACGACCATGGCGAACGGCACAGACAAGTCGCAGGGCACACACGGCCACGCGGCCCCGGTCATCCTGCTGGCGACACTGCTGGCGGTCACCGCTGCGGCATGGTGGGTAACGCAGACGCGAGGCAAACCGCAACGGGTGGCCAAGCGGATACTGGATGATCTTCGCGCGGGCGGACTTTCGCGAACCTGGCCCCAAGAAGAGCATCGCCTGCTGTTCGTAGTCAAGGACGCGCGGGGCAAGCCCGTCGGGTGGCGCGTCTACCTGCGAGGCCGAACAGAAAATGGATATGCCGGACGGACCATCGATCGCTTTGCGCCAGCCTTCGCATCGGCCAGATGGACCCTTTCCGAATCCGCTTCGCAAGGCGAGTATCACTCGCAGTATGTTCCCCCTGAGGGTGGCTCGACCGTCGTTACCTTGCAGCAAGGAAGGATTACCATCGCAGAATCACGCGGCCCCATTGGACATCGGGCAACAGCCGAAGCGCCGGACAACTACATTCCCGAAGGAATGCGATCGGCCGTGATGTGGGAAGTTGCCCGTCGGAGCGAGGAGGCGGCCTTCGTGATGACCAAGGACGGCGAGTCCTTTGCCGACGGGCAAGTGCACTTCGTGGCAATCACGATGGCTCCGCAAGGCCCACGGAAGGTCCGGCTGGGGCAAGTGGCTATCTACGAATTCGACGATGCGGGGGACATACTGCGGATCGAGCACAGCACTTCGGGCGTTGAATACGCGCGAGTCGATGCCGAAGAATTAGTGAAGGCCTTCCCCGAGACCCGCAGCCTGCTGGTGAAAACGGACGAGCCCAGCGAAGGAACGACCGACGACACTTCCCCCGCCCAGTAGCCCCTCAGCGTTCGACAGGTTCCAGCGCGGTCTCTCGCATCCGCCTGGCTTGGCGGACCAACTCTTCATCCGGCGGCACGACAAACCGCTCAAGCGTATAGTGCAGGAATCGCCTGTCGCGATACGTCCACGGGGCCAAGGCGCTTAAGAGATCCGCCGGGGGCACTTCGTACCAAGGCGGGCTGATGTCGGCGTGCGTTTTGAGGGTGCGATATCCGTCCTTGCGCAGGATGATGTCGTAGTCGCCGTACCACGTGAAGGGTATGGTCAGCGGCGTCCGCCCCACTTCAACGTCGGAGACGAACACCAGCGCCCCCTCGGGCTGCGACGTGATGGTCATCTCCCGTTCCACGCAGCCGGCCAGGACAGCCGCCAGGCACACCGGTATCAATAGGGCAATCTGACGCATGGCCGTCTTTTACAGCCGCTGCGGGCGCAAGACAAGTCGAAAATCCTGTCAACATGCCGACATGTCACAGGCGCGGGCCGGTTCGTACCGGCACGGCGGCAAGTTCTCGACGTTGCGTCCGCGCAGGCTATAATGAAGCGCATGTCTGAGCGCACAGCAGAGATCGCCAAGGGGCACCAAGAGCCTCTCGCCGTCCAGTTCAGCGTCTTCCTGACCAATCGCGTCGGCTCACTCAAGGACCTTCTGGATCTCTTTGCAGCCCAGGACATCAGCGTCCTGGGGCTGTCTGTGGTCGACTCGACCGACTGGGCCGTCATCCGTATAGTCGTCAGCGATCCCGACAAGGCACGGGAGGTGCTCGCTCGCCAAGCAGTGCCCTTCACCGAAAGCGAAGTGTTGCTGGCGGAACTGGAAGGCCCAAACGCCCTGTCGGAGATATTTCGCCTCCTCTTACAGATGGAGATCAACACACACTTTGCCTATCCCCTGACCATCCGCCGCGACCAACACCCGATCATGGTCCTGCACGTCGACGACCACGTTCTTGCCAGAGGGATGCTCCTGCGGCACGGCATTACGCTTCTGGGCGACGAAGACCTCGCCGACCCGTCGTCATAATCGGGTGCGTCGCGGCGCAATGATGCCGTCGGCTCGGGCGTTCTTGCCAAACGTTGGGGGTTCCAGTAGCCTATGGGTATGCCCAAGACTTACGACATCGCCGTGCTCGGTGCTACCGCAGCCGGATACGCGGCGGCTTGGAAGCTGGCGTCCGACGGGCGGCAGGCCATTGTCATCAACGTCCCGGCCCCGGCGACCGAGTCTCCGTTGGGCGACTGGGTTCCCAAGGAATTCTTCCAGCTGCGGGGCCTGCCCAAGTCATTTGCCAAGGCGACGGGAGCCAAGCCCTTTCGTTGCGTCCGGTTCCATAACGCAGCCTTGACGCGTTGTGTGGAACATCGGTTCCGCGCAACGGCTGGGTATTTCGTGGAATCCAGCCGACTCGTTGGCGCGTTTCGCGAATTGGCCGCCTCAGCCGGGGCCGCCACCAAAAACCTCAGCGCCCCGCCAGCGATCCGTCTCGAAGAGGACGGCGTGCAACTTGTCGGCGAGACACGGACCAAGGCCCGGCTGTTGATGGTCGCCCACAGTCTGCCGGGCGAACTGATCGGCCAGCTGAAGCTGCCATTGCGGCCGCCGGCACAGTCGTCTCTCGTGGTGGCGGGCATCAATATCCCGCTCAAATCGAAGAGTTCCGGACAGCCCCTGTCCGATGCCATGCACGTAATCGAACTGCCGGAACCCAGCGACTTGGGCATGTTCTTCGTCCTGGACGGCGTCGTCCACCTGCGAGTGATCTCTGCTTCCATGGCCTCGGGTACCCGCGCAGCGGAGCTGTCCTCCCTTGCCGGCAGTCTGCAGACAGCTGGAATCATCCCGTCAGGACTGCAGTTGGGAAAGGCCAAGGGCAACATCTGGCACCCCCCCGCCGGAGCGGCGCTCGATGTGGAAACGCACGTAGCCAAGCGATGCCTGCTGGTTGGCACAGCCGGAGGGTTCGCAGAGACCATAAGCGGACAGACCCTTCTGCCGACGGTGAAATCCTCGGTCCTGGCGGCGGAGGTCGCATGTGAAGCTCTGGACAACGACAATGTGCAGGAATCTCTTATGAAGTACAAGACCGTCTGGCAGGAGGCCCTGGCAGACTACCTCAGGCCGCCGAGTACCTCGCTGCGCATGCTGATGCCACTGCTCTTCGTGAATCGGCAGATACTCTCCCGGTTCGCCCGGTCTATGCTCTACGGCGAACCGATATAGGCCCTGCCGTTGCGTGTGAAACGCAGCGACCCGGCAGGCACGTCACGCCCGGATGCCCGTCGACGGCAACGTTCTTTCTGACGCAACTTCGAAAGGTTGGGCGAAACCAATGGACGCCGCGCCGGTTATAGAAGAAACTGCAGCCAAGCTGCCGCCTCTTGCCGCACGAGCCGGCCGCATCCATGATCAGAGGCCTCATCCGCGTGGGATGGGAACACGCGGCGTGAAATAAATATGACTCGGACCGTGGCCCGTGAGACTGTCCGGATCGAGACTTGCTCAACGAAGTATCATGACGAAATCGCTGGAACGGACATGTTGGCGCGGCATGCTGGTTGACCACCCGTTCGAATGGGAGCTCTCGCGAGTCTCCGGGCTCGGCGAACCGGGACGATGCACGTTCTCGGACAGGTTCCACCAGCGGCTTGACCTTCGCTGGCGGCCGCTGAAGTACGTGCCCAACCTGGAGCTGATGATAGAGAAGTATCGTCCCGCCAAGGACGACAAGACCACGGTCCGTCGCCTGGACGACGGACCGGAGCATTGGCAGGGGCTCGTTCGCAGGCCCAAGGAAGGAACCGTGGTCCACGCGATACGGTTTTTCGTCGAACGACGATGGTTGGCCGAGGCAACGATCGTTTGGTCCGGACGACGCGACGTTAACCTCGAGCGCACGGTCTTGGAGTCCGTCCAGCCCCAGGACACCACCGGCCCGCAGCGCCAATGGCGAGCAATGGGCATCGACATGTCCATCGCAAGCCAGTTCGAGCTTCACAAGAGCGTAGCGAAGGTCGGCCGCGTCACTTGGCGATTTCGCAACGCCGACAAGCCCCCGGTCCAACTGGCCGTGGAGAGAATCGCAATGCCCGAGTATTGGCTGGACAAGCCGCTGGCCGACTGGCTGGCTGAGCAAGTGCCCGCCAAGCTCGAGTGCGTCCGCGAAGAGCCGTTCATTCGCAACGGCCACCGCGGGCAGCAGCTTTTCAGTGAGGGCCGCGTTGCAGGACTGGCCGGACTGAGGGGCATCCGGCAGTTGCGGCTGGACGCAGCCTGGCTGTGTCCCGTAGAGAACCGGGTCTACCATCTGGAGCTGTCCCGGCAAGGAAGGCAAGACGCAATAGCATTCGACCAAGACCTTCAGATCCGCTGCTGCACGGCGGTTCCTGCGCTGGCTGGGGAGCCGATGCCATGAGCAAGAAGGCCTGCCCGAAAGGACACCTGCCGGCGTCGGCGATTCTCCGCGCAGTGCCCTACAAGAACGAGGCGATGGCGTTGACGCGACGTTCGGACGGGACGGTTCTGGCGGAAGTTCCCATCCGTCGGCCGCGGTGGCTGGTGCCGCCAATCAGTTGGCTGTTGCCGTACTCTTCACATCGAAGGGTCGAGTTGGACGTGCTCGGCACGACAATGCTGGACATGTGCAACGGAGAAGATAACGTCGAAAGAATCGTTGAAAGATTTGCCACGAAGCATAAGCTGACGTTTCGCGAAGCACAGCTGGCGACCGTTGAGTTTCTCGATCAGTTGACCCAACGAGGGCTTTTGGCCATCGTGGGCACCGAAAAGGATGCCATGACATAATGAAAGCGGTCCAGATCCAAGAACAGACCCGTTTGCCTCTGGGCAAGTGCATCGAACTGGTCCTCAGCGGCGTGAAATACCGCCTTTTCCGAGCGTCGATCACTGTCGCCATCATCGCGCTGGCGACGGCGTTCCTTATGACCATGCTTTCCGAGAGCGTCACGGCCAGGAAGGTCGCCGACGCCATCCAGGTCCGCACGGCGCCGCGAGACCGATTTCTATTCTGGGTTGCCCGGACGTCTGCAGCCATGACACCGTCCCAACTCGATGCCCAGCTCAAAGTGGCCGAGCCGGACTCCGCCCGGTGGCGCGAGTTCAAGGGGTGGGGCAAACTGTCCGACACCCAGTTGACGCAACTGGCCGCCCTAGCCACCGAGCAGTTGGACGACTACCAGAAGTTCTTCGATGAACTGAGCGAGGGCAACCGCAGGCACCTCGTCGGCCGAGTCAGTGGCACGGAAATCTTCGAGTGGCTGCTGGACGAAGAGAACTTCGACGCCTTCACGGCGAGGATGGCCAAGTCGGACGCCGTCCTTGATAAGCCGCTCGGCGATTTTCGACAGTTCCTGACGGACTGGAAGCAGACCCAGCCCTTGCGTCAGGCCATCTGCACGGGGCACCAGGCCGCGGTCGAGGCCTTCGCGCGTCAGGCCGGCGGGCGGGCGCCCCGAGATGTTTTTGCCGTTGCGGATGAAAACCTTATTGAAATCCTCACGGGCGCCGGCATGGAGATGACCACGGAAGACCTCGAGGTCGTCCGTCAACAGGCCTCGTTGAGCGTGGACGCCGGGCGGATTGCCTCGGCCTTTAACATCCCGGGCGTCAAATCCGAGCTGGCCAAGCGCCGCGACTTGGCCGTCAGCGAAGTCAACCTGCCGATTCTCTTCCAGGAGCTGGACTCAACCGGAGGGGCCGAGTGGTTCGTGGAGCTCAACGCAACGCTTGCCGATGATGCCTCAGGTCTTGCGAAGCTCCAGCTGTCGGCCGAGCGTGTCCGCCAAGTCGCTCACAGCAAGCTGGGCGAAAGTCAGTTGTCCGTGGTCGAGGCGACCGTCTCGCAAGACACCACAAGCGAGGGCATGCTGGGCTTCTCGGGACGGACGCTCTGGCTGATCGCGGTGAGCTTCCTGGTATGCATAGTCGGAATCGCCAATGCGATGCTTATGAGCGTCACGGAGCGTTTCCGTGAGATCGCCACCATGAAGTGTCTGGGCGCCACCGACGGGTTCATCATGATCAACTTCGTCCTGGAGTCCGTGATGCAGGGCATCGCGGGCGGCGTTGTCGGGACGGCCTTGGGTTTCCTGCTGGGAGCGGGCAGGTCGTGGGCGAAGTACGGCTACCTGGCCATCGAACAGCTTCCCATGCAGCAGATACTCTCGGTGGCCGGTCTTTCCCTCTTTGTCGGCGTGGGAATCTCCGCCATGGCGGCGGTCTACCCGGCGTGGATCGCTGCCCGGCTGGCCCCCATGGAAGCGATGCGGATTGAATAGTGAGCAAGGCTATGAGTGAAGATGCCAAAATGACAACTCCAGACGCCGCCCAGAAGCCCGCTCAACGCGGGGTGATCATCCGCACGCGGGATCTCAAGAAGTCTTACCAAATGGGCGAAGTGACGACGCAGGCCCTACGAGGTATCGACATCGAGCTCTACCGCGGCGAGTTCATCTGCGTGATGGGCCCATCAGGCTCCGGCAAGAGCACGTTTTTCAACATGGTCGGCGGATTGGACTCCCCCACTTCCGGCCGGGTGTTCATCGACGAGGTGGACGTAGCCCAACTCAACGCAATCGAGTTGGCCTTTCTGCGTTGCCGGAAGATCGGATACATCTTCCAGACCTACAACCTCGTGCAGTACATGACCTGCCTGGAGAACGTCACCGTGCCGATGGCCTTTGCCGGGGTGAGCGCCGATGAGGCCCGCGAGCGAGGAATGAACCTGCTGGAACTGGTCGGCCTTGCCGACCGATGGTTCCACAAGCCTATCGAAATGTCGGGCGGACAGCAGCAACGGACTGCAATCGCCCGGTCCATGGCCAATAATCCTTCTGTGCTGCTGTGCGACGAACCGACCGGCAACCTGGACCTCAAGACCGGTGCGGAGGTCCACAACGTCTTGCAGCGACTGAACAAGGAGCGAGGCGTGACGATACTTTGTGCCACGCACGATCATCGGCTGATCAGCATGGCCGACCGCATCATGTGGGTTCGGGACGGACAGGTCGAACGGGTCGCCGACCGCTCTGACGTGACGGTTCAGACCGGCACGATAGGAGGCAAGGAAGATGAGTAAGTCGTTGGCGATCCACCTGATGCTGGCCGTGGCGGCGTTGGGGCTTGCCCTGAGCGGCTGCGAAACCAAGCCCGAGACGCAACAGGCCGAGGAAACTGCCGTCGCCCAAGAGATTCGCATAGAACTCAAGGGCGTCTCGGACGCCGAGCGAGCCGAAGCAGCCAAGCAGGTGCGGCAGGTGCGTGCAGAGGTCAAGCCGGCCGGGGCTGGTGAGTTCGCCCGGGACCTGGCTGTCCTGACGCGATTCGACCATCGTCTGGCCGGGTACGGCTCCGCATCGTCCGACGAGGGCAAGACTGTCGCCGGCAGCATCGCTGCAGCCAACTATGTGGCCGATCGCCTCAAGTCGATGCCGATCGACTGGGTGTTCACCCAGGACTTCCCCCTGGTCCAGCCCGTGACCACCGAATGCCGCATGTTCATTGACGGCCAGGAAGTCAGCGCGGCGCAAACACAACAAGCCCCCATCTACGCTGCCGAGCCGAACTTCCTCCACGCTTCGGTTACGCCGGCGGAAGGACTCGAAGGGCAGACGATTTATGTCGGCAACGGTGAGGTCCCAGAATACGGCAATTCTCTGGCGCAGGACAAGATTGTCCTGGTGGACTTCGACTGCAACGAGAATTGGCTTGACGCCTTTGCGCTCGGGGCCAAGGCGGTTGTCTTTATCGGTTCGGACACGCCCGCCCGGCACACGTATCACCACGTTAACATGCCGGCCAACCTGCCGCGGTTCTATATCTCCTCCGAAGTGGCCGAGTCGCTCGAATTGAAGGATCGTCCGCGGAAGATGAAGATCATGGCCGCCTGCAAGTGGGAAACCCTTCACGGGCGAAACGTCATAGCGGTCATTCCGGGCACGAATCCGCGTTTCTCGGACGCCGACAACGCTCTGGACGAGGCGATTGTGCTGGCTGCACCGCTCGACAGCCTGTCCGAGGTGCCGCTTTTGAGTCCGGGCGCACGGGATGCCGCGAACGTGGCCTCGCTGCTCCAGATAGCTGAGTACTTCGCAAAGCGCCCGCCCCGCCGCACGATACTTGTGTGCTTCTTCGACGGCCAGACGCTTAACCACTTGGGGGCCAGGGCGTTCTACGGGTCGCTGTACCGAAGGCTCGGCAAGCAGAACCTGGCCACCTACACGCTCGAAGAGCAACTGGCAATGCTCCAAGCCGAGCGAGACTTCCGGAATGCAGCCATCGGGATCATGGAAGAGCCCGAGCCTTTTGCGAAGGATGTCTCCTCCCGGGACTACCATGCCGAAACGGTCCGGTTGCTTCGGAGCGAGGCCAACTACTTCAGCGGCGAGGCCCTGGAGGAATTGACCCCCCTGAGAATCGAACTGGCCAACCTGAAGGCCTCTGTCGACGGCAGGCCCGACGCCAGGCTCGACGTCCTCGAAGGACATCTCCAAAGGCAGCAGGCGGCCCTGGCCGAGGCGCGCGCGCAGGACGACAATGACAGATCGGACTACATTGCCGCCCAGATCGCACGTCTGACCAGGATGAAGGAACTGGCGCCCCGGATCGCCGCCCTGACCAAGACCGATCTCGGCTGGAATCGAGTGCTGAAGTATCTCCACGACAAGGAGACTATCGACAGCCTGGAAGCCGAAGCGTCCAAGCGAAAGCTCCCGGGCTCTCGACGCGACGAACTGGACAAGCTCGGCGATCTCAGGAAGGACCTCGTTTACCTGCGGGAGCGGACGATCGAGCTCCAACGGACGCGATTGGCGGAGATAGCCGCCGAGGCCAAGCGGCTGAAGTACTCAGCCGTGTTGCGGGAAGCGATCGGCCCGGCGAAGAATTCGATCGTCTTGCACGTGAGCGTCAACCTTGGCGACGCGCGTAGCGGTTGGATGTTCATCCACGGCGACGACTCCCTGCCGCTCTACAACGACGTGCAGGCCCATTACACCCAGCTATTCAAGGCCATGCGCAGCCTCGCTGGGACCCTCGGAAAGAAAGTTGCCGATTTCGACACCAGACCGATACAGCAGACGTATGCCCCGTCCCTGTTCACCCCGGGCCGCTATGCCGACAGCGGCGCCATCGCCAGGCTGTTCGCGATATTCAACGGCTCGGTGATGACGGTTCTGGACCGCACGCCGCGACAGGGCCAACCCGCCGATACCATCGGCGCACTGAACGTTGAGGTCATGCAACGGCGGGTGCCGCAGGTTCGGGCGTTGCTGGCGGCAATGGCCGACGACGACCGTCTCAGCCAGAGCCCGCGCATCAGGCCCGCGGCACGCTACGCCCAGTCGAGATGGACCCGCCGCAAGCGGGAAGGCTCCAGCATCCGCAGGACGGCCGCGGGCGGCTCGATGGAAAAACTACCCGTTCGCGGGGCAACTGTGGCGATCGCGCCCACGGGCAACCCGCCCTTTGCGCCAGGCGACGTCTCGCAGGTTCCGCCGGGCTTTCGCTTCCCGATCATCCTGAAAACCGACGTACTCGGGCAATACGAGTTCGGACCATACTGCAATGCGCGCTTTGGTCGGTCTTTCATTTTTGCCGCCACCTTCGACAACGAGCCCGCCGCGAGCGCGAGCGACCGGCAACCCGCCAGTCGCGGAATCGTCGAAGCGGTCAGCACGCAGAAGACTGCGCTTTCCAGGGGCATGGGACAGGTTACCGAGGTTTTCAAGGCGCGTTGCGTAACCCCCGTTTCGTACGGTTTTGATCGTGGGAGCCTGCCTACCATCGCCATGCGAGCGTCGTCCTCGGCCAGGTTCCAGCCGGACTTCCACCTGCTGTGCGAACAC
>Ga0180433_10011508_pt1 | contig 10484 bp, 7 predicted proteins | sample SS_ome_8_FD_132980 | JGI IMG/M metagenome (GOLD analysis project Ga0180433, IMG submission 132980) | Hypersaline lake sediment archaeal communities from the Salton Sea, California, USA - SS_1_D_1 metaG | ecosystem: Environmental > Aquatic > Non-marine Saline and Alkaline > Hypersaline > Sediment...
CCCCCTCGTTGGGAATATTAGCGATCACCAGTTCCCCTCGGCCGTGTGCGATCGCACTCATCATCGCGCCTAGTCCCTCGCCGGTAACGGAGTTGTCCTGCTCATCCGGTAGGTCCATCTTGTCTACGATCTCCTGATAGCCGGCGAAGAACTTCTCTCGCGTCTCGTCGCTTCGATCGACCTCGGCCGGCGGCTTGTCAGGATCGTAACCGAACTCGCGTGCTGCGTGCCGAAGCCCGTCTGGCAGACCCGCAAAGCCCCCCACGTTCGTAGCGAAGGGATAGAACTCCCAGATGTGATCGTCTTGGGGATAGACAATAGCATGGCCGTAGATCAGGCTCAGCTTCACGGCCAATTCCGTGCCGCTGTCCGGGGTCTGCTCGCCCAACCGGCGCATCAGTTCGCCGTAGACGTCCTTGCCCAGGTGGCGCAGGCGGGTGAACCAGTAGTAATGATTCGTCCCAATCCAGAGCGCCTCGAGCTCCTGCGGCGGGATACCCAACAGCCGGGCCGCCCGCACAATGCCGGTCTGCACACCGTGGCAGATGCCGATGACGTTGAGGGACGTGTATTTTCGCATGGCCCGGCACAGCACAGCCATCGGATTCGAATGGTTCAGGAAAACCACGTCGGGACAGCGCCTTTCCATCTCGCGACATATGGGCATGTAGGCTGCCAAAGACCGCAGGGCCATCATCATGCCGCCGGGCCCGCCGGTATCGCCGACAACCTGCTGTATGCCGTACTTGGCCGGGATTGATACGTCGGCGCCGTGGTACGGCGAACCGTAAACGGTGTCCGTAATCTCCGCTCCGCTGCCGCCTATGGAAGAAACGGCGAAATCGGCCCCATCGACAGCCTCGGCAAGGTCGGTCGTCGCACTGACAGCAAAGCCCGTGCCCGCACGCGCTGCCAGCTCCCGGCCCCGCTCTGCCATCCGCTCGACCTTCTCGCCGTCGATATCGTAGAGAACAAACTGCGACCCGGACAGATCCTCACTGAGAAACACATCCGGCATTGCCCGCACAAAGAACAGGCTGCCGCCGCCCAATCCAACAATCTTCCTGCTTTTCATGAACGCGTATCTCCTCGAGCGGCCGCCCCGCAAATCACCCGTAACAAGAAAGCGGCCGTGGCGTAGTCTACCGCCAGAGCATCCGTGCCCACAAGCGCAAGTGTCAGCCTTTCGCCACACCAAATTCCCCCGGAATTCGACGAAAGGGCTTCTCTTTCTATTCCGGCCTGTTACAAGTTACGGCTTGTGTATCAGACGTCTTGGCAAACGAAGGCATACGAAAGGGACTGAAGATGATTCGACTGGGCATCATTGGCTGCGGCGGCATGGCGGCGGCGCAGGCCGAGCGATTCGACGAAGTCAAGGGCTGCAAGGTGGTCGCATGCAGTGACATAGTGCCAGGCCGGGCCGAGGCGTTCGCCAAGAAGTTCAGGATTCCCGCCGTTCACGAAGACACTGCCAAGATGCTGGCGGCTGAGGAGCTTGATGGCGTTTCCGTGGTCACCATCGACAGTGCCCACGAAGAGCCGGTCCTGCAGGCGATCAAGCGCGGTTTGCACGTGATGTGCGAAAAGCCGCTCTCGACCACGCTCGCCAGCGCCAAGAAGATGGCCGCCGCCGCCAAACGAGGTAAGCTAATTACGGCTGTGAACTTCTCGTATCGCAATTCTGCCGCCACTCAAAAGGCCGCTGATCTGGTAGCCTCGGGCAAGCTCGGACGCATCATGCACGTTGAAGGCGCCTACATGCAGAGCTGGCTGCCCAGCAAGGTCTGGGGCGACTGGCATACGATGGAGTGCTGGCTGTGGCGTCTGAGCACCAAGCACGGAAGCGCCGGTGTCATGGGCGATGTGGGCGTGCACCTCTACGACCTGGCCAGCTTCGTCGTCGGCGACATCAACGAGATTCACTGCAACATGAAGACCTTCAAGAAAGACAAGAAGCGCATCGGCCCGTACGTCTTCGACGCCAACGACAGCGCGATGGCTTCTGTGCGCTTCGCCAACGGCGCGATCGGCACGCTGAACATGACCCGCTGGGCAACCGGTCACGCCAACACCGTCGCCCTTCGCGTCTACGGCGATAAGGGCTCGCTGGATCTGAACCTGGACCGGCCCGCTCCCGAGACCCTGCGAGCCTGCCTGGGCAAGGACGTGGACAAGTGCGCCTGGAAGAACTTACGGTGCCCACAGGTCCCGGACATGTACCAGCGGTTCATCACGGCGATCAGGACGGGCAAACAGGGCCAAACCAGCTTCGCCGGGGGAACAAAGGTACAGGCTTACCTTGACGCGAGCTTCCGCTCCGCCGCCAAGCAGGGCTGGGTGAAGGTCAAGGTCTAGCCGGCGCGATCCGTCACAGCCGGGCCGGCCCGCTGACCTTCTCCAGGACACTCACAAGCTCGTGTTCCTCGGTGGGTCCGGCGCAATGGCATGCAAGGTCGCCGATCGAGATGAACCCCTGCAGGCGCATGTCATCATCGACAACCGGCAGGCGGCGAATCCTGTACTGCCTCATCAGCGATTCGATCTCTTCGAGACTCGCGTCCGGATGCACCGTCTGCACCGGTTCGGACATGATCTCTCGGACCAGCAGCGTGGAGCTGCGCCCCATCGCGATTACGTGGCAGCACAAGTCGCGATCGGTGACAATGCCTTCCAGCCGGCCCTCGTCGTCCAAGACGGGAATGGAACCAACATTGTGATCGGCCATCATCTCCGCCACGTTGCGAACGTTAGACGTCTCCGCGCACGCCCAGACTCTATGAGCACTCATGACATCGCGGGCTTTCATGGTCGGCTCCTTTCGGAACAGGGCATATCGGTTCAGTCCAAACCCGCTGCACTTCACTGTTGAATTATAGGAGCCCCTCCTCCAAGTGCCCTCAGAACACGCATAGCCCAAATGGCGCTCGCGCAGCCTCACGAGTCCGACCGACGCGCCTCCCAGGCGTCCCGCCGCGCACAGCGGTCGTCCGCTCAAAGGCTTGTGAACCCGGCGCCTAACGGGTCGGGCCACCAATGAGGTTAGGCCCGTCTGTGTGCCGATGGCATTTTCGGGGCAGCTCCCCATGGCACGCTGCGAAAGGTCAGGAATATCCGCATCTGAAGGGGACGCGAAGGGCTGGTAGTCGCGACAGCCGTGAACGCCGCTCCGCGTGGCATGGCAGATCGTTCCGGCCGGTAAGATTCGAAGCCGTCGTGCTCGACGAGACAGGTGTCGTCGGCATCACTGAGCTTCTCGTAGGTCGGCAGATAATTCGTCAAACTCTTTGCTTCCCTGGAACCGGCGATATTCGCGCAAATCTATAGTCTTGCCGGTCTTGGCCCACCCCACACCGCCAAGCTCCCCCGGAAGTGCGCCCTGATCGTAGCACTGGATGTAGATGGACTCCAAGCCGTGGATGTGAATCACCCGGCCACTGCCTTCACCGACGCATCCGACAGCATCCGGCGGGACCTGGACTATCTCCGCCGATTCGTGCATCGCGTTGACGCACAGCAGAGCTGCGCTGGCTGCCGAGACGCCGCAGGCCACCGTCGCACCGGTATGGACCGCTTCGACGCACTCCCAGAGCTTGTCAGCCTCACCTGCGTTGGGAGATCCATACTTCTTGACACTGCCGTCCTTGCGCCGTGCGACAAACTCGCCACACTGCCCCAGGCCGCCGTAGTAGACGTCGGCATCCTCGAACTCATAATGGCTCAGGGGGCCCAGGCTGCAGGCGGATGAGTGCGTCGTGAGGAACAGTATCTCCACGCCATCGGCCGTGCGGCAGCGAACAGCGCCCGTGTCGAAGTTCTCAATGGGCTTTGCCCGGTACAGTTCCGCCGTCGCCTCGACGGGCATCGCGCTGGTGTGTCGCTGCTCGCCCAACACGTAGAACATGTTGTGCAAGTAATGCGCGGTGGCATTGTTGGCTGGGCTGTCGAGCACCCAGCGCCCGTCGGCGCTCTTGAGATGCCCCGCCCAGTCGTTGCGGGCGTAGTAGCCTTCCTCCCGCGGCCAACAGACCATCGTCTTGAGTCGCCTCGGCGCACCGAAGACGCCCTTCTGCACGTCGGCCTTGAGCGACTGGATCGCCTTCGAGAACGACCACTGATATCCAATCGCCACGAACCGACCCGCCTCATGGGCCACAGTCTGCATCGCCAGGCCTTCTTGGATCGTCGCAGCCAGGGGCTTCTCGCACAGAACGTTGGAGCCATGGGACAACGCCATCCCAGTCAAGTCGGCGTGCGAGTGAATCGACGTGGATATCACGGCCAGTTCCGCCTGGCCGGTCTTGTAGAAATCTGCCAGACTTTCGAACACAGGCACGCCGGTCTGTTTGAGCTCCGCCAGGCGAGTGCAGCCCTCCGGACGAGTGTCCACCGCGCCCACAATCCGCGCGTTCTTGTCATCGGCGGAATCCAGCATCGCGTTAACGTATACCTGCCCATAGCCGCCAATGCCCACGAGAACAACTCGAACTTCCCGACTCATGCGATTTCTCCGTTCTATTCGCCGTGTCTGTGTTTCGCCGGTCGTGCATCGGCTGTGATCAATCGAAGCGTACGATGCATTTCTCGTCGGCTGATTGCCGCGCCAGCAGGCACGCCCGCGTGACACGCAGTGACTCTTCGGCGCTGACGAGGCACCGTGCACGGTCTCGGACCTGCCACAGGAAATCGCCGAAAATGCTCTGCCCACGCTCGCACCGCAAGGCTTGGTCGCCGTCGGCATTCTTCAGCTAGGCCTCGCCGCCGCGCACATCGAGCGCTCCGTCCGTACCGGCCAGTCGATCGCATAGTTGCCTCTCCATCGCGATTCACAACGCCACTGATCGGACCGAGGATAGCGTCCTTGGCCGCGAGCCGCAACCGCCGGTCGGCAAGCTCTACACCGGGGAGGCCGACGGGATTCCTTCCAGGGCGCCTTCGGCGTCAAACCCGCAGGGCATCGCCTCGCTGCGCTCGGCTCTGCGCGGGTCCTCATCCCGTCGAATTAAGCAAAAAGCACCGACAGCTTCGCTGCCGGTGCTTCTTACTTGAACGAGGCCGACGGGATTCGAACCCGCAACCACCGGATCGACAGTCCGGTACTCTAACCAATTGAGCTACGGCCCCAAGCCGTCCCGGCTGCCGGGTAGCGCCATTCCCCCGCTGCCGAGACTCGCCAGTATAGATTTCCGAATCGGCTTGTCAACGGCGTTTGGCCGCCGGGAGCGAAAATCTTGCCGTATGATGTGCGTGGTCATGAGGAACCTACTTGACCTACAAGAAGACCGCCGCAAGCAGCGGCGGAGGTTTACACGGATGGCCCGACGTTGCCGTCGGCCGAGGGGGTGGTCACAAGCAACTCACGCCCAAGACCTCGCGGAAGGCCTTACATAGCCAAGGCTGTCGGGAGATTCGGCTGGTTGAAGCCGACCGTCTTGGGCTGGGGCGGGTTCGTACTTACAGCCGGGCGCTTGTCGAAATAGCGATCGTACCTGTGCGCGTCACCCGTAATTCGAGGGGCTCCCAGCAACAGCAGGCGCTGGAGGTATTCCTCGAGCTCACCATCGTCAAAATCCGCCAGGAACGCCGGGTCGGCGGAGGGATTAACTACCAGGATTTCATCGATCAACTGACGTTTTGTCATCACACCGTCCTCACACACCCAGCGGTCCCGTACCATCTTGACGAAGGTCTTATCGGCCCGGGCCGGGGGGAAACTTTAAACCAACCCCGCAAGACAAGGATTGCTTGTGTTGCCGACACCTGCGCGCATATACTACCTTGGTTATGGTGGACCAAGGACTGCTGGAATCCTGGACGGATGACTTGGACTTCGAGCGCGTCGGCGCAGTGCGTCGCGTGCTGAAGTCCCTTTTCTTTCATCCCTTGGCCAATCACCTGCCGCCCGGCCTGCTCAAGGCCATCCTGCGATTCGGCAAGAGCGAGCTGGCCGCGAGCAACTGGGTGGACCCCGGCGGCTGGCAAAGCATGGTCATCAGCTACCATGGTCGCCCCGAGCAGATCGCCGACAAGATACTCGTCGGCGCCGGCAGCATGGCCATGGCGTTGCGAAACCGCCGACGCCTGGGGGCGCGCCTGCTGGCGAGGCTCATCGACACCTGCGATCACGAACCGGCTCATGCGCTGTGCCTGGGGGCCGGGCCCGGACAGATAATCACCGACGCCCTCGCCGAAGCCACGCACGAAGCCTATGCCACGCTGGTCGACATCAACTCCGACGCGTTCGAGTTCGGACGAGAAATCGCCCGCGAAAAAGGCGTCGGTGACAAGGTGCGCTTCATCCGCGGCGACGTCCGCGAGATTCACGAAATGCTCGGCCATCCGCCCGATGTCGTGAAGATGCTCGGAATCTGCGAGTATCTCGAAGATGACCAGATCGTCTCCATCGCCAAAGCCGTTGCCCAGCATATGCAGCCGGGCCGGGCCATCGTATTCAATAGCATCTCACCAGCCCACGGAACCGACCGGTTCTTCAGAAGGGTGTTCGGGCTGCACATGATCTACCGCTCGCCACAGAAGCTGCAGGCTCTGATGGAGATGGCTGGGTTCTCGGATTTTGTCTCGATTCCCGAACCCGTCGGCGTTTACCATGTCGTCGTGGGCCACAAGGGCGACTGACCCTCCGGGCCCCGACGCAAAAGGACCCTCGTAGATGCCGGACGTTTCCATGCCCTGGGGAGCCGAGGATTTGGGCTTGTCCCTGCCGGACCGCTGGACGATCCAGCAGACCGCCACGCCTTCGCTCAGGCCGGCGCCGGAGGATTGGCCTGAACGCATGGCACTGGCGCTGAGCCAACCCATGTCCGGGCCGCCTTTGAGCAAGCTGCTGGCCGCCAGACGCAACGGCTCCATCGTGCTCATCGTCGAAGATCTCACCCGCCACAGCCCCCTGCCGCAGATACTCAAAGTGGTGCTGCGAGAAATTCGCCATGCCGGTATGGCCGACGAGCAATTGGAGATCTTCATCGCCACTGGGATGCATCCGCCGCTTACACCCGCCGAGCAGTCCGCCAAGCTCGGTGCCGCTGCCGACGGAATCGCCCGACGCTCCAACCCATGGTCCGACCCCTCGCAGTACGTAACGCTAGGCCGCGTTGGCAAGATGCCCGTCCAAGTCGATCGTGGCGTCGCCGAGGCTGACCTTCGCATAATCATCTCGTCGGTCAGCCCGCACCTCCAGGCAGGTTTCGGCGGCGGGCACAAGATGCTCTTTCCCGGCTGTGCATCGCTGGAGACTATTCGCGCCCTGCATCGCCTGGGCATAGGCCGGCGCGACCGCCAACTTGTCGGCACCGAAGCGCCCGCCAACCCGATGCGCGCCGCCATCGACGCCGCCGGAACACTCTTGGACACGGGCGGTTCGGCGAGTTTCGCCGTGCAGTACCTCCTCGACGATAACGACAACCCCGCCGCAATTGCCAGCGGCGACGTGATCCCCGCGCAGCAGACCATGGCCAAGCAGTGTTCGGTTTCCTGCGGCATCCTGCTCGGCGCGCCGGCTGACGTGTTGATAGTCGGGGCGTATCCGCGCGATTTTGACCTGTGGCAATCGTTCAAGTGCATCGCCAACACGCGTTGGGCATTGCGTCCCAATGGCGTGGTGATTTGCCTGGCCCGGTGCGAGGCCGGCCTGCACGGCATGAAGCCGCCGCCGTGGCCGATCGATGCTACGTGGACGCGGCGCATCGTTCGGCTGTTGGGAGCCGAGGCCATCAGTTCCATCGTCACGCGATTGGTACCCCGACTTGCTGGTGACGCAGCCTTCTTCGTCCGCCTGGCAGCCCAGACGCTCCATCGCAACCCCCTGCTGCTCGTCAGCCCGGCCTTGCATGCTACCGGCGCCAAGTTCCCGGGCCTGGAGCTGTTCGCCAAACCCGAGGACGCAATCGCCGCAGCCCAATCTTTGCTGGGGCGAGGCCCGCAGCGAGCGGTTGTGTTCCCCGCCGGAGGCACAACGTACCCGATTCCCGCCGGTATGGCGCGCTCAGAGCAGCCCCCCGGCCCGGGGGTCACGCCATGAGCGGCGACGCCCACGACAAGCAAGCAGCCGACCTCCGCAGCGTTCTTGAGATTACGCGCGCGATGGTGGCCACGGAAGACCTCGATGCCCTGCTGAGCCTCATCATGCAGCGAAGCATGGAACTCCTGGACGCCGAGCGGGCGACGGTCTTCCTGTATGACGCACAGACCAACGAACTCATCAGCCGCGTCGCAGCCGGAGTGGAAGAGCTTCGCATCCCCGCCGACCGCGGCATCTGCGGCCAGGCCGTTCGCACCGGTAAGACAATCAATGTCCACGATGCCTACGCCGATGAGAGCTTCAACCCCGACGTCGACCGCCAGACCGGATTCAAGACGCGAAACATCCTCTCGGTGCCCTTGCACAATTACGAAGGCGGCCTGGTGGGGGTCCTGCAGGTTCTCAACAAACGCACGGGCCCGTTCGACGATCACGACATATCCCTGGCTGAGACGCTCGGCGCCCAGGCGGGCGTGGCTCTTCAGCGCGCCTGGCTGATCGAGCACTACCTCGAAAAACAGCAGATGCAACGGGCGATGATGATCGCTCGCGACATTCAGCGCAACTTGATGCCCGACGCCGCCCCCGCCTGCGAGGCCTTCGACATCGCCGGCTTCAACGAACCGGCCGACGAAACCGGCGGCGACATCTACGATTTCTTCCGCCTGCCGGACGGGCGATGCATGTTGGTCGTCGCCGACGCCACCGGGCACGGCATAGGCCCGGCGTTGGTAATCGCCGAGACCCGAGCGATGCTCCGAGCCATCAGCGTGCACGACACGGACATTTCCGAGATTCTCCAGCACGTCAACAACCTGCTGATCGCCGACCTCGGAGAGGGCCGATTCGTGACGTGCTTCTACGGCATAATCGACGAAAGCGAAGGCCGGCTCGCCTACGCTTCGGCCGGGCACGGGCCGGTGCTGTTCTACCACCGCGAAGGCGATCGGTTCGAGCAACTACCCGCGACCGGACTGCCGTTGGGGATCATGGAAGAGGCGGACTTCGAAAGTGTCGAAAGTCACCTTTTCGACAGCGGTGATTTTGCCGTGGTGACCACGGACGGTTTCTTCGAGGCCGTCAATCCCGCCGGTGAGCAATTCGGTGTGGACCGAATGATCCAGGTCTTGCGTGACGCCCGCGACCTACCGGCAGATCAGATGATCGACAAGCTTCACAAGGCCGTCGATGTCTTCACTGCCGGTGAGCCACAGGGCGACGACCTGACGGCCGTTATCATTCGGAAACGATAGCCAACCTGCAAAACCCCGCGAGACCGACATCCGATTCGCCGAAGCATACCGGCCCGTTCCAGCCGCTGTCCTGCCCAGTGATCGCCGCCTATGCCAACATGGCTGCTAGGTCCTCAGCCGGCGTGGTGATCGGCGTCAGGTTGAACGTGTCCACCAGCACCTTCAGGACGTTCGGCGGTGCGAAAGCCGGCAGGCTCGGGCCAAGGCGGATGTCCCGGATGCCCAAGTGCAGCAGCGTCAGCAGGATCGCCACAGCCTTCTGCTCGTACCAGCTGCACACGATGGATAGCGGCAGCTCGTTGACGCCGCAGTCGAACGCGTTGGCCAGCGCCAAGGCGATCTGAACGGCCGAGTAGGCGTCGTTGCACTGGCCGCAGTCCAACAGGCGAGGAATGCCGTCGATGTCGCCGAAGCCCAGTTTGTTGAAACGGTACTTGCCGCACGCCAGTGTCAGGATTACGCAATCGTCGGGCACCTGCTGGGCAATCTCGGTGAAATAGTTTCGGCCCGGTTTTGCACCGTCGCAGCCGCCTATCAGGAAGAAGTGACGGATCTTGCCCGCCTGGACCGCCTCGACGACCTTCTCGGCCACCCCTATTACAGCCTCGTGACCGAAGCCCACGGTGATGGTCCTCTCCGGGGAATTCTCTTCGAAGCCCGGCGCCGCCAGAGCCGCTTCGATTACGGGTGTGAAGTCCCGATCGGCAATGTGCCTCACGCCCGGCCAGGCCACAAGTCCGCAGGTGAAGATCCGGCCCTGGTAGCTGTCCTTGGGCTGCTGGATGCAGTTGGTAGTCATCAGGATCGCACCTGGGAAGGCATCGAACTCCTTGCGCTGATCCTGCCACGCTCCGCCATAGTTGCCGACCAGGTGAGAGTACTTCTTCAGTCCCGGATAGCCGTGGCCCGGCAGCATCTCGCCGTGGGTGTAGATGTTTATGCCCTTGCCTTCGGTCTGTTTAAGCAGTTCTTCCAGGTCCTTGAGATCGTGGCCCGAGACGGCGATGCACTTGCCGGCTACCGGCGTGACCCTCACGGTTGTGGGTTCGGGATGGCCATACGCGCCGGTGTTGGCGGCGTCGAGCAGCTCCATCACTTTCAGGTTCATCTCGCCGCATCGCAGCGCCATCTTCACTAGGTCGCCGGCATCGGCGGGCCCCCGCGTCAGGTAATCCAGCGCCTCGTGGACAAAC
>Ga0180433_10011509_pt1 | contig 10484 bp, 10 predicted proteins | sample SS_ome_8_FD_132980 | JGI IMG/M metagenome (GOLD analysis project Ga0180433, IMG submission 132980) | Hypersaline lake sediment archaeal communities from the Salton Sea, California, USA - SS_1_D_1 metaG | ecosystem: Environmental > Aquatic > Non-marine Saline and Alkaline > Hypersaline >...
CAAGACGATTCCGGTCCGGAGCGTGGCCAAAGCGCCACGTGAGGGCCGGAATCGTCGCAGCGACGAAGCAGATCATGTGCTTGCGGCGACCGCAGTAGTTTTCATGAATAATCCGGGCTAGGCAAGGGGATTTTTCCACATCCTCTCCGTTCGTCATTTCAGGGAAGGGGCGTTGTATTCCGATCGCGAAGCGATCGTTAGAGCCGGTGGAAGAATTCGCCCTTGCCGTTGAAAGGGAATTCCCGATCGGCCGAAACGAATGAATCCGGCGAATTCTTTCACAGGCTCTGAGGTCTTCGGGACGAGGGGTTTATCATGGGTCGAAAGCGGCGGACATTCGTGGCGTTGGAGATTCCCGACGCCGTGAAGGAGGAGGCGGGGCGGGTGCAGGCCCGGATTCTCGAGACGGGGGGCGGCGTGCGGCCCGTCGACCCGTCCCGGATGCACCTGACGATGAAGTTCGTGGGGGATTTCGAGGAATCCCGTCTCGGGGATCTGTGCGGGGCGGTCTCGCGGGCGGCGGGGGAGGTGGCGCCCTTCGCGTTGCGGTTCGAGGGGGTGGGGGCGTTCCCGGGCCTTCGCAAGCCCCGGGTGGTGTACCTGAGGTGTCAGAGCGAACCGCCGGAGGCGATCGGGAGGCTGCATGCGGCGCTGGAAGAGGCGCTGGACGGGGTGGGGATCCGGCGGGAGGGGCGGACGTTCCGGCCCCACGTGACGCTGGCTCGAGTGCGGGGTCGGCCCGGCGGCGGGCTTTCCGGGTCGATCGAGCGGATGGCCGGGCTTTCGTTCGGGGAGGGGTCGGCGGAAGAGCTCGTGGTGTTTTTGAGCGAGCTCACGCCGCAGGGGCCGGTCTACACGCGTGCGGGCGGGGGTCGGCTGGGGGGGTAGGGGGCGGATTTTTTTTCGATAATGTTATTGACAGGGTGGAGGGGTGAAGTAAAATTCGTTGAATTCAATACGGACCGAAGCTGTAGCCGGCTGTAAGCCGGTGTTTTTATTTCATGTGAGAGATATGGCCGTACCAAAGCGCAAAGTATCGAAGAGCCGAAAGCGCAAACGCTCCGCCCATCGGGCGATTCGTGTTCCGACCCTTGGCCGTTGTTCCCGTTGCAATCAGCCCGTCATGCCTCACCGTGTATGCGCCAATTGTGGCTATTACGGGCGACGGAAGGTGATCGAAGTCGAAGAGACTTAATCGGATGCGGGTAGCCGTCGATGCAATGGGGGGCGACAACGCTCCCCGGGAGGTCGTCAAGGGCGTCGTTCTTGCCCTCCAGCGGGACGAGGATCTGGAAGTGATCCTGGTGGGCAACCAGGAGCGCATCCAGGAGAGTCTTCGGGCCTGCGAGGGGCCGAAGGACCGCGTGGTGGTGGACCCCGTGGAGGGGGTGGTCCGGGCGGACGAGGATCCGCTCCTGGCGTTGCGGCGCAAGGAGGAGACGTCCGTCGGGCGCGCGGTCACGTTGCTCAAGACGAAGGAAGCGGACGCCATGCTGTCGGCCGGCAACACGGGCGCGACGGTGGCGGCGGCCGTGTTCACGCTGAAATTTCTCGAGGGCGTCCATCGCGCCGGGATCGCGACCTTCATTCCCACGGTGCACGGCCGGGCGGTGGTGATCGACGTGGGGGCCAATCTTCGATGCCGTCCGGAGCATCTTTTCCAGTACGGGGTGATGGGGTCGGTGTTTTCGAGGTTGATGCTTGAGAGACGGAACCCATCCATCGGTCTTTTGAACATCGGGCAGGAGGACAAGAAGGGGACGGAGCTGGTGCGGGAGACGCGGGATCTGTTCGCGGGGGCGGACATCAACTTCCGCGGGAACATGGAGGGGCAAGAGGTGTTCATGGGAGAGGCCGATGTTTTTGTGTGCGAGGGGTTTGTGGGCAACGTGGTTTTGAAGATCTCGGAGGGGCTGGCGGAGGCGATCATGTGGATGCTGGGCAGGCAGTATGCGAAGGAGGAGACGCGGAACGCGGAGGAGCGGCAAAACATCCTGAAATCGCTCGAGTGGATCCGCCAACGAACCGATTACAGGGAATATGGGGGGGCGCCGTTGTTGGGTGTGGACGGCGCGTGTATTATCGGACACGGCCGTTCGGACGCGCGGGCCGTCGCCAACGGGATCTGGGCAGCGGCACGGTTCGCCGGTCTGCGCGTGAACGAGCACATGGTGGACGAACTGCAGAGATTGGCGTCGCCGAAATGTTGAGAAGGCATTCGCCGGATTGTCCGGACCCTCGAACTGGAGAACCACATGACCGGACCGCGCAAAGTCGAAGTCGCGGGGACGGGTTCCTATGTGCCGGAGCGGGTGCTCACCAACTTCGACCTGGAGAAGATCGTCGATACCTCCGATGAGTGGATACAGCAACGCACGGGCATCCAGGAAAGACGGCTCATCGCCGAGGAGGACACGAATTCTGATCTTGCCACCCGAGCCGCCCGCCGGGCCCTGGACGTCGCGGGGATGAAACCCGAGGATCTCGGGCTCATCATCGTGGCGACCGTGACGCCGGACCACGTCTTCCCCGCCACGGCGTGCATCACGCAGGCCAAGCTCGGGGCGGTGAACGCGGGCGCCTACGATCTGGCGTCGGCCTGCACGGGATTCGTGGCGGCCCTCACCTCTGGCTGGGTCCAGGTCGCCTCTGGCGTGCACGAGGCCGTTCTGGTCATCGGGTCCGAGTGCCTGAGCCGCATCGTGGATTACACCGACCGGAACACCTGCGTGCTCTTCGGGGATGCGGCGGGAGCGATGGTCATCCGCGCGAGCGAGGGGAACGGCGCCGGCCATCTTCTCCACACCGAACTGTTCGCCGACGGCAACGGCGGGGACATGATGATCGTTCCCGCGGGGTGCTCCAAGATTCCCACCACGCACGAGAGCATCGACAAGCGCCTTCATTATATGAAGCTTCGGGGGCGCGAGGTCTTCAAGTTCGCCGTCACCAAGTTCTCCGACCTCATCGAATCGGCCATGGAGGCTTTGGACGTGACCCAGGACGAGGTCGGGCTCGTGGTGCCCCACCAGGTGAACATCCGGATCATCGAAGCCGCTGCCAAACGTCTGAAATTTCCGATGGAAAAGATCTATACGAACCTGGATCGCTTTGGCAATACGTCTGCAGCGTCCATCCCTGTTGCGCTGGACGAGGCCGTACAAAGGGGAAAAGTGTCGAAGGGCGACCTGATCATTCTCGTCGCCTTCGGGGGGGGACTCACGTGGGGGTCGTGTGTCTTCCGCATCTAGGTCCATTGGAGGAAGAGTCATGAGGACCGCATTCCTCTTTCCCGGACAGGGAACGCAATACGTCGGCATGGGCGCCGACATCGTTCGGGAATCCCCTACCGCACGGGCCGTCTTCGAGAAAGCGGACGACATCCTGGGATACCGCTTCTCCAAGGTCTGCTTCGAGGGGCCTGAAGACGTTCTCCAGAGAACCGACGTCAGTCAGCCCGCCATTCTCATCACCTCCATCGCAACGCTCACCTACTTCCAGCAGCGGCTCGGGGACGAGTTTCCCGCCTGCCACGCCGCCGCCGGCCTTTCGCTCGGGGAGTATTCCGCCCTCGCCGCCGCCGGAGCCATCGATTTCGAGCACGCCCTGAGGCTCGTCAAACGGCGCGGCGAACTCATGCAGAAGGCCTGCGAGATGCAGCCGTCGGGCATGGCGTCCATCATCGGGCTGGATCGCGACGCCGTCGAAGATCTCTGCTCCGAGGCCTCCGACAAGGGCGTGGTCTCCGTGTGCAATCTCAATGCGCCCGGACAGATCGCCGTGGGCGGCGAGATTCCCGCCCTGCATGTGGCCATGGAAATCGCGAAACAGCGCGGCGCCAAGCGCGTCGTGCCGCTGAAGGTCGCCGGCGGATTCCACACGCGGCTGATGAAACCCGCCGAGGAGGAACTGGCCGAGGAAATCCGGTGCACCCCCTTCAGGCGTCCCACGTATCCCGTCGTGGCCAACATGAGCGCGAACTACGTCGAGGACCCCGGGGAAATCCGGAACTGCCTCATCCGGCAGCTCACCAGCCCCGTCCTCTGGGTCGACTCCATGCGGCTCTTGCTCGACGACGGGGTCTCGACCTTCTTCGAGGTCGGACCCGGAAACGTCTGCTCCGGGCTCATGCGCCGCATCGATCGCTCCGCGGAATGCCGCCACGCGGGACTCAACGGAAAATAGGGAAAGGCTGGATGCTATGCGCTTGCAAGGTCAGGCCGCCCTCGTCACCGGGGGCGGAGGAGGGATCGGTGAAGCCGTCTGCCTCGCCCTGGCGCGGGAGGGGTGCGCCGTCGCCGTGAACGACGTCAACCGGGAAGCCGCCGAACGGACGGCTTCCCGCGTGCAGGAGGCCGGCCCCGAATCCCTCGCCGACGACACCGACATCACCAATCCCGAACACGTCAAGGCCATGGTCGAGAACGTCCGCAAACGTCTCGGCCGGCTTGACGTCCTCGTCAACAACGCCGGCGTCACCCGCGACACGCTCCTGCCGCGCATGTCCGACGAGGACTGGGACCTCGTGATCCGGGTCAACCTCTACGGCGCGTTCCACTGCGCCCGCGCCGCCGCCCGCGTCATGATGAAACAGCGCGCCGGCGCCATCGTGAACATCGCTTCCATCATCGGCATCGGCGGCAACGCCGGACAGGCGAACTACGCCGCCTCCAAGGGGGGCCTGATCGCCCTCTCACGCTCGATGGCCAAGGAACTCGGCCCCCGGGGCGTGCGCGTCAACGCCGTCGCCCCCGGCTTCATCCGTACCGCCATGACCGAAGTGCTCAAGGATGACGTCAAGAAGGATATCCTCCAGAATACGCCGCTGAGAACGTTTGGTTCGCCCGAGGACGTCGCCGAAGCCGTGCTCTTCCTCGCAGGACCCGGCGCGCGGTTCGTCACGGGCGCCGTCCTCCGCCTCGATGGAGGGCTCGCCGTCTAACGCCGAGACGAACGACGTCCATCGCTTCCCGATCCCGGTGACCGGAGGTCCCATGGATCCCCTCGAAAAGAAGAAACGCGCGTGGGAAGAACGGACCCTCGCCCCCCGGCTCCAGAAGAGGCCCGAGAGGAAGGAACGCTTCGTCTCCTCCTCCGGCCTCGTGTTTCCCGTCGTCGCCCACCCGGGCGAGCGCGACCTCTCCCCCGACACCGTCCTGGAGCGCACCGGGTTTCCCGGGGAGCATCCCTTCACCCGGGGCGTGCACCCCAACATGTACCGGGGACGCCTGTGGACCATGCGCCAGTATTCCGGCTTCGGCGACGCCGAGGCCACCAACGAGAGGTATCGAACCCTCCTCTCCCGCGGCGGCACGGGCCTCTCCGTCGCCTTCGACCTCCCCACCCAGATGGGCATCGACTCCGACGACCCGCGCGCCGAGGGCGAGGTCGGCAAGGTCGGCGTGGCCATCGACACCCTCGAGGACATGGAAAGGCTCTTCGACGCCATCCCCCTCGACAAGGTCTCCACGTCCATGACCATCAACGCCACCGCCCCCGTCCTCCTGGCCATGTATGCCGCCGTCGCCCAGAAACAGGGCGTCGGCCTCGACGCCCTCGCCGGCACCGTCCAGAACGACATCCTCAAGGAATACGTGGCCCGGGGAGCCTACATCTTCCCCCCCGTCCCAAGCCTCCGGCTGGTCACGGACGTCATCGGCTGGTGCCAGAAGACCATCCCCAAGTGGAACACCATCAGCGTCAGCGGCTACCACATCCGCGAGGCCGGCGCCACCGCCGTCCAGGAACTCGGCTTCACGCTGGCCAACGGACGGTACTACGTCCAGGCCGCCGCCGAACGCGGCCTGGCGCCCGCCAGGATCGGGTCCCGCCTCTCCTTCTTCTTCAACGCCCACAACAACTTCCTGGAGGAGATCGCCAAGTTCCGCGCGGCCCGGCGGATCTGGGCCTCCATCATGCGCGACGAGTTCGACGTCTCCGAACCCCGGGCCCAGATGCTGAGGTTCCACACCCAGACGGCGGGCTCCACGCTCACCGCCCGGGAACCCGAGAACAACGTCGCCCGCGTGGCGTACCAGGCCCTGGCCGCCGTGCTGGGGGGAACCCAGTCCCTGCACACGAACTCCCGCGACGAAGCCTTGTCCCTCCCCTCGGAGGAATCGGTGACCATCGCGCTGAGAACCCAGCAGATTCTCGGCTTCGAGACCAGCGTGGCCGACACCGTGGACCCGTTCGGCGGATCCTACCTGATCGAGGAGCTCACCGACCGCCTGGAGGCGGAAGCGCGGGACCTCATGAAGGAGGTGGCGTCGATGGGGGGACCCCCGCGGGCGATCGAGAAAGGATTCTACCAGCAGGCCATCCACGGGAGCGCTTACGAGGCCCAGAAACGCGTGGAGGCCGGAGACGACGTGGTGGTGGGCGTGAACCGGTTCCGGCAGGACGAACAGGAGGGCCCCCCGCCATTCACCACGCTCAAGGTCGACCCCCGGCTGGAGAGGAAGCAGGCGGAGAGGATCGCGAGCGTGAAGGAGAAACGCGACGCCACCACGCTCCAGGCGGCCCTGGACGCCCTCGAGGAGAAGGCCCGGGGGGATGACAACCTCATGGAACCCATCCTCGCCTGCGTCCAGGCCCTGGCCACGTTGGGGGAGATCACGGAACGCCTTCGCCGCGTGTTCGGCGTGTACGAGGAAGTGAAGATTTTCTGACGGCTCGATCCCCCAGAGAGAGGAGGAGGACCATGCGCGAGGAAGGATTGGACCACATCGGGATCGCCGTTTCCCGGATCGAGGACCTCCTGCCCTTCTACCGGGACGGGCTGGGGCTCGCGGTCGTGGCGGAAGAGGTCGTCGAGGGGCAGGGCGTCAAGGTCTGCAAGCTCGACGCCGGGGGGACGCACATCGAGCTGATCGAACCGTTGTCCGACGCGTCTCCCGTGGCCAAGTTCATCGCCAAGAAAGGAGAGGGGATCCACCACATCTGCTTCGCCGTCCCGGATGCGACCGCCGCCGCGGAGACGATGAAGGCGAAGGGCTACCGGTCCATCGAGGAGAAACCCCGCCCCGGGGCCGGCGGGCGGATGGTGCTCTTCATGAACCCCAAGGACGCCCACGGCGTGCTGGTCGAACTCAGCGCGCCCGCCGGCGCCTGAGGGGGGACGGACGCCCCCAGGCGGCGAAGGCCGGTTTTTTTCCGGAGAACCGGACAAGAATTGACTTGAACTCCCCTCGGGGGAATGATAATACCCGCGTTCAATCGAGAGGTCTGGACATCCCTTCGGGAGAAAGGAGGTGGCTCTCACGCATCGTGTGTATTGGATACGGTCGACGAACCGAACATTCGGTTTCCAGTCATAGGAGGATAGATCCGTGACGGAGGATGAAATCAAGGAAAAAGTCATCGAGATCGTTTGCGACCAGATGGGCGTGGACCGGGAGAAGGTCACGCCCGAGACGTCGTTCATCAACGACCTGGGAGCGGACTCTCTGGATACGGTGGAACTCATCATGGAGTTCGAGGACGCCTTCGATCTGAACATTCCCGACGAAGTGGCGGAAAAAATCCAGACCGTCGGTGATGCAATCAAGTACCTCGTGGAGAATTCCTGATCCCATGAGCAAGCGCAGGGTGGCCATCACGGGAATCGGCCTGCTCACTCCACTCGGATCCGACAAGCAAGAAATCTGGGACAGCCTCTGCCAGGGGAAAAGCGGGGTCGAACGCATCCAGAAGTTCGATCCCTCGGACTTCCCCTCGCAGATCGCGGGAGAGATCCGGGATTTCGATCCGGGGCGGTTCATGAGCCGCAAGGAGGCGAGCCGGCTGGACCTCTTCGCACAGTACGGAATCGTCGCGTCGGGACTCGCCGTCGAAGACGCAGGACTGGACCTCGATGCCGTGGATCCCGACCGCATCGGCGTCATCATCGGATCCGGCATCGGGGGCATCGTCGTCTTCGAGGAACAGTACAAGCGCGTCCTCAACCGCGGCTACCAGAAATGCTCGGCCTTCTTCATCCCCAAGATGATGATGAACGCCGTCAGCGGAAACATCTCCATCCATTACGGGGTCCGGGGCCCCAACTATGCCGTCGCCTCGGCCTGCGCCTCCGCCTCCCACGCCCTGGGCCTGGCGTTTCGGACGATCCAGTACGGAGACGCCGACGTCGTCCTCACCGGCGGCACGGAAGCCGCCGTCACCCCCCTCGGCCTGGCAGGTTTCTGCGCCATGAAAGCCCTCTCCACCCGGAACGACGAGCCCCACCGGGCCTCCCGCCCCTTCGACCTCGAAAGGGACGGCTTCATCACGGGCGAGGGCTCCGGCGTCCTGGTCTTCGAGGATCTGGACCACGCGCGCGCGCGCGGCGCCCGGCTCTACGCCGAGGTGGCCGGATTCGGCACTACCGGCGACGCCTACCACATCACCGCGCCCGACCCGGAAGCCTCCGGCGCCGCACGGTCCATGACCCTCGCCATGAAGGACGCCGGATGCGGGCCCGAGGACGTCGATTACATCAACGCCCACGGTACCTCCACCCCCTTCAACGACCCCATGGAAGTCAAGGCCATCAAGAAGGCCTTCGGGGAACAACGCGCCCGCCAGATCCCCGTCTCCTCCACCAAGTCCATGATGGGACACATGCTCGGCGCCGCCGGCGCCGCCGAACTGGGCGTCACCGCCATCTCCGTGCACGACGATCGGGCCCATCCCACCCTCAACCTCGAAAACCCCGACCCCCTTTGCGACCTCGACTTCATCCCCGGCGAAGTCCGCGACATCCCCATGAACGTCGCCCTCTCCAACTCCTTCGGCTTCGGCGGGCACAACGCCTGCATCGTGCTCAGGAAAATCCAGAACTGATCCACGGGGCCCGCCGCCCGCGCGGCGGGCCCCGGCTCCCTTTCCCCGCCCCACCGCCCTCTGTCTCAAAGAAGGGGGTCCGCCTCCCACAATCCTTCTTTCTTCCTGCCTTGGTGTTGAAGGCGATTTTGGTTCGGCTTTGCTGCTTGAGGATGAAGTTCGCGCCTATGCCCCCCCCGCCCCCTCCGTTGCCCTTCGTGCCCTTCCGCGGTACACTTCACCGGTCATGGACGAGAACATCCTCATCTTCGGCGCGACCCTCTTCGACGGAACCGGCAAGCCCCCCGTCGTCGACGCCGCCGTCCTGGTCTCGGGAAACACCATCGCCCGCGTGGGGAAAATGGGCGCCTTCCCCCTCCCCCCCGGATGCCTGGAAATCGACGCCACGAACTACACCCTCCTGCCCGGCTTGATCGACGTGCATACCCACCTCCTGCTCTACCCCGCCTCCCCGCTCGACACGCTCTCCGACCCCTTTTCCCTCGCCTACTTCCACGGCGCCCGGAACCTCCATGAAACACTCCTCTCGGGCGTCCTCACCGTGCGCGACGCCGGCGGCGCCGACCTCGGCGTCAAGACCGCCGTCGAACAGGGCCTGCTCTTCGGCCCCCGCATCGCCCTCACCGTCACCCCCCTGTCCGCCACCGGCGGCCCGGCGGATGGGCGCATGCCTTCCGGCCGCCGCTTCGAGACCTTCCTCCCCCATCCCGGACGCCCCGCGGGCCGTTGCGACGGCCCCGCGGAGGTCCGCCGGAAGGTCCGGGAAATCCTCGCCTTCGGCGCCGACGGCGTGAAGATCTACGCGACCGACACGCCCCTTCCCGGCGTCGAGGATCCCCCGCCGCGCTTCACGCCGGAGGAGATGACCGCGGCGGTGGAGGAGGCGCGCTTCCATGGAAAGAAGGTGACCGCCCACGCCTTCGGCTCGGAAGCGGCCATCCTCGCGGCCGAGGCCGGCGTCGCGGCCGTCGAGCACGGGGGCAAACTCAACCAGGTCGCCGTGGACGCCCTCGCCAGCGCCGGCACGATGCTCGTGCCGACCCTCCTCGACGCCGCGGTGGCCCTGGCCTCGGCGCCCGAGGACGACGCCCAGGCGAGGGCCGAGGCGGAGAAGACGCTGGAAACGCGCCGGGCCTCGGTGGAGCGGGCCAAACGGGCCGGCGTCAAGATCGCCATGGGGTCCAACGGGGGAAGGACGCCCCACGGAGAAAACCTGAAGGAGGTCGCCCTCCTGGCGGGCGCGGGGCTGAGCGCCCCCGAGGCCCTGCAGGCGGCCACGAAAAACGGGGCGCGGCTTCTCGGGCTGGAGAGGTTTCTCGGCACGGTCGAGAAGGGCAAGCGGGCCGATCTCGTGCTGTTCGAGGGCGATCCGACGGCCGATGTGGCCCTCCTGGTCGACCGGGACAGGATCAGCCTCATCGTCCGCGAAGGGGAGATCGTCCACCGCACGATCTGAGAGGCTGTGAAAAAATCCCAGCTTCCGCTCGCGAGGGGATTGTTCCACATCCTCTACATCTGTGGGGGACGCTGTCCCCCCCCCCCCCCCCCCCCCCCCAACGGGCCCCTCCCCCTCCCCCCCCCCCCCAAGGAGAGGGGGGGAAAAAGACCCTCTCCCCCCCACAAAGGTTTCCCCCCCCCCCGCAACGCCGAAAACCCCGCGA
>Ga0180433_10011511_pt1 | contig 10483 bp, 5 predicted proteins | sample SS_ome_8_FD_132980 | JGI IMG/M metagenome (GOLD analysis project Ga0180433, IMG submission 132980) | Hypersaline lake sediment archaeal communities from the Salton Sea, California, USA - SS_1_D_1 metaG | ecosystem: Environmental > Aquatic > Non-marine Saline and Alkaline > Hypersaline > Sediment...
CAATTACTTTAGTGATTTTATTTGCTATAGTGAATAAATCCCATTGTTCACGCAACGCATGAATATTAAACATCATAAGTAGATTATCCAGAACTGAAGGCTTTGATTGAATAATAGCGGGAATTGTAGAAATATTTAGCTTTTTACTTGTTCTCCAACGTCTTTCACCATCAATTAAAATATATCGTTCCTTTTCTTTATAAACAGAAATTGGAACTTGCACCCCATATTTTTTTATAGATATAAGTAGGCTGTCCATTTCCTCCTGACGAAATATAATTCTTGGATTGTCAGGATTTGGATCAATTAAATCAACTTTAAGTTGTTTAAGTTGTGCAGATAATTCCATATATCATATTAAATGCAATTAGTAAATAAATATTCTGATATTTTTTTTCTTTTTCCTATATGACTTGTTATTGTACTATGTCTTTCAAGTTCAAAACGTTTTCCTAAATTTTTATATAAATTGACAATATTATTATGCACGGCATTAGTTAAAATAAAAAAAGCTCCTTTTTTACACACTTTATTAATATAATCTGCCAAACGTTCCTGATCTTCCCATTTAAATAATTTTTGATTATATTCAATAAAGCCATTATTGTTGTGTGCTACCGTATAAGGTGGATCAATAAATATCAAATCATGTTTTTCAATTTTATCTAAGCTATTTTCAAAATCCTGGTTTTTCAGGCTTGCTTTTTTTAGTGCTTTTGAGACTGCTAACAAATTATTTCTATCATATATTATTACTGAATTGTCATGTCCGTATGGCACATTAAATATGCCTCTTGAATTTACACGATAAATTCCATTATAGCAAGTTTTGTTCAAATAGATAAACCGAGCTGCATTATAAGTCTTATCAGGTAATTTCGCTGCTCTTATTTTATAATATTTTTCTTTACTTATTTCAAATGTGTCAATGAGTTTAATTATACTTTCAGGGTCTTTTTTAATTTGTCTGTATACATTGATAAGTTCATAATTCAGATCAGCAAGAAATGAATAATTTTTAGGTCTTATACGAAAAAAAACAGCACCACCTCCCAAAAATGGTTCATGATAATTATTAAATCTTTGAGGAATAAAATTGACAATTCTGTTAATCAACCAATTTTTTCCACCCGCCCATTTAATAAATGGTTTTGGTATTTCTGAAATATCCTTGTTAGTGAATATTTTATTCATTACTTCTTATACTTATTAATCTCTTAAGGATAACTATCTTACTAAATGATTTCAAATTTCTTATAATTTCCAAATCACTCTTCCCTCACATAATGATAATCATTCTCTTTCACCAGTTGTTTACCGTATTCTGAGGTTTCCTGGTATACTTTTTCAACCCTGCCGGCATCATCATATTCGTAATAAGTCGTGAAGTTGTTTGCGTTTAATACTGCTGATACACGGCTTGTATTCTGGTCGTATACTGTTGATGTGACAGTGGCATCAATAGGATATATCCGCAGGTCATCTACAAAGGCATCACAGTTATTACATCCTGTTGTGGTTACATATATCCTTACATAATCACTTGCAGTTGATATTCCAATATCAAAATCCAGGTTAAGCAATACCCAGTCTCCTGCTTCAACAGTATATCCTCTTTCATCTTCAGTAAAATCACCGTCTTTTTCAATACTTATCTGTGATGAGGATTGTCCGTTAACTTTCAGTACTTCCAGTTTTATACCATCGTCCGAATCTTTGTGTACCCATACCGAAGCTCTGTATGTCCCTTTTATCATATTGTTTTGTAATGCCCTGTATTCCGGGCCGTCACCGCCCCTGATCCTGACATAGTATCTTCCTGAATGTGGTGTTATGCCTGTTATGAAGTTTTCTGAATCTGCATCAGGATCATCAGGCGATACCATATGTGTTGTATAATTATTTTTATCAAGTACTTCTCCGTCATAACTTGTTAAGCTACCGGATATTTCAGTTCTGTCCTCAAAACCGGTATATGCAAAACTACAATAATTGGAATTCACGGCAGATGCTATTGCATGGCATTCCGAATATCCCAACTTGCCAGCAGAATAGCTATCATTCATGTCTTTTGATTCCAAAGGAATGGAATAATGATTGTATCGCGTTATCTCAATTGTTTTATACCAGTTACCCAATGTTTCCTGATCATCCGAATCAAAAATACTCCAATCATCTTCATCATCGCTGTCATCAGCATCAAGAATATCAAAATTATTATATGTGCCATTATTATTAATTTCTCCTTTCCATGTGAATATTTTATGCTTACGCCAGACATCTGTAACAGGAGAGCCGTCTGTATAATTATCATACGATATTATCCTGTATGTCCATTCATTTTTCCATGTCTGGATGCCTGCTGAAGTTACCATACCGTTTTTATTTGCTGAATATGTAGCTGCTACTTGTGTCAACATATTTTTATTCTCAGGATCAGAAAGCTTTGATCCCATTGTATATTTTTCCGTCTCTCCGTCCAGTTCATAAAATATTTTATACGCAGGGACAAGTATCTTTTTTGATCCGCCGGAGGATATCTCAACAGGCATACCCGTATTAAAGTCATATTTTGTGAATTCGGTTTTTGCCGGGGCTCCGTTCTTTATTGTCAATATTCCTTTTAGCACACTCGGATAAGTGATCCTGCTTGATGAATTAAGATACCATGTATTTGAATATGATTCATCTGTATTTTCGTAATATCGCTTATGATATCTAAATGTTTCCTGTATCATTCCGGTTCGTATCTCACTTGTATCTGCATAATCATAGAATGTTTTTTCAAGTGTGTGCCCTTCTGCATTTTTAACAAGATACCCGCTCATCCTTCCAATTGCTCCAAGGTTATTACGTATTGTAGAATTACGCATATATACTGTCCCGTTTTCCGAACAGGTTCCAAGCTCAAGTTCATTATTTGCATTTTCTATTTTAATATATTCATCCACTTTAAAATTTTCATCTGACCAATTAGTATAATCTTCATATCTACTGCTTTTCAGGACATCGAAAATATATAAAGTTTCTGATTCGTATTTATCATATTCATCATTATCGCCTTTAACAGCATCAGCGCCATGTTGACTTAAAGTAACAAACTGATACAGCACCCTGGGACAGGGTAATTCATATACATAAGGAATAGGTTCAAACTGATAACCTGACTGCATCCATAATGGTATATAAGATGTAACTCCGGAGGATATTTCTTCATCATTATCATTCGTAGCCTCCGGAATATTATATTTGTATGTTGTTTTATATACGTTGCCTTCATCATCATCAATCTGAATTTCCGAAACACGTATTCCTCCTCCGATATTTACTTCAGGTATTGCAGATATCCCCATATCGATATTCAGTGCAGCCCTGGAATAGAAATCATCAGGTTCATAGGTAATATTTATCTCACCTCCTAATGGTTTTACTATCTTGCTCAGGCTCCAATTTTCTCTTTTAGTCTCAAAAAATCCCCATTCATCATGTCCCTGTTCAAAATTCAGATCAAAATTGACATTATCATTATTATATGTAAATTCATATGACGGTATTGCGTCACCTCCTCCTTCACCCTTTATTTCCACTTCGGTAAGTGTCAGTCTTCCCATGAGGTAAGGTGAATTTGGAAGGTTTTCATATTTAAGCAGGGAATAGTCATGTGTAAATTCAACAACCTGTATTGCATTGTCTTCAATATCACCCAGATCATCATATTTATCGAGCACGTTATCCTGGTAATAAATCCTGAAATTTTTATTTGTTGTTTTCGTCAAAACATCACTGAGTGCCTGATCAGTTATTTCTATTTCTTCATAGAATTCCATATTTCCGCTCTCATTCGGTAAAGAAACCAGGTTATAGTTATTCTCACATGACAATGTTGCATAATCATTATCAACCAGTATTATTTTATTCAGTTTAAGCAGTTGTTGCGCCTGCGGGATATCCAGTTCATCACGATATTTTTTATTCTGATCATATCTTGTGCTATAATCAGGTGTCCAGTTACTTTCAGAATTTTCACTATAAAAGTCATTTTCAACAACTGTTAACGGCACACCCGATCTGCCTGTAAAATCATCTGTTGTTGATAATAATTTCCCTTTTCCATCTTCACGTATCCATTTAATAAAATATGCAGTATGCGATCTTGTCTGAATACTGTTAAGATAATACACCTGTTTTCTTCCCCAATAGTGTGTCTGGTGTGTTATCTGGTCATAAGAATATTCATTACCGTCCTGGTAGGGCGTACGCCAGATATATCCATCAGACCATTTCCCGTAACTAAATTTAATCCAGTATCCGTAATCTTCATCTCCAACATATCCTGTTGGTTCATTATCAACAAAATCAGATCCGGTTATAGCTGTTAAGAGCCATGTATAGGCATACTTCTCAAGTTGCCGTTTTTCATAAAATTCCGGATTATTTATCAGTTCATCCCTGAAAAACTGTTCATACTGGTAAACAGGTAACGAATAGTGATAAGTAGTTCCGTCTTCTGTAGTTATACAAAAAGCTCCTATGCCATCCGGATCGAAATATGTATTGTCTGTTCTTGAGCCGGAAATATCTTCCGTCTCTATAAATCCCCTGTCATATACTGTTCCGTCATTCTCAATATCATAATTCGTAAACCACTCAATATGTTTTGCTGCGCCTTTTCTTTTATCTGTTGAATTGTAATTTGTATATGCATCATATTCCTCACGGAAATCCTCCGGTATCTCGTGGATCAGGCTTCCACCATTGTATGTATAGTTTTTTACCGGATCAGAAGCATTTGAGAAATCATCTGTATTTATCCTTAGAAACGAATTATGTACATTATCAAAATAAAAATATATTTCAGAATGGGTTTTTTCAAAAAGGTCATCTCCGCTGTCATAGTGATAAACAAGTTTTTTATCTACTTGTGTTTGTTCATCATTCATTTCCATAACTCTTCCATCGCCAAGCAGTGTTCCGCATTCAAATATATGCGGAGTAATAGTACCGGTGAGTCCGGGTCCGCTGACACGGTATTCGTCATAATCAGGGAACATCATGCAGTTATTATTCTCACGTTCATCCAGGTCATCTTCCGTATTATTTTCCAGGTCATAAGGTAGTGAGTATACGTCCATCATATGGCTTGTGGATTGTTCGCTTCCACCGAAATCAGAATTCTGATTTATTGCCTGTCCGGCTCCGTTCATATATAATGTTCCTGAACAGAATTTAACTCCCTGCTGGTATTCTTTCCATTCGCGCTTTTTATACCCGGATATATTCCTGTTGAATCCGAGAGTGTATTGCAGTCCCACGCTTGCATATCCTCCCATTCCGTATCCGTGGATAAGGGTATAATCATCGTTATTGCTTACCAGTGAAAGGATGTGGTTTACCTTTTTATTTTTCCAGTCGTCGGGTACACCATTTACTGTCCTGGTGATAGCTCCGGGAGTAAGGCTCCATCCCAATCCGACCCACGATGCTTCCTGGTCTTTGGTTATACCGGCATGATAGGTCAAAGTAATTGGATAGCTGCCTTCAGGTCCCGGCACTTCTATCAAAGGTACGGAATAAATAAAATCACCTGTAGGCAGGTCGATCATCCCTTTTGGATTTACTGCCCAGTATGATGTATGGTCAGTAGAGTTAGGGCCGGTGTTCTGGCTGAACCCGATAGATGAAATACCTAACAGTATAGCAATAATAAAAATTCTATTATATTTCATTTTATTAAATATTAATCTTGTTTTTTTAATTACAGTTATTAAATTTTTATATATATCCCGGTTTATAAGATGCAACTATAAATTAGTACAACTGGCTGATAATTAGTACTGAAAAAGACAGATAATAGTTCACTTTTCTTTAAAAACGCTATTATCCCCGAACGGATCGGTCACATTATTCGCTCCGGTAAAATTACATGTCGTTATTATCATACTATCTTGTATCTGTTCACTACGAGCTACGAACTACCAGCTACCAGCCACCAGCTATTCTTATCTTTTTCAGTATTTCAAAGAACAGTATTATTACTCTTTGTTAATCTAATAATTATATTGTTCTATTTCACCATTTTCACAACAGTATCTTACTGATTTAATTTTATTATTTGTAACCTTCCAAGTACCATTGCTATCTTTCTCAAATACTATTTTACCATTTAAATATTTTTTCTTCTTTATCTCACTCCAAGAACAAGTTTTTATTTCAAATAATGCTTTATTTTCACCCATCTCAATTTTTTTAAATTGCATCCAATACTGAATTTTATGAAAGAACATTGCATCCGGTGGCCATATATATAATATTTCATCAATATCTAATGTATCATTTATCATTTTATCAACATTCATATAATCAGGCTCTGATCTGACAAAAATGCAATTGTCACCTTTATATTTCATAAGTAATACTGATTTATAATCCTCTATATTATATATAATCTGCTTTACAAAAAATACAAACATATCTTCCTTTGTTTGAGCAACAACATATTGTATTTCAAAAAACAATAAAAAAAGAAATAATGTCTTAAATATTTTCTTCATAAAATCTTTTAATAGAAATAAAAAGGTTGATACAATATAACTATATGAAAATAAACATTTGAACCTTTCGGCTGAAAATGTATAATATCTGGAATTCCAGGATTATATATTCTTGGTTTATTAGGATTGCTTAACTCGTTAGCATTACCAGGATATAATGTAATCTCTGATTTTTCCCAGTTATTCATTCTTTTTGATCTTGAAATAGCAACACCTATTGGATTAAGTGTAAAAGGATATTCGTTTTTTGAATCCTCAAGTACACCTCCAAATTCCATTAATATTTCAGATAAATTCTTTTGACTAATCTCATCATTAGTTAAATTAAATATATTATTAAATTGTGGATGATTGATTTTGTCTAATACCTTTTCTAAGAAATCTTGTCCAAATCTATCATGGAATTCTTCTTCTGTTGGCCAAATATTTTCAGGATCCTGCGTCATCAACTCATCCACAATACCATCAGTCCCAACCATTTCAACTTCCGGCTCCTCTGCAGTCTTTGGCCTTGGGCCATTATACCCATACGTATGGCCTCCTCCTATCGGCGGGCTTGTATAATGGTGCATATGCGTAGATCCGCCAGTATTCCCGGATTGATTATACTTGGAATAAGAATATGAAGCCATGGCGCCGCCACTACCACCACTGCCACTGCTACCACCTCCTCCTCCCGGAGTGACATTAGTGTTGTCATCAAACCATGCCAAATCCCAACCCCAGACATAAGTGCCTGTTGGATAATCCTCACCCCCAGGAACTTCCCGCCACCATTCATCTGTTTTTGTCCATACATAGTGATATTCTCCCCCGCTCGGATCTACAGCCAGCACAGGGTTATTCCCCATTCCCACATACGGGCTGTAACCCTGCCCGAACGGGTCGGTTACCAAATGAATTATCCTGCTGTCGTCAATGTGCATTACCTTTCTTTTTCAGTATTTCAAAGAACAGTTAATCACCTTTGTACGAGGTGTATGTATATTGTCTTATATAAACCGTACCAGCAATTTTATCATATTGTTTTATTTCATGTATAAGACCATTTTCATCGTATACAGTTTCTATAGTTAAGATATTACCTCTTTCGTGTGTTTCCTCTTTAATAATAAAACCTGATTCATTATAAAGATATTTCATTAATAGTTCCTCATTCTTTTCAACTTCTATAAGGTTGCCATTTTCATCATATGAAAAGGTGTAATAGTTCGATCTTTTGCCAAGAGGATAATATTCTTCTTCCTGTATTATTTGATTTTCTTTATTATAATTAAAAGTATGTCTACGCCATAGGGTATCCTCACTTATATAGATATTCCTGAGCTTTAATTTTCCTTTACTGTTATAATCAAAGGTTATTCTTCTTATAAACTCATTACTATCAGTATCCCTGTAAAATATCTCAATTAGCTGATCTTTATTATTGTATTTGTAACTGGCTATATAATCTATTATTGTTTCTAACTCCTTTTTTACTATTAGTTTCCCCTTACTGTCATATTCGTTTTCTATTATATGGTCATTATTATATTTTTTTTTTAATTGTCCATTTTCATTAATATTATAATAGTAAATATTCTTATCTGGCTTATCAATATATTCGGCATTATGAAATACCATTTTAATTTTTTTTATATTATTTTCTTTTAATACCTGATCATATCTTTCCTGCAGATCATCTTTAATTTTATTTGTTGTATATTGCCCTTTAACATTTGTAATAAACAATAAAAAGAAGATTATTAAGATTTTTATTTTCATACCATTCAATATTAATCGATTATCACAACCTGAAAATGCAATACAAATAATACAGGAGTTACTACACCCTCTGTATTTTCAAGATAAATAAAATGATTTGGATTACTAACCGGCCCTAAGCCAAAATTTGTATATAAACCATGGTGTAAGCGTTCATCCGGAAGAACCTGTAACATATTCCATGATGTTGCATCACCTAAATCCCTGCCGGAATAACCTTCCTTAAAGAACCAGCCTTCAACATGTGTCAGTTCCAAGTGTAAATTTTGAGATGGGTGATCGTCCACTAACTTTTCATACCAATTAATCCCAGACAAATCTTCTGCTAATTTTTCCAGCAATTCGGGATTCGTTGGATTATCATTTAAAAGATTACTAAACTCATCTGTTATGTATAATCCTCTCCATTCTTCATAACTTCTTCCAAATCTTTTACATAATTCCTGTGCCATTTGTTGTAAATAGTCAGGAATACCATCACTCCCAACCATTTCAACTTCCGGCTCCTCTGCAGTCTTTGGCCTTGGGCCATTATACCCATACGTATGGCCTCCTCCTATCGGCGGGCTTGTATAATGGTGCATATGGGTAGATCCGCCAGTATTCCCGGATTGATTATACCTGGAATAAGAATATGAAGCCATGGCGCCGCCACTACTACCACTCCCAGAATTACCACCTCCCGGAGTATCATAAGTGTTATCATTAACCCATACTCTTGCCCATTCACCATAATAATCGCCTGTAAAAAATGGATCACAAACAATTTCACCAGTTTCCGCATTAACTCCCACCTGCCACCATTCATATCTTATATATACATATTTATAATATCCCCCTGTCGGGTCCACAGCCAGCACCGGGTTATTCCCCATCCCAACATACGGGCTGTAACCCTGCCCGAACGGATCGGTTACCATCCAGCGGCCTATACGGTTGTCATAAAGCCTTAACTGAAATGCGTTGTACCCTGTCTCCTGGTCGAGTTCTGCAAACTTACCCTGGTAAGCGAAGCGATAGTCCCCGCTTAGCTGGGCAGAAGTATAGCTCCTGCCAGGCATTTGCATGCCGAAAGGATAGTAGTCGTTATGCGTCAGCAGGTAAACCTCGTCAGTATTTTCATCCTCATCAAAATCATATACATCCTTGCTGATCGTTGCCCTTATATTGCCGAGATGGTCGGTCAGCTCATAGGTATATAACCCGTTCTCACCTAAATCCTTATAAAATGTCCCTATACGTGATGTGCCGTAAATATGCTGCTCCTTATGAGCCAGACTTCCTTCTCCCACCTTCTCATAGGTTGCCAAAATATTTCCGGCAATATCCCTTACATACCACGTAATAATATTACCTGAAATATCATAATCAGTCTTCTTCACACGGTTACCCCTGTCATCATAATGATATTTCGCTATCTCATTGATCTTTGCAGCTTCGGTATATATCCCGGTTACCTTACCATAAGGATTATAGGTGAAATAATGGCTGTCACCTATGTTTCCCGTTAACTGCCCTATGTTATTATATGAGTAATTCTCCGAACCGGACTGATTGTCTATATCTTCAAATGCTGACGGGCTTACTTCGTCTTCAACCTGCAGCAACCTGTTCTCTTTTGTCGAATGATAATTATATGTCAGCTTGTCCATATCAACCGAAGCCCCTACCTTATATGCATTCCTTTTAAGTTGCTGTATGTTTGAATTCAGGTCATAAGCAATATCCCACAACCTGTATTCATTATCTGCATTGACGCTGAAATATGTCGGGGTTTCTTCAGATTCTTCAAACGGCTCATAATCTGTATCAGCTTCCGCCAGGGCACAGTTTATATTATAGAAAGCAGCCCTGTCATTGCCATTAAATGCCGTAGTTAAATTTTGCGTAGTACAGTAAGGTCCTTCAAGATTATAGTAGTTACCGTTTTTATCCGGCAATTCTATTTCATAGCTGTCTTCCGTACTTACTGCACGGGCAATGCTGTAAGTATGTTCTTTATTTATATCATAATCCGGGTTGTATGTACCGAAATTTGCTTCTGTGATCCTGTTAAGGTTGTCATATTCATACACATAGCTCCAATGTGTCCCTGACGGAAGGCTTGTTTCTGTCTGCTGGTTCCTGGTCTGCCAGCGTACTGATTTAATATTACCATTGTACAGTTC
>Ga0180433_10011512_pt1 | contig 10483 bp, 8 predicted proteins | sample SS_ome_8_FD_132980 | JGI IMG/M metagenome (GOLD analysis project Ga0180433, IMG submission 132980) | Hypersaline lake sediment archaeal communities from the Salton Sea, California, USA - SS_1_D_1 metaG | ecosystem: Environmental > Aquatic > Non-marine Saline and Alkaline > Hypersaline > Sediment...
GACGTCGCTTCTTTTATCGGCAGCAGCGATATCTGCGATTATCTGGACTTCGTTGTCGAGCCCGGTAAAGAGGAGAGCTTTTTCGGCGAGCTGCTGGATAACCTTAAAGCGGAGGGGGTTCTCCGCATAGAGCTGGCACCCTTGAGGCCCAACTCCACGGTAATTAAAAGCCTGGTACAGGTTGCTCCACGGCAAGCCTGGCAAATCTCCTGCTCAGAAGAAGGCGTCTCCGTGGAACTAGATTTGCCCGCCACCTGGGAGGACTATCTCCAATTGCTCTCGGGCAAGCAGCGTCATGAGATTAAGCGCAAGCTCCGCAGACTGGACGAGGAGGGCGAACTGAACCATCGCCACAGCACAGATGCCAATCGGCACGACATTGACATCTTCCTGCAGCTGTTCCACGACAGCCGCCAGGACAAAGCAGCTTTCCTGACACCCCGGATGGAATCCTTCTTTAGGGCAGCGGCAAGCGCCATGGCAGAGCAGGAATTAATGAGGTTAAACATACTGGAGCTTAATAAGAAACCCGTAGCCGCCACCATGTGTTTTGACTATAAGGACACAGTATACCTGTACAACAGCGGCTATGAGCCGGACTATGGATGGCTGAGCGTGGGAGTGATTTCAAAAGCACTGTGTATCAAGGACAGCATAGAGAGAAAAAGGAAGCGCTTTGACTTTCTGAAAGGCGGCGAAGCCTACAAATATCATCTCGGTGGACGGGAGCTGCCGCTTTACAAGTGCTCATTGAGCTATGCTGCATAGGAAAATGACATGATAGAACGATTCAACATAGCCATGATTAGCATCCATAGCTGCCCCCTGGGCATACTGGGAAGCAGGGATACAGGCGGGATGAACGTTTATATCCGGGAACTGGCACGCGAGCTGGCTAAAAGAGGACACGCCATAGACATATATACCATGGCCCATCAACCGGAGCATGGGCCGCCCATAAATCTGGGACAAAATGTCCGGATTATCCACCTCGAAACCGGTGTTGACGAGGACGTGCCTAAATTAGCCATCTACGACTACATTCAGAGGCTCGCCTGCGGCGCGGAAAACTTCAGAAAGTACAACGACATGCCATATGACCTGATACACAGCCACTACTGGCTGTCAGGTCTGGTAGGCAAGCAATTACAGGCACGGTGGCATATCCCTCATGCCGTGATGTTCCACACCCTCGGCGCCGTCAAAAACAGCATCGGCATCGGCGAGGAAGAGCCCGAGCTGCGGATAGAAAGTGAGCGAGAGGTGATAGGTGGTTGCGACCGCATTATCGCCTCCACGGCAAAAGAAAGAGAATACCTCATAGAGTATTACGGTGCTTCCCCGGATGAGATTGCCATTATACCGTGTGGGGTCAATCTGGATTTGTTCAGGCCTGTAGACAAGGAGACAGCCCGGAAGGCACTGGGCTTGGACCATCAAAAGGTTATACTTTTCGTCGGCAGAATCGAACCTCTAAAGGGTCTGGAAAAGCTACTGGGGGCATTGAACTATATTGAAAGCGAAAAGCCACCGCTGCTTATGATTGTTGGCGGCGATGAGCACAGCCGTGGACAGGTGCAGATGTTGCGGCGGATGGCAAAAGACCTGCGAATCGAAGACCGGGTTAGCTTTGTCGGCTCTGTATCCCAGGACAGGCTGCCGCTCTTTTACAGTGCTGCGGACGTCTGTGCCATACCATCATACTATGAAAGCTTCGGCATGGTCGCCCTGGAATCACTGGCCTGCGGCACGCCCATAGTAGCCAACAATGTGGGCGGCATGAGATACATGGTCAGCCGGGATGAAATGGGACGCGTAGTCAAAGACAACTCACCTCACAACCTGGCCAGCGAAATATCAGAGCTGTTCCACCAGCCAGAGGGCAACGGACAACACATCAAAACAAGGCGAGACCGGATAACCCAGTTCAGCTGGGCAACCATCACCGACCGAATACTCCACGAATACAACAGACTCCTCGGCAACTAAATAGAAACTGCTACTGCGCAATTAAGAACCAAAATGTCTTGAATTAACAGCGTTGAGTCTTTCGGAGATACCCTTAGATGATATTTTTGTCAAGCTTATTAACTTACAAAACATATCAGCGGACTAAGCCTATTCTCCCAGTAAGTGACTCCTCATCTTATCATATCCAGGTGGGTGCTGTGAATCATACCTCAAAAATACGGGAATCGGATACCGAAACATGCCGGTTTTATACCCATTTTCAAGACCCTGGAGAGTATTCTCTATCTTACTAATCGGTATCGAAAATGCACACTCCTCATCCTTCGCGTGTGGAATTAGCCGCTCTCCACTTCCCACCAAGGCAAACTGAGCCTCATCTGTTTGCATCGCACGAGTAACATACGCTGCGCATCCACCACCAGCTGTTAATTTGGCATCAAGACTGTTTTTACCCGTACCTAACAAATAACATGAAAGCAGTACCCATATTTGTCCAGGGGTACCATACACCATGATCAGATGTGGTTCGAAGTTGGCCCTTTCTAAGGGGGCAACTAGCACGCGATCATACTTACCAAACTCCAATGTGGGAAAACTGCGAAGGTAAGCTGCTGCCTGTTCTTTATTCTGGCCATACAACCCGATGGATTCTTGGAAAGTGCCATCGGCTACATCAGGCAGTACAGGCAGAAATCCCATACTTAGGCTAGCACCATAGCAACTCTGGTGCTTATCAAGAACTAGAGTCCATCCATACCACCGCGCCATCGCAATTGCATGACAAAGAGAGACGTTTATCCCCAGATCCTCTTGGGGTATTCTCACTTTCTCAGGAAGCTGCTCCTCAGGTGTACACATTCGAATTGCAATTGGTAGACTTTGCGGCCGGATATACTTGTTGAGTAACTCATTAATTTGTTTTAAGTCTCTCATATTCTAAATCCTCCTATCAATATGTTTTTTGACAATATACCTGACCTTTGATAATATATTGTACATCAAAAAGGTGAACAATGCACTCAATGAGGCTTTCTAGTAGGTCACGATATGCGATTAGGATGCTGCTAGATATTGGTCTTCATGAGGAAGAGGGATTAATCCGCCTAAAAGATATTGCTCAAAGGCAAAAGCTTCCACTGTCATACCTAGAGAATCTTATTGCTCCTCTCCAAGCAAGAGGCATTTTAAAAACTGCTTCTGGACCTCGAGGTGGAGTGTGCCTTTCTAAATACCCTGAGGATATTAGCCTGAATGACGTGATTGAAATTATGGATGGCCCGATTGCTCCGGTGGATTGCCTCGATAATCCTGGGGCGTATCCAGATGCAGAACTTTGCGTTTTGCGAGACATCTGGAATGAGGTGAGGCAAGCAGCCCAGACAGTTTTGGCATCTAAAACACTGCAAGAGTTAGTTAGACGGCAGAGAGAAAAACTAGCCTTGAACCCGCCCGAAGGCGGTAAACTTAATATTATAAAAACAATACTATCGGAAAAAGTAAAGCACAAAAATGGCGATAATAACCATTAGTAGTAAAAGGCAATTGACATACTGTCTGTCACATAGATAGTGAAAATGGCCATAGAATACCGACAATTGAGGGATGACGTAATTAACAGTACACGTGTGCTGTTGAGAGGTAATGGAGACTTTACAACAGAACAGTTTCTGCAGGTTATAAGTGCTAAGCATGAACAGCGAATGATGCTCTCATTAGGATTAACGACGGGGCCTAATTGTAATATGAGATGTGTATATTGTTACAGCGAATTTGGAACTAGGGAGGCGGGACGGTCAATCGGTCAACGCATGATTTTACGGGACTATGAAAAAGCCATTAGGGAATCAGCAGCGCTGGGTGCTCAATCAGTAATAATTGTCGGCATCGGTGAGACAATGCTAGATAAGAATTTTACCAAAATTATTGAGTTGTCAAATGGGGAGGGCATGATCCCACTGATTTTCACCAACGGATCGCTGATTGATAAAGAAATGGCACGATTTCTATTTGACCATAAAACAACTATTTATCTTTCTTTAGATAGTATCCGTGAGGCAGTGTTCAATAAAATTACCCAAACAGAAGGATTATTTCCTTCCATAATTAATGGGATTGATAATTGTCTAGAAGCAGGTTTCGGGCAAATAACTTATCGCAATGGGCATCTAGTAACCGATTTCGCCATTAATTCCATGGTGATGAAATCTAACGTTGATCACCTAATAGAAATCGAGCAGTTTTGCCAAGACAGAAATATCCTTTTTACTTGCCGACTCCCTGAGAAGTTAGGCACAGCACCCCATTACTGGCAAAATAGCATTGCTGCAACACCGGAAGAAGAAGCAGAGCTGAGGAAAGAAGCAGAAAAACATTCCCTGGGAGATGAGGTTTTTCGAACAGAGTATGGGTGTCTATTTTGGATTACAGGCGTAATTTTGGGTATCGACGGACAGGCAAGGCTTTGTTACTCGCTGAACAATGAAAAAGACTTTGGCAATATCAGAACAGATAGCATGCGAGACATTGTTAGAAAGAAACATAACATCTACCCACCACAAAAAGATTATTTCTGTCCTATCCATGCTGAATTACACTAAAGTGGCAAAAAGAAAACTATGGAGATAACTCTATATCGAAGTCACACATGTCATACAGGATCAAATGCCGATACATTTTCTGATAGAAACCCTAACATATCCTATATAGTGTCTTCAGGTCTAGAATGCGCGACCTGCATTCTCATAGATGCTAACGGAGAACTAGACAGTATTTTCTATAACTTAGCACAAAAAAGATTAAAATTAGATTGCGTATTGATTACACACAATCATCAGGATCACACCTGCCTCTTACCTGAATTGGTAAAAAAATTACCTGACATTAGAATAGGTATCCATCCATCATCTCTGAATGCTCTATCGTCTCTAGGATTCGATCGCTTATTCCCTTTGGAAAACGATGCGGTAATCAGGTTAGGTAGTGAAACATTATCGATAGTTCACACGCCAGGGCATACATGGGACTCTGTTTCTTTCTGTGATAAAAGAAATAATCTTTTTTTCTCCGGTGATACGATCCTCGGCGGTGGTATAGGTTGTTGTGACTATAATAATGGTGGCAATAGAAACACTTTTTATTGGACCATTCGCAATTTACTCAAAACTTTACCTCATCACACCCGTATATATCCTGGGCATTATTCAGAGCATTATCAAACGCTACCTCCTTATAATTTGTCCACGGAAACAACTAAGAACCCGTATATATTAAATACATTGCAGGGAAAACGGGGAGATTTTGACCGGGATTTAAAAGCCTTTTCCTCCGAATACGAGATTCACGATTATACCATGATGCATGAATCGGATCTTGATGAAATATGGGCTTTGGAAAGAGAAATCTGGATACCGGAATTACAGGCGTCAAGGGAAATAATCCAAACCAGATTACGCCGTGGTCATAAAATTTTAGCAATGAAAAGACATAATAAGCTTCTGGGTATGATTTGCTGGTGTTATTCAAAGTTTTCAATCTTAGATCCTGCAGAGCAATTCCCTAGAAAATTTGGTGAATTCTCGGCATGTGGATCATGTAGCAAGATAAATGCTCAATCAGCATTTATATATAGTGTCGGTGTGCGCCCGGCAAATAGAAAAAAAGGTATTGGCAGCCTATTATTGCAGTGGGCTGTTGAAAAAATAAGGGATGATGACATCTATCAGTTGTTTGTTGACAGTAGATTGCCTTCCTACAATGGAAGCCATCAATCTGATCAAGAAACTATCCAACAGGATTTTGGGTTCAGAGAAGTGATAGATCAATATTTTGCCAATAATCGGTTTCCCAGCGACCATGAGTTCGCTGCTGACCCAAGAATTCGATTTTATATACGTAATGGCTTAAAACCATGGCTAATTCTGAAAGATTTTATTCAGGATAAAGCCAGTGGCAACATGCGAGTGATCTGTTATATGAATTTGGAGCAAGAACAAAAAGGGGAATAATGGTTTTTAAAAAAAGTGTATGTTCACGGCAAGTACTGTAGAGTATACTAATACCCTGATTAGATCTTTTACTTTCCAGCCATACGTATTGTAAAGGTTGGCACTGAATGATGATAGAATGGTCGTAGTTCTCAACATAGAAAGAATGAGAGAAGTACCTTTCTAGAAAGTGCGACTTCAGGATTTTGGAGGATACAAACAAAGATGGAGAGCGCAAGCAAAAACAACATAGTTATCATCGGTGGCACGGCCTGCGGCCCAAAGGTCGCGGCTAGGGCGCGTCGACTTAATCCAAAGGCTAAAATAACTATAGTGGAACAAGATAGAGATTTATCAACAGCGACTTGCGGCCTACCGTACTATATCTCCAACGTAATTCAAAGTGAGGAAGATTTAGTTACACGCGGACATGATTTTTTTAGGAACGTACTGGATGTCAATGTGCTAACTCGTACTAAGGCTCTGGCCATCAACCGAGAGGCTCGTGAGGTTGAGATCCTCAATTTGGAGGAAGATAGTGTCACCACCCTTGGGTATGACAAGCTGGTGCTAGCCACAGGCAGTACTCCATTAATGCCGGATATTGAGGGAAGCAAACTTGGTGGAATCTTTAACTTAACCAAGATAAAAGATGCAAGGGCAATTCGGAATCTATTAAAATCCCGTGGAACTAGAAAGGCAGTCATTGTTGGTGCCGGTCTGATTGGTTTGGAGATGACTGAAGCTCTCGTTTCTCAAGGTGTGGAGGTCACTGTGGTAGAACTACTAGACCGTGTTTTACCAACACTCCTTGATTTCGAAATGGCTGCTTACGTTGCAAGACATCTACGGGGTAATGGTGTAAACCTGCTACTCGGACAGCGTGTCATCGGGATCGAGGATGATGGGAACGGTTGGGTACACAAAGTTATCACCGAAGATACGAGACTGGAAGCAGGTCTGGTGCTACTGGCTCTTGGTACCAGGCCAAATGTAAACTTAGCTAAAGATGCTGGTTTAAGCATTGGATCTGTAGGAGGTATTTCTGTTAATGAGTACCTTCAAACAAGCGACCCGGATATCTACGCTGGCGGAGACTGTGTGGAAAATATCAATAGGATTACCCAACAGAAAATACTTGCGCCTCTGGGGTCTACAGCCAACAAGCATGGTAGAGTGATTGGAACAAATGTGACCGGTGGTCGTGAGACCTTCCCCGGTGTGTTAGGCACTGCTATTATTAAAGTTTTTGACTATAATGTAGCGCGGGTCGGCCTTAGCGAGGTACAGGCACGGGAAGCAGGCTACGACGTAACGACTTGCCTCGTCCCAGGATACGAACATGCCACCTACTATCCAAAAGGCAAAGAGATTATAGTTAAGTTAATTGCGGAAAAGCCGAATAACAGGTTATTGGGTGGGCAAGTAGCAGGACCAGGTGAAACTGCAAAACGGATCGATGTACTGGCTACTAGTATAACATTCGGCGCTACTGTTGATGATTTAGCCAGTCTAGATTTGTCTTATGCACCACCATATAACAGTGCTATGGATCCATTACACAATGCTGCCAACGTCATCCGTAATAAGCAATCAGGATACGCTAGAACATTAACTCCTATGGAGGTCAACAAAAAGCTTGACAGTGAAGATGATTTCATTCTTCTAGATGTCCGTTCCCCAGCTGAATCGAAAACCAGTCGTATTGAAGCTAGGCAGGTTAAGTTGATACCTCTAAGCGAACTCCGAGGTAAGCTAGATGAACTTTCAAGTAATATAGAGATCGTAACCTACTGCCAGACAAGCGTACGTGCCTATCAAGCGCAGAGAATACTCGACGGTGCTGGCTTCAGGGACATCAAATTCATGGATGGTAGTATTAGAGCATGGCCTTATGAAATAGCAGGTACAAGACTAAAATCGGACCAGTAAACATTATCTGTTCTAGATAGTTTGGCTGTTATAACTGTGATTAACAATCTCCCAAATTATGCCTTCACAGCTTCCTTCATAGCTTCATAGAATTAATATTTCGATAAAACTTGGGATTGCTTGTAAGCTTCTGAAACTTGACACCTGATGAACACCGAACATAGAGTAAATAGGCCTACTTTACCAAATCAGAAAATAGATGCTGAGTATTCCAATAGATTATGTCCATAGGCTATGTTTTGCCAAGCCAGCACGTAAGTCTGAGATCTATATGTCTATGCACCTAACCCCCTTATAGTAACAAAATACTGCTTGGTATATGGAATATTAACGTAGACGGCTCCGTCTCCAATTGAATAGTGGAATTCGCAGGCACTAAATCTGAAGTAGGGTAAAAGGATATCAGGGTTGACAAAAAGTCAATAACAGTTTATCATATTTCGAATTTTGTTATTGTGAAGCAACGGGTAAGCGACAGAGTTAATGCTCAGAATATATTTATTGCGAAAGTGATTAGCACGGACACACCGGCTATGCTCAGTAAAGAGAGGACAAATCAGCCCAATCATCCAACGTGGGGTGAAAGTTAAATGGATTATTTAATTCAGCTTGTTTTATCAGGAATAATGATTGGGGCGGTATACAGTTTAATGGCCCTGGGAATAGTTGTGATTTGTAAAGCGTCCGGTATATTCAACCTTGCCGTAGGTGAATTCGTCGCTTTTGGCTGCTATCTTGGTTGGGCATTGCTGATACAAGTGGGATTATCTCTCCCGGTAATGATTATAATGCTTTTTGTTGTAATAACACTATTGGCGTTCTCTGTAGAACGCTTCTTCATGCGCCCGTTAATAGGACAACCCGTCCTGAGCGCTATTATGATTACCATCGCCCTCATGGAAATCTTAGCTGGTGTGATTACGCTACTATGGCCTGGTATAGGCCGAATGTATCCTCCAATTCTGCCCGCCGGAACATGGTCATTTTGGGGTGTGACAATTGCGCAAGGTAGATTAATCATCTTTATTGTGTGCATGCTTGTTTTTGGCCTATTTGTGGTCTTCTTTCAGCGTACTAGGATTGGTTTAGTGATGAGGGCAGCTTCTGAAGATCAACAACTGGCACAAAGTGGAGGGGTAAAAGTCACCAGAATTACGGCCGTTACATGGTTTATCGGTATTACAACTTGTTTCATCGGAGGCATATTATTGGGCATGCTACAAACTGTTAATCCTGGCATAGCAGGGTTGGGGATGAAAGCCTATCCAGCAGTTATAGTCGGTGGTCTGGAATCTGTACCCGGGGCCCTGCTAGGTGGTCTGCTCATTGGTCTCAGTGAGAGCCTAGGGGCAGGCTACCTTGATAAATTTGTACAAGGGGGTATGGCAGAGGTAATGCCATTCGTTGTCCTGATGTTGGTTCTAATCATTAAGCCATACGGTCTTTTTGGATATAAAAGAATAGAGAGAGTATAGAAATGAGACCTGCGGGAACGTTTGACGAAAGCTATAGCCAGGATATGGCAATTGTTCGCACGCGCTTTCAATGGATAATGCTCATAGCTGGACTTATTTTTCTTTTTGGTGTGCTTCCTCAAATTTCTAGTTATTATGTGCTGACACTCGCTAACCTCATAGGGATTACTGTTATTGGCGCCCTTGGATTGCAGATCCTGCTGGGTTATTGCGGACAGATAAGCATGGGGCACATGGCCTTCATGGGCGTTGGTGCCTATGTAACCGGTATAATGATGAGTCACCTAGGGTTGCCATGGTTCGCTGCTCTTATCTGTGCTGCTGCCGCCTCCGCCCTACTGGGACTTGTCTTCGGTCTGCCTGCCTTGAGGATAAAGGGTTTCTACTTAGCCCTGTCAACTATGGCAGCGCACTTCATAATAATTTGGGCAATTTGGCATGGTGGTGATATTACGGGCGGCGTCTACGGCTTATCTATACCACGCCCTCACATCGGGGAATTTGTTATTAAAGGTGAAAAGTCTTTTTTCTACCTGATTATGATATTCATGGTAATTATGACTTTTATAGCCAAAAACCTTGTCCGCATGAAATTGGGCAGAGCACTAATTGCAATCCGAGATAATGACATAGCTGCTGAGTTCATGGGAATTAACGTCTTCTACTATAAACTGGTGGCTTTTACTATTGCTTCCGCATTTGCGGGTGTTTCCGGTGCTCTATACGCTCTCTATCTTGGCAATATTGCGCCGGAACAATTTGCCTTTCTAGACTCATTGTGGTATATAGGATATCTGATTATTGGCGGTCTAGGTAGTATTACCGGAGTTTTCTTTGGGGTTACCTTTTTGCTGGCGTTAAGACAGGTGGTGATGATCGCTGCCCCAACGATATCTGTGGTCATGCCTGGATTATCAGAAGGTATCCTTGCTGCTACTATGCAAATAACTTTCGGTTCGGTAATTGCCCTTTTCCTGATATTCGAACCTCGCGGCTTGTACCATAGGTGGGAAGTCGCTAAATCTACTATACGCCTGTGGCCATTTCCATACTAAAGATAAAGAGGGAGGTGAATATAGAAAGGGGAGTTTAATTAACTATTTTCAGCACGAGGAATAATTA
>Ga0180433_10011514_pt1 | contig 10483 bp, 12 predicted proteins | sample SS_ome_8_FD_132980 | JGI IMG/M metagenome (GOLD analysis project Ga0180433, IMG submission 132980) | Hypersaline lake sediment archaeal communities from the Salton Sea, California, USA - SS_1_D_1 metaG | ecosystem: Environmental > Aquatic > Non-marine Saline and Alkaline > Hypersaline >...
AACTGCCCTCGGGATGCAGACCGCGGGCTCCACCGCCGCGATGGCAGCCTTCGCGGCGGAGATCGCGAACTCTCGCAGCCCTTCGATGTCGGCCATCGGCGGTCCTCCTGTGGCGCTGGCGCTACTGATCGTACCGGGATCGACTGTGCGAGGCGACGCGCCGCATCGAACTCGAACCCTCAATGCGGCGGCCTGCTGCAAGCGGCCTTCCGCGCACGGAATCGGAGCCGAGGTGCTGAGTCCGGGGAAGTTGGCGGGTTTCCCCCAAGCCACTACAGTGTGTGATCTAAGAGCGGGAGGAACCGAAATGTCAGAACGGCTGACGGAAGAACAGGTCTATGCTCTGGCGAAGAAGCGAGTGGAGGCAAGGAGAGACTTCGCCATTCACCTCATCGTCTACCTTGGCGTGAACACCCTGCTGGTCTGTCTGTGGCTCTTCGTCACGGGGAGAGGTTTCCCATGGTTCGTGTTCCCGCTTGGCGGCTGGGGCATCGGGGTGGTTTGCCACTTCTTCTCCACTCGAGTGCACAGGGAGGCCGAAAGGGTTCGATCGGCGAGCGTGGAGAGAGAGGCCGAGAAGATCAGAGCGGAAGGCCCGTAGCCGTGCGACTTGGATAGGAGGAGACTGACGTGTCAACCGAATACGCGATTGCCATCGATCCGGAGGTTTGCAGACGCTGCGGGCTCTGCGTCGAGGCATGCATCCATGTGAAGCTGGAGCAACCGGACAAGAACGAACCGCCCAAGGTCGCGGAGGACATGGATTGCATCGCTTGCGGGCACTGTGTGGCGATGTGTCCGACCGGAGCCCTGTCGCATTCGGCGTTTGAGCAGGGCTCCATTCGGCCGCTGGACATGGACCTTCTTCCGAGCGCTGCGCAGATGATGGAGGCCCTGCGGGCGAGGCGCAGCTACAGGAAGTTCAAGGATGAGCCCATCCCACACGAGACGTTGGAGCAGGTTGTCGAGGCCGCCCGCCTGGCTCCGAGTGCGCACAACACGCAGACCACATCGTTCATCGTCGTCGAGAGTCCGGAGATGCGGAAGCGGGTGGTCGATCTGACGATCCAGTTCCTCGATGGGATGTCGAAGTACTTCCGCCACCCGATCAAGGGGCGCATCGCTCGCCTCATGGGCGGAGACTTCGTCAAGGGTGTCACGGAGATGATCCCGGTCTTCGAGGGTGTCGTGGAGCTTGCGAAGGAGGGAGCAGAGCTTCCGATGCTTCTGGACGCTCCCGCATGGATCGTCTTCTACAGCGCGAAGGACGCAGGCTATGGCACCGTCAATGCGAGCTGCGCGATGCAGAATGCGATGCTGATGGCAGATCGCCTCGGTCTGGGGACCTTCTACACCGGCTTCCTCCTTGTACCGACAATGCGAGGCTTCCTGATGCACGACCTCCTGGGGCTGGATCACGAGCAGGAGATCCACGGTGCGCTCGCCGTCGGCGTCCCCCGACTCCAGTACAAGAAGTGGCCGTCGAAGAAGCCGGCGAACGTCCGCTGGATCTAGATCGAGGAACCGAAAGGCTGCAGCTTCGCCGCATCACCAGCATCTCGTACGCAGGCGGAAGCGATTGGTTCCAGGGAGCGATCTCGAGGGAAGGCAGCCATGCGGGTTCCTTCTAGTCTCCAGGATTCCTGGACACCGGGCTGTGGCGGATGTCGGTGCCGGTCCAGGTGGGAGAATCGATTCGGGGACGATCCAGAATCTTTCGCCTCTGCGCCTTGGTCTAGATGAGGAAGGCGAGCACGAAGCCCGCGGTCAGGATCAGGCTGATGGCCGGAAGGATGGCCCGCCGCAAGGCCGGGGCGCCGAGAACGACGACGATCCCGCCCTTCACCAGCGTGTTCACCATGGCGGCCAGAACGATTCCATTCGACGCGGTGCCGAGACCGACGGTGCCGTCACCGGCCATCCGGGCAAGCGAGAGGGTGATCGCGTCGACGTCCGCGATCCCGGAGACGGTGGCCGAGACGTAAACGCCGGCGTCTCCGAGAAGCATCTGCGCGCCGCGGGAGACGATCAGGATCACCGCATAGGCGAGTGCGAACCGGAGCGCTGGGCCGAGTTCGAACGGAGCCTTGAGCGAAAGCTCCTCGTCGGTTTCCGACTTCCTTGCGAACAGGAGTAGGTAGCCGCAGTAGCAGAGGGCGACCAGTCCGGCCCCTCCGATCGGCAACCAGAGCGTCGACAGAAGGTTCGCATTGAGCACAGCAGCTTCGACGAGGACACGGGCGAACATCATCGTCCACGCGACCGTGATGGCCAGGGCGAAAGGCTTCGCCAGCGTTGCGTGGGTTCGGCTTCGCTGCGTGAAGCTCAGCGTCACCGCCGTGCTGGAAACGAGTCCGCCGAGGAGACCGGTGAGGCCAACGCCGCGTCGAGGGCCGACGAGCTTGATGAGCACGTAGCCGACGAAGCTGATCCCAGAGATGAAGACGACCATCAGCCAGATGTTGTATGGATTGAGGACGTCCCACGGCGCCGGTCCGAAGGTCTGATTCGGAAGGAGCGGAAGCACGATCGCCGTGATGACGGCGAACTTGAGCGTCGCGAGAACGTCCTGTTCAGAGAGACGCCCGACGAAACGGCGCACGCCCAGCTTGAGCGAGAGGAGTACGGCGACCCCCACACCGAGCGCCCCTGCGATCACCATCGGCCCCCAGTAGCAGAGGGCGCCAATCAGGAAGACGAGGAAGGCGGCGATCTCAGTCGTCAGACCGATGTCGCCCCGCGAGGCGGAGACGAAATAGGCGATCCCGATCAGGGCTGCGACGACAGCTGAGGCGGCGATGAGGATCCACGGGCTGCCCGCGAGTTCGGAGAGGAACGCCGATGCACATCCTGCGATGCCGATCAGCGCCAGCGTTCGTGCGCCGGCGAAGAGTCCTTGTTCCGACCGTCGACTGGCGTACTCCCGTTGGAGTCCGACGAGGATGCCGATCACGAAGGCCAAGCCGAATCGCGCGAGCACTGCGGTTGCGTCCATCTCGAGCCCCCTTCATCTCAGTTCCGACCGATGGTATGGGGTCGGGCGCGGGTGTGCCAAGCGCGCCAGGTGCCGCGGAGTCCTGGGAAGCGACACCCAGACCGACGCCGGCGTCTTGGTGACGAAGGGAAACGCATCCTCGTGCGCGGTTTCCCCTTCGGCCTGTGTGCTCGGAGCAGTTTGTCGCCCGGCTGGATGGGAATGCGGACGAATGCGCAGAGATGGGTGGGCCGAGTGAAGGTAACGCAGACGAGTTGCGGAGTAGGCTCGTCTCCAAGGACCCCGTCGGACTTGCCCGACTCGATGCACGGCAGTAGCCTGGGAACCGAGTATCCTAACGCCAAGGCATTGGGATGTGAGAGGGAAGAGGGGTGATCGAGCGGGGCTTCGCGTGTTCGTTGTCTGTAGGCGGTTCATCCTCGGTACCGGGGAACTCAATCAGATATCAAAGGAGCGTGCTATGAACAGCAATCGGAGGATTCTGGGAATCTCGTGCATCCTGATCGCGCTGATGGTCGGATCGTTCGCCAGTACAGCCTTGGCGGATGACGAAGCCGCAGCGGCGGTCAAGGCCATGGTGGAACGTGGCGTGATCATGGCCATCGTTGAGGGGCAAGAGGCTGCGCTGGCGGCGATCGGCGATCCCGAAGGTCCCTTCATCGACGGCGACCTCTATCTCTTCGCCGGCCTCGTGAGTGACGTCATCATGGTTGCGCACCCGTACTCGAGCCTCCTCAACCAGGACCTGAGCACGTACGAGGACAATCAGGGCAACTTCCTGTTCGCCAACTTCGTGGCTGTCGCTTCGGATGCTGGCGCTGGCTGGAGCGAGTACTGGTGGCCGAAGCCGGGAGAAGAGGATGCCTCGCGCAAGCTGACGTACATCATGAAAGTCGCCGGCCAGGACCTCTACATCGGCTGCGGCTACTACCCAGCGGAGTAGTCGCAGTTCAGACAGAACATCCAGCAGATGGCTGCACCGTGCAACCCGCTTTGCGTCGTCTCTCGGCGTGGAGCGGGTTGCCTTCAGTAGAGGGCAAGACTCCGAAGTGTCAGGCGAACCCGAGGTCAGCGCTCGGTGCGTTGCGGCAGGGGAGTCGCTGAAACTTCGAATCCGCCACGCCCAGGTTCTTCGGCCGACTCGCTCTCGGAAACCATGGCGCTGTTCGCTCTCTTGGTCCTTGACTTCAAGGGCTGCAGGGCTATGATGCTTGCAGAAATGCGCAATGTACCAAGGAAGTCACTATGCGTGAGACGACGCCGCTGACGTTGGTTGGAAAGGCCCTGTCACACCCACTTCGCGAGCGGATGCTGTGGTTGCTGGCAGAGGGAGAGAGATGCGGATGCGAGTTCGCCCCGGAACTCGGCGTTGACCCGTCCATTGTGTCTCGCTACTTCGCCGTCTTGGAGCGAGCGGGTCTCGTCACGTCTCGCCGCGACGGAGTCCGCGTGATGTGGTCGTTGGCCGACGAGGAACTCCTCGATGTGCTAGAGCGGCTCGCTCGGCTCACGCGAGAGAGGGTGTCCTGACTTGAGACGAGAACTCCGCATCTTCGCGATCATCGCCGGCGTCTTCCTGTTCGCACTCCTCGTTCCGCTTTCGAGCCCGACGGTGCGCAGTGCGATCATGGAGGCCTTCTTCATGCTGCAGGAGTACGCGCGAGAGCACGTGCTCCTCTGCCTTGTGCCCGCATTCTTCATCGCGGGCGCGATTGCCGTCTTCATCTCCCAAGCGGGTGTGATCAAGTACTTGGGCGGCAAGGCGAGGAAGGTCGTCGCCTATGGCGTCGGTTCCATCTCTGGAGCGATCCTTGCGGTCTGCTCCTGTACCGTGCTCCCGCTGTTCGCGGGGATCTACAAACGAGGCGCAGGTCTAGGGCCGGCGATTGCCTTCCTCTACTCGGGGCCGGCAATCAACATCCTAGCGATCATCCTGACAGGACGAATCCTCGGTGTTCGATTCGGGCTCGCACGAGCGGTCGGCGCCGTAGTTTTCGCCGTCGTCATCGGCGTGACCATGCAGTTCCTCTTCCGCAAGGAGGAGGCAGAGAAGCAGGAAGCGGCGATGGCGGCTCCTTTGCCCGAGGATAGCAGGCCGATCTGGAAGACCGCGATCCCTGTTGTGCTCATGATCCTGATTCTTGTCTTCGCAAACTGGGGGAAGCCCGGCAACGTGTTCCTTGAGACCACAGCTGGAGAGACCCTCGTCGGAACGAGGGTCGGCGAAACGGAAGACGAAGTCCTCGTCAAGCTCCAAGGTTCAGCCGAACTCACTGGCGTCGTCAAGAGCGAGATCGATTCGCTTCGGTACGCCCCTTCGCTCTATACGTCGATTCACAGCGCAAGGTTCTACGTCGCTGGGACGCTCCTCGTTCTGCTGATCGTACTGATGAGCCTCTGGTACAAGAGAGACGAGGCGAAGGCATGGGGCTCGTCGACGTGGTCGTACGCGAAGATGATCCTTCCGTACCTCTTCGGTGGAGTCCTGATCGCCGGCTTCCTCCTCGGCCGGCCAGGCCACACCGCCCTGATTCCGCCGGAGTGGATCGCTCAAGCCGTTGGCGGGAACAGCTGGCTCTCGAATCTCGCAGCCAGCGTCGCGGGGGCGTTCATGTACTTCGCAACGTTGACCGAGCTTCCGATTCTTCAGGGATTGATGGGATCAGGAATGGGCGATGGCCCAGCGCTCGCGCTTCTTCTCGCCGGGCCGGCGCTCTCCCTCCCCAACATGCTGGTGATTCGCAGGATCCTGGGAACGAAGAAGACGTTGGCATACGTCGCACTTGTCGTCATTGCAGCGACCCTGACCGGGAAGCTCTTCGGACGCATCGTCGGCTAGAGACAAGGAGGTCGAGTTGAAGATCGAGATCCTGGGTACCGGATGCCCAAAGTGTGAGGAGCTGGCGAAGAACGCAGAGGCGGCGATTGAGCAGCTCGGACTCGACGCTGTTGTGAGCAAGGTGACCGACATCGTCGAAATCGCCAACCGCGGAGTGATGATGACGCCGGCGCTGTCCGTGGATGGAGAGATCAAGCTCGTCGGAAAGGTGGCGACGCCGGAGGAGCTGAAGACGCTCTTCGCGTCGTGAGGAGAGGACCGCGATGAAGATCCTGAAGCGTTCGATCACGGTCGCACTGCTTCTCTTCGTGGGGGCAACGGTCGGCCTGCTGATTGCTCAGGAGATCACGCTCTCGGCTTCCGTGTCGGTTACGGAAAGCCAGGACGTCGACAAGGCTGACGCCCATGATCAAGACCCCGCGGCATCAAGCTCGGAAGACGTCAGGCGGGAGACCAAGCCCGCCGTAGAGATCGAGAGTGTGGACCTGGATGCCTCGGAGCCTGAGCCCACCTGCGTGGTCAACGCGATCTACTTCCATAACACCCTGAGATGCCGCACCTGCAGGAATATCGAGGAGACCGCGAGGGCAGTCGTTGAGGCGACGTTCGCAAACGCAATCGCGGCCGGTCGGGTGCGTTGGTCAGCGATCAACATGGAGCGGCAGCAGGAGTACGTGGACCGGTTCGATCTTGTCAAGCCCACCCTGGTTCTCGTCCGAAGCGTGGACGAAGCGGAGGATGCCTGGGTGGCGCTGGATGAGACATGGAGCCTGATCCGCTACGAATCACGGTTTGCAGGCTACGTCGAGGGTGAGACACGGAGCTTCCTGGAGGCTTGCCCATGAGTGGATTCGCAATGGCCGCGGCGTCAGCCCTGTGGCTTGGGATCCTGACGTCGGTGAGCCCGTGTCCTCTGGCCACCAACATCACCGCGATCTCCTTTGTCGGTCGACGGACGGGTTCGCCGGTGGGCGTCCTCGTCTCGGGGCTGTTGTACATCCTAGGACGCTCCACCGTGTACGTAGCGATTGCGATGCTCCTGGTGACGAGCCTGCTCTCGGCACCGAGGGTCTCGCTGACGCTTCAGGTGTGGATGAACAAGCTTCTCGGCCCCATCTTGATCCTTGTGGGTATGGTGATGCTCGGGCTTGTGCGGATTCGATTCCGCGGGAGGGGGATGAGCGAGCAGGTGCAGAAGCGCGTCGAGCGCTTGGGCCTGGCAGCAGCGTTGGCCCTCGGCATCCTGTTTGCGCTCTCGTTCTGTCCGGTTTCCGCCACGCTCTTCTTCGGGAGTCTCCTTCCGCTCGCGGTGAAGCACGAGTCGGGAGTGCTCCTTCCGCTCCTCTACGGGATCGGCACGGCGGTGCCCGTCGTCGTATTCGCTGTCGTCTTGGCCTTTGGCGCGCGTTGGCTGGGGAAGGTGTTCGAACGCGTGACGCAAGCCGAGCGATGGATGCGAATCGTCACGGGTGTGGTCTTCGTTGGCGTTGGCATCTACATGTCCCTCGTCTACGTCTACCAGGTGGTCTAGGAAGACCCGATGAGGCTTCTAGCAGAGAGGCTTCCTGAGTTCGCCGAGAAGCTCGATGAGGTGGATGAGGTCTATCTCGAGAAGCGATCGACGAGAAGACGTACGAGTTCATCTGCTTCGCACTGTCCATCAGGAACCGATCGAAGCCCTGCCAGCTGAAGCACTTCAAGGATGCTATGGAGGCGGGAGCAACGCTCAAGGAACTCGCCTTCATCATGGCACTGACCCTCCGTGGAGAGTGCCGGTGCGGACGACTGCTGGACACACGACGCCCTGGGCGATGTTCAGAAGCTCCTGATCGAGAACACCCAGTGCTGCCCGAAGTAGTGATAGCGCTCAACTAGGTTTCAGCGTTGCGCGGATCTGGCTGGGTCCATCGGGTTGCGGAGCTTGCGCATGTAGCGTGTGCATCCCTTGGTGCCGGCGGGCGGGGGATGCTCGACTCAACCGCGGTGAGATCTGGTAGCCTGCCGATCATGAGTGGACTACAGTGTGCGAAACGTAACTCGGCCAGACGATGGGCCTAGGGAGATTGACCCACGAGGCTGCCAGCCTCAAGTACCCCTCGCTGCAAGCAGAGCCTGGTTCAGGCTCACGATCCGATCCGCCATGACCGTGCCCATGTTGGTCAGAATCTGGAAGCCGGCTTCGGGATCGATCCGTGTCAGCTTCTCCAGGAAGTTGCGGCGCAGAACGAGAACCTCTCCCGTGGTGACGGCTCGCACCGATGCACACCTCTCGCCCGTCTCGCTGAAGAAGGCGATCTCCCCGAACAGATCCCCCTTCTCGAGGATGGCCAGTCTCCGGTTCTGAGAGACCACTTCGAAGATCCCGTCAAGGATGACGTACATCTCCTTCTCCTCGGTTCCCGCCTTGGCGATCACGTCACCGGGGGAAGGATGGAGGATGAAGCCCGAGGACGTTAGCCTCTTGACCGTCTCAGCGGGAAGAGAGCTGAGGAAGGCCGGCCGTGCCGACTCGTCCTGGAGCAGCTGACGTTGGAACTGGTCCCAGACGGCCGATTCGTCGAGCTTCACCGGTACGGAGTCGCCCTCAAGGACATGGGAGAAGCGTGAGACATCGAACCCTGCCTTCGTGGATGTGTCCAACTTGGGGGCAGCGGGTTCGCTGGCCGTCTCGCCGCAAGTGTCGAAACCCTGCTGCTCAGACGCGATGACAACCATCGGAATCCCGACGCCGAAACCCGCCGGGATGAGGCGACCGTCGTACGGCCGTGCGCCGAGAGTCACTCGGTAGTGCTTGACGAGGCCGGGCACGCAGTAGAGGAAGCACATCTCCACGCCTCGCTGTGCCCAGACGTCGCGCATGGCGTTCACGATCCGTGGGAAGACGTCCGTGCCTCGCGCCGTGGGCCTGATCATCAGGCGGCCTGCCTCCGCGACAACGGCCTCTTCGATGCCGGGGAAGACGTCCATGGAGAAGAGCTTGTGATAGCTCTCCGGAACCTCTCCAGGCGGCCAGACGAGAAGTCGCTGAACGCCGACGATGTGATCGAGGGGGCCGGTATAGAGGTTGACCGCGTGGGGGCTCTCATCGTCGTCGTCACGCAGCCAACGGAGATCGTGGTCGGCATTCGGGTAGTTCCGCTTCAGTTCCTCGATGTACACCTCGTAGCGAAACCGCCAGATCGCCTCGAGTTCTTCTCTGGACGTTGCGACCTTGACCTTCTCAGCTATGGGCAATGGTTCCTCCCTGACACGGCTTCGGCTTTGAGGTTGCCCGTCCCTCCTGTCTTCTAGGAGGGACTAGACGATTGTACACGATTACGCTGGAAAGGCGAGACGAGGGAAGGTTGAGAAGACGTGCCGATGGTTCTCTCGGCTCTGACCGTACGGGAGGTCGCCAGAGGAGGTTGGGAGAGCTCGATCAAGTCCCTATGCTCACGGAGCTGAGCCGGACGGGAATCGTCCCTGCCAAGGAGGTCTTGCGGTGTACACGTGCCCAAGGTGTGGAGGAACGGCTTCACGGAAGTACAGTCAGCGTGTCCAGACGTGGGGAGGCATCATGGGATCGCTGTTCCACGCTACATTCGGCCCAATCTCCTGTGAGAAGTGCGGACGGATACCCAGAGGGGAGTTCACCGGAGCTGACAGAAGACGCCTTCTCGTCAGTTCGACAGCCTATCTCGTACCCGCGGTGGCGCTACTGATCATTGCGCTCCTTCTCCTCTCGCGGGGCTGTGACGTCGACTGAGCTGTCACCAGAAGGGTTGCGTCGAGAAGTCTACCAAGAGGATGTGCGGTGTCGGTTTCGACCTGTAGCATGCGCATTGTCGGGGAGGCCGGCATATCTGGCCAGGATAGGATCATGGGTGACGGGCTGAGGCGGTCAGGAGCGGCTCCAATGGCGGGTCCGTCCATCGGGCAGATCAGGAGGTCATGAGCTGATGAAGGCGAACGTCGAGATCATCCACGAGGTCCTCGAGCAGGTTGTCAACCAGCACAGAATCGATGCCTGGGACAAGTTCTTCAGCCCGGACTACATCGCACGGGGGGCTCCCTTCGTCGGGCTGGGTTTCTCCCGAAACACCTCGGGGGACAAGCACACAATCGATGCGGTCATACCCGGAAGTCCTGCGGAGGGGAAGCTCCACGTGGGAGACGTACTCCTCTGGGTGGAGGATGCGCACGAGCGCTGGACGACCGATGAGGACATCTCGCAGGGTCTTGAGTGCTACCGGGGCCGCAAGCTCAGGGCCGGCGTGCGTCGGGGCGAGGAGACCTTCGAAGTCGAACTGACTCGGGACAAGATCCCCGGCTTCGATACCGACAATGCCCAAGCGAAGTCGGAGATGCAGCACTTCATGACCAAGGAGATCCCCGACTTGAGCGTCGAGGTCAAGCTTACACTCGCCGATGGGGATATGGTGGTCTGTCTGATGGAGTACCGCGGGACCCACGCCAGGTACGACCGCGAAGCCCTCTGGAGAGAGATCTGGATTGCCCGCCTGTCCGAGGGCAAGATCGTTGAGAGCTGGCCTCTCCCGGATGTCGATGCCTACTGCAGGCAGCTCGGGTTCCAGGTCACGCCGCCAAGCACCTGAGCTGAGGTTCATTCCGGGAACCGCCCGGGCCAACGTTAGGATCGGCATCCGCGA
>Ga0180433_10011515_pt1 | contig 10482 bp, 12 predicted proteins | sample SS_ome_8_FD_132980 | JGI IMG/M metagenome (GOLD analysis project Ga0180433, IMG submission 132980) | Hypersaline lake sediment archaeal communities from the Salton Sea, California, USA - SS_1_D_1 metaG | ecosystem: Environmental > Aquatic > Non-marine Saline and Alkaline > Hypersaline >...
AGAGCGGGATTTTCTGGGCATCATAGGCCCCAATGGCGGTGGGAAGACCACCCTTCTGAAAGTCATACTCGGATTAGTTGCGCCGAGGCAGGGAGAAGTATACGTACTGAATAAACCACCCGAGAAAAGCCGCAGCCAAATAGGTTATGTTCCCCAGCACAACCTGTTCGACCGTGACTTCCCGATAAATGTCTGGGATGTAGCTTTAATGGGTCGATACAGTCGAGCAGGGCTTATTAGGAGGTATAGTAAGAAGGATCATGCGGCAACAAAGGAAGCCTTACAGACCATGGGCGTGTGGCAGCACAAAGACCGTCAGATGGGGAAACTATCAGGTGGTGAACAGCAGAGGGTGTTAATAGCACGAGCGCTGGTAAGCGAGCCAAGGTTGCTTCTCCTTGATGAACCAACGGCCAGCGTCGATGCCGCTATGCAGACCGAGTTCTATGAAATGCTGGAAGGTCTTAAACAGCAAATGGCGATAGTGCTTGTATCACACGATATCAGCGCGGTCTCCGTCCATGTAGACAAGATTGCCTGTCTCAACCGTCAGCTCTTTCATCACGGCTCACCAGAAATCGAAGCCGAAGTCTTGGAAGCCACCTATAAATGCCCCGTGCAGATGATAGCCCACGGCACCATTCCACACCGTGTATTAAGGGAGCACTAGGGTAACTATGGACTTCTGGCAATACGAATTCATGAGAAATGCCATATATGCTGGTATGCTGGCCTCGATTGCTTGCGGCATTGTGGGAACCTATGTTGTTGTTAACAGGATAGTATTTATAAGCGGGGGTATTGCACATGCTTCCTTCGGCGGTATCGGGCTGGGCTATTATGTCGGAGCACTTACACCGCTACAGGGGGCTTTGATATTTACGATAGCCTCTGCTCTGGGAATGGGGGCAATAATCAGAAGAACAAGGTTGCCCGAAGATACGGCTATTGGCATTCTGTGGGCTGTTGGAATGGCTCTGGGAATACTGTTTATATTTCTTACCCCTGGCTACGCCCCTGATCTCTTCAGCTATCTTTTCGGCTCGATTATTACCGTTCCGTTCTCCAGTCTGGTACTTATGATGGCCTTAGACTTCGTCATCATATTGGTAGTTGTAGCACTTTTCAAAGAATTTCTGGCACTGTCCTTCGATGAAGAATTCAGTACCGTGACCGGAATGCCTGTTGAGATATTGTATCTGCTTATGCTCTGTATGGTCGCTCTGTCCGTTGTACTGCTGATAAGGGTAGTAGGTGTGATCTTGGTAATAGCGCTTCTCACAATGCCGGCCACGATGGCAAGACAGTTCACTTACGATTTAAAGAAGATGATGGTTCTATCAGTCATTTTCAGCATGATTTTTACATTCGTAGGATTGCTTCTAGCCTATCGATTCGACGTACCAGCAGGGGCTACGATCATACTGTTCAGCGGGGCGGTTCTTCTGGCGACGCTGACGATACAAAGATTGAGGAGCAGAAGAGCGGGATTGGGAACGACCTAGTTTGTAGCTGATCAGAGCTTGACTCAGGTTCTGAGCTCTCATGTGTAGCTGTGAAAATAAGCGAACAAGGAAATCCGGAGCATAGGGTCGCTAGTAGAATAGTCATAATCGCAGGCTTCCTCGGTAGCGGAAAGACAACTTTATTGAAGCGGTTCATAGCCTGGGATATTGGCCGGGGCAGATTACCGCATGTCATCATAAGCGAATTCGGTGACTTGGATATCGATGGACTACTTGCTAGTGATCATGAGATAAGTTTGACTGTCATCACCGGTGGCTGTGCCTGCTGCGACTTGCGTGAAGAATTGGCTGGTGCTCTAGCGAGCGTTGTTGCTGAATCACCCGGCTCCACCGTGTTTATTGAATCTACTGGTGTTGGTGATCCTGCGGGGATTGTGGAATCAATAGTACCACTGCTTGAAAGCGGGACAGCTTTCATCGGCAACGTGATTGTAGTATACGATGCCAGTCGTCAACTGCTGGTGGGAAAGGATGGCGGATTAGTCAGGCGTCAGCTAGAGACGGCGGACACTATTGTCATAAACAAGGCCGATCTGGTTTCGAGGGACGACATCCTAGCGGCAGTTGATTGTATCAGCAAGATAAATCCATTCGCAGAGCAAATGGTGACGAGCCAATGTGCAATCGATATCGGAGAAGCCTTGGAGCGGAAATCGAGTATTCAGGCTGTAGAAGGGACGGCACCAACCTCTGAGACCTTCCGTTCCTTTGGCTTTCTCATTGAAGAACCGTTGTCTGAGAAAGCATTAGAGAAATGGTTGATCACTTTGCCTTCCAGCGTAGTTAGAGCCAAGGGATTTGTGGAACTGGCTGGACGAGACGGTCTTTTTGAGGTGCAGGCGACACGTGGCCAGGTAAGCATTACTCGGGCAAAAACGCGAGAAAAACCACCAGCCATGCTCGTCTTGGTTTCACACCCGATGCGCATGGATGGAGTGGTAAAGGGACTTCAGAAGTGTGTAGCAAGAGAACCAGCGTGAATAATCCCGCCGAGCCATGGTTCATCGGATGAGCATCATGCCGGGGGAGGTCATCTTACAGATAGACTGAGAAACATGATGCTGCTCTCCGTTCTCTTTGGATTAGTACTCATCGTTATCAAATGAATTTGACTTTGCCTCTGGAGCAACGATTATCATTGTTGGTGGGATTTCATATATAGTCTTGTATTTAACTATTAGAGAAGAAAGAACGAGAAAGCAGCTGGCTGTCTAATAGGCTAACAGGCAGAATGGCTAAGCGGCAATTGATCATAAATATTTTTTATCAACCAAATCATTTGGTTGGCTAAGTTGTTTTGCCTTACGATTTTGGATCAATTTGGTTCCAGCCCCTCCTCAGATTCTAAGAATTCCCACCGTAGATTACAGTACAAGCCTCTGAAACTTTACGGCATACTTGAATATCCTAGTGTATAATTAAATCAACAAAATAATACAAATATAAACGAATGAGTACCAGCTTGCCGCTATTCCTGGGTTCTATCATTGCCCTATCTCTGACGGGTGTCATGATGCCTGGTCCTGTAACGGCAGTTACGGTTGCTAAAGGTTCACAACGAAAGGAGGCCGGTGTACTAGTTGCTCTGGGCCATGGCATTATAGAATTTCCATTAATCGCATTGCTGTATTTTGGATTTGCTCAATATCTTGAACTCGTAACCGTTCGAATCGCGGTAGGTGCTGTAGGGGGAGTCGTTCTACTTTGGATTGCACTGGGGATGTTTAACATTAAATTGGAGAGTCTCTCGGACAAACAGGAGACTCCCCGAGGCTCAATTTTCGCCGGACTAGCAACTACTGCTGCGAACCCGTATTTTTATGTGTGGTGGGCTAGCATTGGAGCAGCCATACTTGCAAATGCTCAAAACTTCGGAAACGCAGGAATCGCATTGTTTGGTATTACCCACTGGCTGTGCGATGCAGGATGGCTATTTCTTTTAGGTTGGATGGTGTTCAAATCCAAAAGACTGTGGACGGAAAACGTTCACAGGGTAGTGTTTGGAATATGTGCTGCGGTCCTACTAGGTTTTGGCGGATGGTTTATTTATTCCAGCATCAATTTAGCCGTTAACGGATGAATTGAAGGGATCGTATTGCTACCTCATTTTCTTCTGGACTGAGCCTACTTTTTCGCTTATTGACATCAATTTGTCTCTTCGATCATCTATTACAATTCTGGTATATACTCGGTGTACCTTCTCATCGAAAATACTTTCGTGCATTGCCTTAATAGCGGTAAATATGTCATCCAGCTCACCCTGAATAATAGTCCCCATGGACGTTAGCTCGTACGCAACAGCCTCTTGTTTGGTTAGAACTCTTAGGGCCCTGGCAACGTATTCGCTGACGGATGTTGTGCTTGTTCCTATGGGTACAATACTGACTTCTGCGATTGGCATACTACACCTCCCAGTAAGAATGTACAAACATTTAAATGTCCAAATAGCTGAGCACTAAGACAGCAAGCCCTGGTTTTGAGAGAGCATTTTACCCAAAATTATTATAAATATACATTTGTTGCCTTGGTAGAGTGCCTGTGCTATAATCCAGCCTATAAATTCTGAAAATCTCAATAGTTATAAGTGAGGGATTGCGTTTGCCAAGTAATATGCTACAAATAGCCAAGAAGAATAAAAGAACTGTTCTTACTGAAGTTGAATCCAAGCAATTGATTGCGGAAGCCGGTATCCCAGTTATTGCAACTAAATTGGCTAAAAATAAGTCGGATGCTATCGCCATAAGTAGAGAATTGGGTTTCCCTGTAGCATTGAAGATAGTTTCCCCTGATATTATACACAAAAGTGACGCGGGCTGTGTTAAGCTCAACGTGCCAAATTCAACACAGGTTGGTATTGCCTATAGCCAGATTATATCGAATGCGAAGAAAGACAATCCCAAAGCAGAAATCCACGGCGTCTCCGTACAGAAAATGGCAAAGCCCGGGATTGAAATTATTATGGGCATGACCAAGGATGTACAATTCGGACCTGTGTTGATGTTCGGTATTGGCGGAATTTTAGTAGAAGTTTTAAAAGATGTTGCGTTTAGAATAGTGCCGCTGGAACGAAGAGATGCCAGGCAAATGATTAGGGAAATCAAAGGATACCCCATACTTGAAGGGTATCGGGGGCAGGAACCGGCGAATGTTGCGGTACTCGAAGATCTACTTCTAAAACTTTCCGAGTATGTTGATAAAACGCCGGAGATCAAAGAGTTGGACCTGAATCCAATTATGGCATATAGTGATGGTGCTGTGGCCGTAGATGCTCGGATTATTCTGGAACCACCCAAATGAACATTAAGCCATTTCGGCCAGTATCGGGAGTGAAAATATCAAATTTAAATAATCAATAATTTACCCAACCGGGAGAGATACTAATGGTAAAAATCAGACTACAGAGGACAGGGAAGAAAAAGGCACCATCATATAGAGTGGTAGTGGCGGATTCACGCGCTCCCAGGAATGGCGCTTTCATCGAGATCATTGGTCACTATAATCCTTTAACGGATCCGGCGACTGCTGTAATTAATGAAGATAAAGCCGTTAAATGGCTTAATCAAGGTGCAAAGCCTACGCAGACGGTTTCCAGTTTATTTAAAAAGCTCGGAATCACTAACAATTCACTTAACTGAAGGACGTGACAACATGAAAGAGCTTATCGAGTACATCGCTAGATCGATAGTTGACAATCCGGATGCGGTCAAAGTAACTGAGGAGCCGGATGAAGAAGGTGTTATCATCCGATTACAGGTAGCGCCGGAGGATACAGGAAAGGTGATTGGCAAAGAGGGAAAGATAGCCAAGGCGATGCGTACGCTTTTACGCGTGGCAGCGATTAGAAAAGGTACCCGCGCGAGATTAGAAATTATCTAAAACTATACAATAGTTGACATGGACAGAAAGTCCATACGCCCTGATTTTCTGGTAGTTGGGCGAATACTGGGACCTTGGGGACGTCGAGGGGAAGTTATAGTACAGATTGATACCGATTTCCCCGACCGGTTTTCACCTGGAAATATGGTTTATCTAAATGGTAAACCTGTAGAAATTGAGAATAGCCGCTCCCAAAAGCAACACCTCATAGTAAAATTTTTCTCCATTAACAGCATTGATGAAGCGACCTCCGTGAAGGCATGTGATCTGACCATACCGATTTCGGAGATCAAGTCGTTGCCACCGGATGAATACTACATTTTTCAGCTCATAGGTCTTGACGTTATTGCTTCGGATGGAATGCGAATAGGAAATATTATCGATATTATGACGACTGCCAGCAACGATGTATATATTGTTGAGACTGAAAAAGGTGAATTGCTCATACCGGCTATTGATGATGTGATTAAATCCATTGATCTTCAGGACAGACAAATTATTATCGAACCAATCGATGGACTATTGCCCCCGTAGAGTAGTAGTGTATGGTTGATAGATGAAAAAATAGTATTGAAACTAGATAAGTTTAGTTAGGTTTTGATATGTTATAATGAGTATGTATTTGCGTACATTACTGCCAAGTGCGCAATCTCACTAGGCGAGTTCCCGCAATCAACTATTGCGGGAACTCGCTTTTTCGTTTTCTTCACAGTATGCGTTCAAACAATAAGATGACCTCGCCGAATGTTCAACGAGGTCATCTCAAAGGGCTTGGTTTTGTTTTTTATTCTTTGGGTGGCTTGGGCGGCGATGGATTTACTAAATCTTTGGCCAATGTGTTGGGTACAATGGCTGCCAATTTATCGAGTGTCCAAAAGTCTTGGGTGTAAATGGATTTAATCTCTTGAGGCTCGGAATATAATGATATCTGATCACCAGTAACAAGGAAAGTGCAGCCGTTAATATCGGCGGCGTCATCGGTGGCAAGATAAATTACAAAGGGGACCATATTTTCTGGTTTGGGAAGAGACAGCATAAGATCCGCTCCCGGCGGGAGCGCGGTTCCTTCAGCTTTCGCCCGTTCAATTTGTGCACGAAGTTCAGGAAGATCCGTTATTCTTGTAGCAGCGCGTGGTCGAATGGCGTTACAGGTAACACCGTATCTACCCATGTCTCGAGCTACGGATCTGGTAAAGCCGATGACCCCCTCTTTTGCAGCACTGTAGTTTGACTGCCCCTGATTGCCAAGGCCGGCTTCTGAAGAGGTGTTGATAATACGACCACTCCTCTGTTCGCGGAAAATGGCGCATGCTGGTCTGGTGCAGTTGTATACACCATATAAATCGACTTTGATAACAAGGTCCCATTCCTCAGGGCTCATTTTGAAAATCATACGATCTCTGTAAAGTCCGGCATTATTAACCAGGATGTCCAATCGGCCGAAGTTATCTAGGGCAGTTTTAATAATATTCTCGCCGCCCTGAACAGACGATACATCGTCATAGTTCGCTACGGCTTCTCCGCCCGAATCTTTGATTTCTTTGACTACGTCATCAGCAGGTGAAGCAGATTTACCGGAACCATCAGGTTGGCTACCAAGATCATTTACAACAACTTTCGCACCCTCCTGGGCAAATAATATAGCTTCAGCCCGTCCGATTCCTCGTCCACCACCGGTTACAATTGCCACTTTCCCCTTAAGTCTATCAGCCATAGTTTACTTTAACCTCCTTACGTCTTTTTCACTGGGCAAACACCTGGTTATTTATCTAATCCAAGCATTTTTGCCACTAGTTTGAGGACACGACCTGTTTATTGAGGACTTTCGCCTGTATCATTATAGCATTATAAGCCTTTAATGGCACTATTCAGCAGATACGCGAACTCATGCTTGAGTTCGCGTTCCATTAGCTCCACAACTCCTTGCCTGACCTCGAGACCACCGTACAGCACCTTGTTCACTTCGGCGGCTATCGGCATTTCTACAGAGAGTTCACTTGATAGTTTAAGCACCGCAGCCGTAGTGATGATTCCTTCCGCGGTGCCTGACATTGTAGATTGAATTTCGGATAGGGACCGTCCTTTAGCAAGTTCCTGCCCGACATAGCGATTCCGGCTAAGTGGACTCAAACATGTGACAACCAGGTCACCCAGGCCCGCGAGCCCGGCGAAGGTTAAAGGAGACGCCCCCGCTGCCACACCAAGTCGGGTTATTTCAGCAAGTCCTCGTGTTATCAAACCAGCTTTGGTATTATCACCATAGCCCAAGCCATCCACCATACCTGCAGCAAGTGCAATAACGTTTTTTAATGTACCACCCAACTCCACTCCGATTACATCTGTGTTTACATAAACCCTGAACAACGATGTTGCAATAAGCTTCTGAACTTCGACGGCAGTCTGTTCATTATATGAAGCGACCACTGTCGTTGCCGGTAATCCTCGTGCGATCTCATTGGCTATATTTGGACCCGAAAGTACACAGATGTTCTGATGGAAATCAGGATTCAACTCTTCGGAAATAACTTGCGTCATACGTTTTGCAGTATTAAGTTCAAGTCCCTTAGCCACGCTCACAATAAATTGATGCTCAGTAAGATGTTTATTAATTAATTCGGCATGATATCGTATATGCTGTGAAGGTATAGCCAGGATCACCATTCTGGCGTTGGCCAAAGCCTTTTCAAGTGACGACGCCGTTTGGAGATTGTGAGGAAAAGGAAATCCGGGAAGATGTTTTTTATTTTCTTTGTTTCGGGTGATCGTTGCTTCTTCTTCTGCCGTTCTAGCCCAAAGGGTGGTTGGCAGTCCCTTTCGAGCCAGTAGGAGCCCCAACGTTGTACCCCATGACGTGGTACCGATTATTGCCGCTTTATTGCTCTGCTTGTTCATTTGTCCAGCTTCTTGCCTTTATGCCCAATTTTATTCTCTGTGCCAGCGAGAAGTCGTTTGATATTATCGTAATGCGCCACGATAATCAGTGTAGCGGCAACGCCGGTATACATTACGTATGCGATATGAGTATAGTCCAGCGCCAATAATACAATCATTGTTATCAATGCACTTAACGCGCCTGTTATTGAGCCTACAGAAGCGTAACGAGTAATACCGGCAATAATGAAGAACAATAAAATTGTACCGGTTGAGACCCAAGGCTGCATCACGTATAAACCGCCACCTGCGGTAGCCACGCCGCGCCCTCCCTGAAATTTGATAAATATGGACCAGTTATGACCGGCTATAGCTGCAAACGCAGCGCCCATCTCCCAGTATGGGGAGTCCAGGGTATATCTGGCTATAATTACAGCGATTACTCCTTTCAATATATCGGCGATAAGGGCAATGACTGCGTATTTTGTACCAATGTTGCGTAGCACGTTGGTAGTGCCCGTCTTCCCGCTACCGTATTGCCTGATATCAACACCCTTTAACTTACCAATTACTAAGCCCACAGGAATAGAACCTATAAGATAAGCAGCAAGAAGTACACCGAACTCAATCATAATCTGATTTTACCTTTTCGTTTAAAAATCAGCTTTAGAGGAACACCGTGGAAACCGAATGTCTCACGTATTTTATTTTCCAGATAGCGCTGGTACGAAAAATGGAGTAATTTCGGATTATTAACGAAGAAGATAAAGGTTGGAGGCTCGGTTTCTGCCTGCGTCACGTAGGATATCTTTAACTGTTTCCCTCCTATAGAAGGCGGTGCGTGCTGAGCCACAACCTTTTCCATTACGTCGTTAAGCATGCCCGTTGGAACGCGCTTATGTGTTTCTTCATATAGGTGCCTGGCCGTCGGAAATATTTGATCAGTACCTTGATTATAGAGCGCCGATATAAACAATATAGGGACACCAGGAAAGAATCGTAATCTACGCTGTATCTCCGCTGTAAACTCGATGGACTCTTTCTCGAATTGTTCAGCCAGATCCCATTTGTTTACCAGAAGAATCATCCCCACGTGTGCCTGTTGCGCATAACCTGCTATGTGCGCGTCCTGGGCCGTGAATCCCTCTTTCGCTTCTATTACCAGCAAAACGATATCCGCTCGTGATATAGCGCGAAGTGCTCGCATTACGCTGTATTTCTCTATCCCTCGATCTATCTTCCCTCGCCGTCGGATTCCAGCCGTATCGATAAATAGCACAGGTTCGCCGTCATACCGATAAATTGTATCTATGGTATCACGAGTTGTTCCTGGGATTTCGCTGACGATGGCCCTTTCTTCTCCAATTAGCGCATTCAGCAGCATCGATTTGCCTACATTGGGACGACCTACTATAGCGATTTTCATCATGTCCGGTTGCTCCGTAGAGGGTAGAGAAGGTGGCAGAAGATCAACGACGCGGTCCATAAGCTCAACGATCCTGATATCGTGGTAAGCGCTTATGGCTATCGGTTCTCCTATACCCAATTCGTGGAATTGGAAAGCGTACTCTCTACGTCGGTCATTGTCGGCTTTGTTGGCCGCGAGAATTACCGGCTTTCCAAAAATCCTTAAGGCTTCGGAGACTTCTATATCGGGGATAGTAATGCCATCAGCAGCATCGACCAGAAACAGTATAACATCTGCTTCGGCAAGAGCGATGTTGGCTTGATTCTGGACTTTCTTGCGGATGATGTCCTCTGGATTGAACTCAAGACCACCGGTGTCGACCAGCGTAAACTCCCGGTCTCTCCATGCGGTATCGGCATATACGCGATCACGAGTAGTTCCAGGTATATCTTCAACAATAGCCTGACGTTTTCCCACGAGCCTGTTGAATAGCGTGGACTTGCCGACATTTGGTCGGCCAACTATGGCTACAATAGGTTTGGTCATGATGTGCCTAAAAGTTCTATGAGTAGTGCCTTCTGTATATGAAGCCTGTTTTCTGCTTGGTCGAAAATAACAGATTGAGGTGATTCGACGAGGCCTTCCGTAATTTCTTCTCCATAATGTGCAGGCAGAGGATGCATGACAATAGCGTCCTTAGCAGCGATTGACAGCAGTTTATCGTTTACCTGGTAGCCGGTGAAATCACGGCGTCGCTTATGGGCTTCAACTTCCTGTCCCATGCTTGTCCACACATCGGTA
>Ga0180433_10011517_pt1 | contig 10482 bp, 6 predicted proteins | sample SS_ome_8_FD_132980 | JGI IMG/M metagenome (GOLD analysis project Ga0180433, IMG submission 132980) | Hypersaline lake sediment archaeal communities from the Salton Sea, California, USA - SS_1_D_1 metaG | ecosystem: Environmental > Aquatic > Non-marine Saline and Alkaline > Hypersaline > Sediment...
CGTCGCTGCTCGCTACTCTCGGTGTCCAGGATCGCCTCGACCCAGGGCCGCAGCCCGGCAATGTGGTCGACGTACCAATTCAGTCCGTAGGCCATTACGCCGGAGGTGCCGCGGAAGTAGAACGGCCGCCGGTTACCCATCTCGAAGAAGGCAATCCGCCGGTCCCAGTAGAGCTGGGAGCGCGGCGAGAGCTTGTCGCGCAGCGCCTGGCTGTAGATATTGCCGGCGTTGTCCAACCGGCCGCGGCCGAACATCGCGAAGAAGTCGTCGTACTCAAGGCTCTTGATTCCCGCTAGCTTCAGCTCGAGCAGGGCGTTCTGTCGCGGGTTCATGTCAACGGCGTACACGTGGTTCGGCTCGGTCAACGCGTAGTCCAGGGCGTTGCAGCCGGCCGAGGTGATTACCAGCACATTGCTGTCGGCTTGCAGGTCCAAGGCCGCGCGATCAAGCCGCGGGTCTTCCCAACAGGTGTTGTAGACCAGATTGTGCCCATGCACAAAACCGAAGATCCGTCCGCCAAGCCATTCGTTGAGATTCATGGGGTTTTCCTCAGGCAACGTCCATTACAATCAGATCCGATACCGATTCACGCGTGGGCGACTGACGATACTGCTGGTCGTCGGGAGCCGTCCTTGCCAGGTGGACGTTCCCGAGTTGTTCGAGCACATGGTTCCAGGTGCTGGCTTTCGCGGTGTGCATCGCGTCGTCGAGTCGCACCAGCTTCTCGGCGCTGAGCCCTTCGCGGATCAGCGTCTCGCAATCGTGTTCGTTGGGCACGAGGACCGCGTCCATCTGCGAGTAGAACCAGACCAGATACCGCCACGCGACCCGCTCCATCGCTTCGTCCCGGGTCAGCCGCATGACCATGCGAGGCAGGTCGCTCGAATAGACGCCTGTCAGTCGCAGATTCAACAGTCGCCCGGCGGCCAGCGCCGTTAGGCCCATTGGCCCGGGCGTGGCAACGATCAACTCGTCGAACTGCTGGTTCTCGATGAACTCGATGATCTCCAGCGACGGCGGAAAGACGACACGCTCGCCCTCCGTTTCCCGAACGCCGAAGGTGCCCACCGGCGGGAAATTACAAACGACCAATTCGGCCGAATCGGGCTCCTTCGTCGAGGTAATCACCGGCAGCCGATCGCCCGCCTTCGCCGCCGCTTGCGTCAGCCCTCGAACTAGCCGGCCCAGGCTGCTGTCGGGCGCATAAGCGTCGGTGACCCATGCCCTCGCGCCGCGCGGTTGGGCCAGAGGCTCCAGGCCGGGGAAATGCCGGGCCAGGGCCTGAAGGAAGCCCTCGTCCTTATGCTGCGTCGAAAAGGCCGCGAAATAGGGCGCTACCCCCAACGCCACCGTGCCCATCGACATCATCGCTTGCAACGTCCCGGCCACGCTCCCCTCGCTCAGATGCCGTTCCCAGCGACGCAACAAGTTGAAGCCCAACAGATGGGCAATCCGCGACACCGTCTCGAACACGTGCCGATGGTCTGAGCCGGTCGGGGTGCCCGCGCCTCGCTCGTCGAAGCCGACCAGGGTGGACATCTCGTCGACGATCAGCCGCTCGACCTCGCTGAGTTGCTTCATCCGCCGCGACCGGACGAAATGGACGACGAACCCCGGCACGAAACGCATGAGCTTGCCCGGGCGGCGCTGCTCGCTGCGTTCGAGCAGTTGGCCGAGGATTTCGCCGATCAGGCTCGGCTTGCCCGTGCCGGTGGTGAGGAATCGCGACTTGTAGTAGCTATAGGCAATCTGGTACAGGCTGTGGGCCAAAAGCAGGCTGCCGCCGCTATGCCCGGCCGACTCGTGGCGTCCGGCGCGCAAATGCGCAAGGAACTCGTCGACCGTGTCGGCTTTCGGCGTCACCGTGTGGGCGCTGGCGATGTGGATGCCGCTATGGTCGTCGCTGCCGCCGATGGTCGCCTTTTTCCACGGGTGCGGGCCGACCGGCTCCAGGCCGTGCCGCGAGGCCATCTCCTCGATGTGCTCTTGGGTGAGGTTGTCCAACAGCGCTCGAAACATCAACGCGCTGCGCGGATCGCGCGAACCGTTGATCGCCTCGAACCGGTTGAACATCACCAGCAGCTTCTCGACCTGATCGATCAACAGCCGGTCGTTCACGCGGTACAGCGGATGGGTGATCGAGCAGATAATGTCTTCGTCGACCAGGTACTGCTGCAAGTCGTAGATGCTGGCCCGAAGCTCCTGGATCATCTCGAACTGCGTCTCGTCGATGCCGCTGACCAGGCAATGGACCTTGCAACCGTTCTCGGGGAAGTAGGTTGTCACCTCGCAGGAGAGAAACGTTCCCCTCAGATGCGCGATCTCCTGGGCGCCGCGGATGCAGTTGTGGTCGGCGATGGTGACAAAGTCCATGCCCTTGCGGGTTGCCTGGCGGTGGACTTCCAGCGGTTCGACGAAACACTCCGGCGCGCCAACGCGCCGCAGGAACCATTCGCTCGGCCGATTGGAGTACTTGCTGTGGACGTGCAAGTCGGCTCTCGACGTGCCTTCGGATTGCATCGGCATCGCTCCTGCCGTCCGTGGCGGCTCGAAGGAAATCAGGGCATCGCCGCATTGCCGGGTCTTCCGGCATGGGCCCCCGACTTGACTTCATTATCACCACCTCGCGCAAAAGCGGCGCTAGCGTTGTGTAAGACTTTCGCTAAATTCGCCGGCGCTCGTAGGGTGGGGCGGTCGCGGCGAGCCCCACCATGGCAGCTTCGCGGAAGAAGAAGTTCAAACCGTTATATTCCACGCCGAAAGCCGCTCCATGGATTGCGGGACGGCCTTAACCAAGGTCTTACGCACGCGCAACGTCCTGCTAATACACACCCGGTATAATGGCGCCGTTGCCGCCCTCGCGGTATCCAACTGGCACCGCCGTCCGTCCAACCGTCCGAGCAGGGAACGCTTGGGCTCAGCGATCAGGCACGTGGCATGGCTAAGATCTTTTACAGCCTCTCGGGAGAAGGGCGCGGGCATGCGACGCGTGTCCGCGGGATTGTCGAGCAATTGCGCCAGGAACACGAGGTCGTGCTCTTCGCCTCCAGTGTCGCCTACGATCTGCTGTCGGCTGCGTATGAGAATTGCGGCAACGTCTCCGTCCGGCGGATTCCCGGCCTGCAATTCGCCTATCGCGGAGGGCGGCTCGACTACTTTCGCTCCGTCTGCCGGTCGCTGCCCTACCTGTGGCGGCTGCCGCGGCTGGTCCGGTCGATGGTCGAAGCGATTCGCGAGCACCAGCCCGACCTGGCCATCGTCGATTTCGAGCCGTCGCTTCCCCGGGCCGCCAAAAAGTGCGGCGTGCCGATGGTCAGCTTCGACCACCAGCACTTCCTCGTCGTCAGCGATCTGTCCGACCTGCCGACGCGATTGCGGTGGAAGGCCTGGGCAATCAGCCTGTCGGTGCGCATGTTCTGCAAGGGCGAAAAAGGGACGATCGTCTCTTCCTTCTTCCGGCCGCCGCTGAAGCAGCGATGGAAGGATGCCGTCCAGATCGGCGTGCTCTTGCGGCCGGCCATCCTCAACGCCGTGCCGAACGTCGGCGAGCACGTGCTGGTCTACCTCCGTCGCTTCGGCAGCTCGAACGTGCTCGACGCCCTGCGGCAATGTGGTCGGCCGGTTCGCGTCTATGGGCTCGGCCGCCAGCCGGTGGACGGAAACCTCGAGTACTTCGACGTCGACGAGCACGGTTTCGTTCGCGACCTGGCCGGTTGCTACGCCTTGATCTCCAACGCCGGCAATCAGCTTGTCGGCGAGGCCCTGTACCTGCGCAAGCCGATGCTCGCCCTGCCCGAGCCGGGCAACTTCGAGCAGTCGGTCAACGCCCATTTCCTCCGCGCCGGCGGCGGAGGCGATTGGGCCGAGTGCGAACAGCTCGACGGCCCGCGCTTGCGCCGGTTCCTCGATGCGGTCCCCCGGCTCCGCGAACAGATCCAACACGACGGGCTCAACGGCAACGACGACGCCCTGGAGGCGATCCGCCGGTTCCTCCCCCAGCCGGCCCTGCCGCGCCCGTCGGCGCTGGTCGATTCGGCCGCATAGGACAGGAGGTTCCCCATGCCTGCTCGAACGCTCAGCTTCGCTCGCGATGTATGGCGGAATCGCCGCGGAACGCCGGGCCTGCCGCGGATGCTGACCTATACGGTCACGTTCGCCTGCAATGCCCGATGCGTGATGTGCGACTCGTGGAAGCTTCCCCGCCGCGACGAGCTGACGCTCGAAGAGCTACAGCGGATCTTTGCCCAACTGCCGGTACTCGACGCCGTCCGGCTAACCGGCGGCGAGCCGCTGCTGCGGCGCGACTTCCCCGAGATTGCCCGGCTGGTGCAAGATCATCTTCAGCCGCGTCTGCTGCATGTGACCAGCAACGGCTGGCTGACCGAGCGGTTGGTGAGCTTCTGCGAAGCACGGTGGCGCCGCGTGCCGCTGTACTTGCTTTTGTCGATCGACGGCATGGAAGAGAAGCACAACCAGATCCGTGGCAGCGATCGGGCGTGGAGCCGCGTGATGGAGACGATTCATGCCTTGGCGCCGCGGCAGAAGGAACTCCGGCTGCGGATGGCCGTGAACCAGACGATCGTCGACGCCGAGGGCGTGGAGCATTACCCTCGGCTGCGGGAGTTGCTCCAGAGCTACGGCGTTCAACACCGCACGGTCGTGGCCTACGACACCAGCGCGACATACAACGGCGATGGCGAACTGGAGGTCGCCCCCGACGCGGCCGGCGACTTCAACTCGTTTGGCGATCTGCCGCCGGAGCAGCTTGCCGCCTTCTTCGATCGGGTGGCTCGCGACCTGCGCGACGTGCCCTGGTGCGACCGGCTGGCCGGGCGCTATTACTTGCGCGGCATTCGCAACCGGCTATTGCACGGCTCGGGCAAGCCGAACCCGCCGTGCGTGGCGCTGAACGCCCATCTGCGGATGTTTCCCGACGGCGACGTGCCGACCTGCCAGTTCAACGGCCGGACGATCGGCAATCTTCGCCGCCAATCGTTCCGCGAGGTCTGGCAGGGCCGCCGCGCCGAGGCCCAACGCGCCTGGGTGCGGAAGTGTCCCGGCTGCTGGGCCGAATGCGAGGTTCTACCCAGCGCCATCTACACGCTCGATCTGGCCCGGTCGCTCGTGGGGATCAGCTAACCCCACCGTCAGGTGGTGCTCCGTTGCGTCCGTAATTGGCATTTGCCCCTTGACAGATTCCCCGCGTTCGTCCATAATCATTAGTACGTTTATAAAAGTAGTGATTTTGCGTGAGTCGGTTGCCGAAAATGTCTTTTGGGCGGGCAGTGGGGCGACTCCAGCGACGGCGACGCGTACAATTAGGGGAAAAAAACGAAACGCCATGGCAGGGATAGTCTATTTCATCGGAGCAGGCCCGGGCGACCCGGAGCTCCTGACGCTGAAGGCCCACCGGCTGCTGCAAGCGGCCGACGTGATCCTGTACGATTCGCTCGTCGGCGAGGGGCTGATCGAAAGCTTTCCGGCCCGGGCCGAGCGGATCCCCTGCGGAAAGAGGGTACTTCCGGCGGCCGAGCGGCAGGAGACGATCAACCGGTGGATGGTCGCCGCTGCTCGGCAGGGTAAGCAGGTGGTCCGCCTGAAGGGGGGCGATCCCTGCCTGTTCGGCCGGCTGGCCGAGGAGATCGAGACGCTCAAGCGGCATGGTGTCGCGTTTGAGGTGGTGCCCGGGGTGAGTTCGGCCACCGCTGCCGCCGCCGCGCTAGGACTGTCGCTGACCCATCGCGAGCTGGCCGAGGGCGTGACGATGCTTTCCGCCCATCCGGCGGCCGACAAGCAGAACCGGTCGGCGGCCTGGGGTGGGCTGGTCGACACACACAGGACACTCGTTCTGTTCATGGGTGTTGCCCGACTGAAGCCAATCGTCTGCACACTGCGAAGCCGCGGCATGTCGGCCGAGACGCCGGTCGCCATTGTCGAGCGGGCATCGCAGCCGGACCAACGCATTACCCTGGGGACGCTGGCCACCATCGCCGACGAGGCCAAGCGTCGCAACGTCCGTACCCCGGCCATTATCGTCGTCGGCCAGGTGGTCGCGGCGTTGGACCGGCCGCCGGCCGCTGAGTCGTTTTGCGAACACTCCGTGGGAGGAGCCCTGCTGCCGGCCGACGAAGGTGGGCGTGTAGTCGCGGGCGAGTGACAGTAGTTCCAAGTTTCGTTTAACCTAAGCCGAAGGCGCTGTTTTGCGGAACGGTTTGTCCCTCAAGACAGCAGCGCCTTCGGCTTCCGTTAAACGATTTACTGATCAAACTTGGAACTACTGAGTGAAGAAAGGGAACGCGAAAACGCGAGATGATTGTGAGAGTATGGTTCGCGTTTTCGCCCTTTCGCGATCGTAATGGGATAGACGTGTTTCGGAGTCGAGCCGTATGCATGAGAACACGACCTACTTCCCAATCGGCCTGAAGCTTGCCGGGCGCAAGGTCGTCATCCTGGGCGGCGACGACGAGGCCGCGCGGAAGGTCGAGGCGATGCTGCATTGCGGGGCCAAGGTCGCGGTCGTCAGCCCGACGGCGACACCCGCCATCCAGCGACTGGCCGCCGAAAGCAGGCTCCATTGGCTGCGACGGGACTATCAACCGGGCGACCTGCACGGCGCAACGCTGGCGGTCGCCTGCGATCGGGCGCTGGGCGAGGCGGCCGGCGCCGAAGCGGCTCGCGAGGGTGTGTTGATCAACGTGGTCGACGTGCCGGAGCTTTGCGATTTCGTGGCGATGGCCACCTTTTCGCGCGACGGCTTGCAGTTTGCCGTCCACAGCTCGGGCAAGAGTGCGGCGTTGGCCCGACGGATTCGCGAGCGGTTGGAGGGCGAGTTCGGCGAGGAGTACGCCGCGTTGGCGCGGCTGCTGGGCGAGTTGCGGCCGGTGGTTCGCGAGTTATTCTCCAGTCCGGCCGAGCGGCGAGAGTTCTGGCTGTCGGTCGTCGACGCCGAGTTGTTGGACGAGGTGGAGCGCGGCGTCACGCCCGCTTGGCTGAAGGCCGCCATATTGCGCCGCGCCGCCGACGCGGCCAACGACTGTGCGGATTTGACGTGTGCCCGGGAGGGCGAAGCTCCTGCCGAGCCGTGGGCTGCGGAAGACGGCTCACCGGGAGGTTCGCCCTCGCGGCAAACAAGTGTCTGCCGCGAGCCGAGGGATATTCAAGAGAGGTGTGATTTAAAGGGGAACCCACGATGACGCTTGATGTCACAAGCAGTCCGTTCCATCAAGAACAACTCGAACTGCTCAACCGGCTCCTGCCGACATTGACACCCGATCAAATGGTCTGGCTGACCGGCTATCTGTCGGGCGTTCGCAATGCGTCGCCGGGCTCGGTCGAAGCGGCCGCTGCATTGGCCGGCGCCACACCGCCGCCCCCACCGGCCGCCGAGCCGGAGGAGATCACGGTTCTGTTCGGCTCGCAGACCGGCAACGCCGCGCAGCTGGCCGAGGAGATGTCGGAGAAGCTCAAGCAGCGGGGGTTCCGCGTCGCGCTGTCGTCGATGCGGAGCTTCCAGACGCGCAACCTGAAGAAGACGCGCACGCTGCTGGTATTGGTCAGCACGCACGGCGAAGGCGATCCGCCGGACAATGCGATCCAGTTCCACGAGTTCCTGCATAGCAAGCGGGCGCCGAAGCTCGACGATCTGCGTTTCTCCGTGCTGGCGCTGGGCGACATCTCGTACAACGAGTTTTGCCAGACCGGCAAGGAGTTCGACGCCCGGCTCGAAGCGTTGGGAGCCGAGCGGCTGCACCCCCGGGCCGACTGCGATGTCGACTACGACGAACCGGCCGCCGCGTGGATGGAGGGCGTCGTGGCGAGTCTTTGCCGGGTGGCCGAGGCGGTGCCGGTCGGCGCGGCGGTGGGATCGGTCGGTGCGCTTCCGGCGGCGCCCGCCTCGCTGCCGATCATGGCGACGTGCCGCTCGGGCGCGACCGCGGCGGCGACCGCCTACAGCCGCGCGCGGCCCTTTCCCGCCGAAGTGCTCGACAATGTGCTTCTCAACGGCCGCGGCTCCGACAAGGAAACGCATCACCTGGAGCTTTCGCTCGAAGGCTCGAATCTGGCGTTCGAGCCGGGCGATTCGTTGGGCATCCATCCGCAAAACTGTCCGAAGCTCGTCGGCCAGTTGATCGAGGCCATGCGATGGGAAGCCGAGGAGCCGGTGCTTGTCGGCGAGACCCAGCGGCCATTGCGCGACGTGTTGCGGAACCATTACGAGATTACCGTGCTGACGAAGCCGCTGGTGCAGAAGGCGGTCGACTTCTCGCGCGACGGGCTGCACGAGCTGCTGCTGCCCGACCGAGTGGACGACCTGACCGCCTACCTCGGCAGCCGCGACCTGCTGGATTTGGTGCGCGATTTCTCGCTGGCCGGAACGCCCGCCAGGGACTTCCTCGAGGCGCTGAGGAAGCTGCCGCCGCGGCTGTACTCGATCGCCAGCAGCTATCAGGCCAATCCGGACGAGGTCCACGTGGCCGTGGCGACCGTCCGCTGGCACGCCCATAGCCGCGAGCGGCTCGGAGTCTGCTCGGTGCAATGTGCCGAGCGGGTGAAGCCGGGCGATACGATGCCGGTCTACATCCACAAGAACCCGAACTTCCGTCTGCCGGCCGACCCGAGCGCGCCGATCATCATGATCGGGCCGGGCACCGGCGTGGCGCCGTTTCGTGCGTTCCTCGAAGAGCGCGAGGTCACCGGCGCAACCGGCCGGTCGTGGCTCTTCTTCGGCGACCGCCGATTCCGGACCGACTTCCTCTACCAGCTCGACTGGCAACGGTGGCTCGCCGACGGCGTGCTCACGCGGATGGACGTCGCATTCTCTCGCGATACCGACCGGAAGGTCTACGTGCAGCACCGCATGCGCGAGCGAAGCCGCGACTTCTACGCATGGCTGCAAGAGGGAGCGTATGTGTACATCTGCGGCGACGAGAAGCGGATGGCCCCGGATGTCGAGGCCGCGATGGTCGAGATCGTCCGGCAAGAGGGCCACCGCACGGCCGAGGACGCCACGGCCTATATTGACGAATTGAAACAACAGCAGCGCTACCAACGCGACGTGTACTAAGGAAAGCCATGACCAAACCGAACCCCGCCGACGCGAACCACGCCAACCTCTCGGAGGTCGAGCGGATCAAAGCCGCCAGCCGCTACCTGCGAGGAACAATCGTCGAGTCGCTGGCCAACCCGCTGACCGGTGCGGTGGCCGAAGACGACACGCAATTGCTGAAATTCCACGGCACCTACCAGCAAGACGACCGCGACCTGCGCAACGAACGCACCCGTCAAAAGCTCGAACCGGCCTACGAGTTCATGGTCCGCCTCCGCGCGCCCGGCGGCATCATTCGTCCCGACCAATGGCAAACGCTCGACCGGCTCGCCCGGCAATACGGCGGCGGCGCGATGCGGCTGACCACGCGGCAGTCGATCCAGCTGCACGGCATCCTGAAATGGAACCTCAAGGAGACGATCCAGCGGATCAACGCGACGTTGCTCGACACCATTGCGGCGTGCGGCGACGTGAACCGCAACGTGATGTGCAACCCCAACCCCTATCCGTCCGAGATTCATGCGGAGGTCGACGATTGGTCGCGGCGGCTCAGCGAGCATTTGATGCCCAACTCGACGGCGTACCACGAGATCTGGCTCGACCAGAAGAAGGTGGCCGACAGCCGCGACGACCGGGAGCCGCTCTACGGGCCGACCTACCTGCCGCGGAAGTTCAAAATCGCCGTGGCGGTGCCGCCGTCGAACGATGTGGACGTGTTCGCCCACGACCTGGGGCTGATCGCCATCGTCGAGCAGGGAACATTGGCCGGCTTCAATGTGGCCGTCGGCGGCGGCATGGGCATGACGCACGGCAATCCGGCCACCTATCCGAACCTCGCCCAGGTGATCGGCTTCTGCCGGCCGGAGCAGGTTCTCGACGTGGCCGAGAAGGTGCTGACCACCCAGCGCGACCATGGCGACCGGACCAACCGCAAGCACGCCCGACTGAAATACACGATCGACGACCGGGGGATCGACTGGTTCCGCGGCGAACTCCAGAAGCGACTCGGTTGGCCGCTCGACGAGCCAAGGCCGTACCAGTTCGACCACCACGGCGACCGGTTCGGCTGGACCGAGGGCGTCGACGGCAACTGGCACCTGACGCTGTTCATCCAGAGCGGCCGGATTCGCGATTGGGTCGATTACCCCCTGCTCAGCGGCCTGTTGGCTATTGCCGAAGAGCACGAGGGCGACTTCCGCGTCACGCCGAACCAGAACCTCATCATCGCCAACGTCCCGCCCGAGAAGAAACCGCGGATCGAGCAGCTTGTCGCCGAGCATCGTCTGGCCAATGGCCGCGGCCAGTCGGTCCTTCACCGCAATGCGATGGCCTGTGTGGCGCTGCCGACCTGTGCGATGGCCATGGCCGAGGCGGAGCGGTATCTGCCGACGCTGCTGGACCGCCTGGAGGAACTGCTGGCCGAGGTGGGGCTGAAG
>Ga0180433_10011518_pt1 | contig 10482 bp, 3 predicted proteins | sample SS_ome_8_FD_132980 | JGI IMG/M metagenome (GOLD analysis project Ga0180433, IMG submission 132980) | Hypersaline lake sediment archaeal communities from the Salton Sea, California, USA - SS_1_D_1 metaG | ecosystem: Environmental > Aquatic > Non-marine Saline and Alkaline > Hypersaline > Sediment...
AGCTAATCTTGGAAATCCAGGAACACCAGGAAATGCAGGAAATGTAGGACAATCTTCAAGTGCTTTTGGTGTTATATTTGTTGGTGGGTTAGCTGGAAATGCTGGACCGGCAAACCCAGGAAATCCTGGAAATAATGGTATTGGTGGAAATGCAGGAAATCCTGGAAATAATGGTATTGGTGGAAATGCAGGGAATGCTGGAAATCCTGGAAATCAAGGAAATCCCGGAACTGGTGGAAATGCTGGAACTGGAACTGGTGGCAATGGTGGAGCAGGTGGTAATAGTGGAGGTGGTGGAGGAGGTGGAACTAGAGGTGCAAGTGGAGGTGGTGGAGGTGGGGGTGGACCTGTCAACCCAACAGCAGACGCATCAAACGCACCTGGAAATCCTGGTGGACCTTTATTCACAGGAAATTCTGCAAATTCACCTGGAGATCCTGGAAGTAGAATTGGCAATTCTGGCCAACCCGGTGGCAGTAGCAATGGCGGATCTGGTAGCCCAGGTGGTCAAGGATGTCCTAGTGGTCAAGGAGCTGATTTGACATTTTCAGGTTCTCCATCTAATTCTGATGGAAGACCTGGAGGTTCTGGATCAGGAGGGGGTAACGGTGGTGGAGGTTCAAATGCACCAGATAATACTGGAGCTGGTGGTGGTGGTGGAGGCGGCGGTGGTGCATGGGGTGGTGGAGGTGCCGGTGCAGGTGGATATCAATTAGGAAATCCTGGAAATCCCGGAACACCAGGTAATCCGGGAACTGATGGAACTGGTGCAGGAAATAGCCCAGGACCAGGAAATCCTGGAACTGGCGGTGGTGCTGGAGGAGTAGGAAGTGATGGAAATCCTGGAACTGGTGGAGCAGGTGGAGCAGGTGGAACTGCAAATCCATCAACTAGTTTTCCTGTTGCAGTAACACCAGCAACAACATATCCAATCACAGTTGCTCCTGGTGGATTTGTAACTATTACTTGGGATATAAATAACCAAGTATAGGTATTATGATTTTTCACAATGGCAAAGAAAAAAGAAAATGAAAATGATAAAGTTTTTACTGAATCTGAAACCAGAAGAAAAATACATGAACTCTATGAACAAAATGAATTAGATTCTGTAAACTCAATTCGTCATCGTGCTCGTTCTATTACTGTAGGAACAGCATTTGGTGGAATTGTTGAGGTTCAAATGCGTACAGAAAATAATTTTATGTATGCACAAATGCAACCAACAGAAGCAGTTGAAATTATTGAACAATTAGCAGCAGGGATTGGCGTTGAAATTGCGATGAGACCAAAAGTTAATTTTGCTTCATGGAGAGGATGGGAAGAAGTTATTGATCAAAGAATTGGTTTTGATAGGATTGCATGGAAAGGTGCTGCTGCATGGCAATTAGATGGAAAACATGTTGAAGAACAATATAAATTGGCACATGGAGAATCTTCAGAAAAACAACTTGAAGATAGTGAAACAAAAAAATCTAAAAAGAAATCTAAGAAAGAAGAATGAATTACTACACCTATGTAAATACTGCAACTAAACAAATTGAAGATTTAATCCAAAAACTTCCAGAAAACTGGAGAAATGTTAATGGATTGAATTTATTTTCTGATGAAAAATTATCTGATATGTCATGGGCAGGATATGAAAATTGTGCATGGGTTCCCTTTAAAACTTTTAATTTTGTTGGTTATAAGTATGAATCAGATTGGTTTGAAGTTAGTAAAAATAATATAAAAGCAGATATTAGAAGACAAAGAAAAGAAAAATTATTGGAAGTTTTATCTTGGAACAATAAAGATTTTATTCCAAATACCGAAACAAAAGTCGGTCTTTCATTTATTATATCATCAAATAGTCAAGATACTGATGTTCATTCTTGGGATTTTTTAAATGGAACTGAAGAAATAACTAAATTAGACGCAAGTAAAATAGTTGATTTCATTGTGACATATTCAAATAATGTTTATACCGCAGAAAAAAGTATAAAAAATGAGATCGATAATGCAACTACAATTGAAGAACTCAAAACAATTAATTTTGATCCTGAATGGCCACTAAAAGTTTATTATTCAAATTAATTTTTTTTATTTTATAAAATAATACTATTTCATTAATTTATTAATTTAATGTATTATTGTTCATTTTATAGTGCCGCAAAATCTCTAATAAATAAGTAAAAAACCATTAGAAATGTCTGCAATTATAACTGACCAAATTAGAATATTAAATGCGAAGAATTTTGTTGCTGGAATAACAACAAACCTCAATTCGTATTATTCTTTTGTTGGACTACCAAATCCTTCAGATTATCAATCTGATTGGGATTCAAATCCTCCAGCACCAAAAGATAATTTTGATCAAGAGAATGATTATTGGGATACAATGATTGCATTGAAGAAAATAAATTCTTCAGATGTTCGACAGGTTGTTCAAAAGAGAATGTGGTCATCTGGAACAAAGTATGATATGTATCGACATGACTATAGTAGATCAAATATTGCTGCAGTTTCTGGAGCTACAAATTTATACTCTTCCTTTTATTATGTTGTAAATGAAGACTTTAAGGTATACATATGCTTACAAAATGGAACAGATCCAGATAATCCAACTGGAAGACCTTCTCTCGATCAACCAACTTTTACCGATTTAGAACCAAGATCTGCTGGAACTAGTGGTGATGGATATGTTTGGAAATATTTGTATACAATAAAACCGAGTGATATTATAAAATTTGAATCGACAGAATTTATGCCAGTCCCAACAAATTGGGAAACTGATTCTGACAATGCTGCTGTTAGAGACAATGCTGTTGATGGATCTATTAAAATTGTAACAGTAACAAATCGTGGTGTTGGTGTAGGAACCGCAAATAGAACTTATACTAGAGTTCCTATCAAAGGTGATGGAACTGGTGCTGAATGTACTGTAGTAGTTAATAACAATCAACAAGTAGAGTCTGCAACAATCTCAAATCAAGGTTCTGGATATACATATGGAAACGTTGATTTAGAATCTGGAGGAGTTCCAACTGGATCAACAAGACCAACTTTTGATGTAATTATTTCCCCAAATGGCGGTCACGGTGCAGATATTTACAGAGAACTGGGTGCATATAATGTTCTTTTATATTCTAGAATTGAAAATGATAATGAAAATCCGGACTTTATAACTGGAAACCAAATTGCAAGAGTTGGAGTAGTTGAAAATCCAAAATCTTTCGGTTCTTCTCAAATTTTAGAATCTGATAAGGCAAGTGCATTACCAGCTCTTAGATTGACAGGAATAGGATATAGTACTGCAAGTTTTACTGCAGATTCTTTCATTACACAAACAGTTTCTACAGGAACAACTGCTGTTGGTAGAGTAGTTAGTTATAATCAAATTACTGGAGTATTAAAATATTGGCAAGATAGAAGTCTTGTAGGATTTTCTACAGCTGGAATTGCACAAACAAATCCAACATATGGATATGATTTAGTAGAATTTACAAATTCACCTCTTGCGGGAGGAAGTTTGAGTATAACAGGTGGAAGTGTCAATCTATCAATTAGCACATCATTTACGGGTATATCTACAGTAATAAATAATAGAACATATTACCTAGGACAAACGTTTAATAATGGAGTTTCTAACCCTGAAGTTAAAAAATATTCAGGTAATATAATTTACGTTGATAACAGACCATCAATTACAAGATCGTCTAATCAAAAAGAAGATATTAAAGTTATTTTGCAGTTCTAAAGAATTATGCCTCAGCAAACGAACCTCAACGTATCACCATATTTTGATGATTTTGATTCGAACAATAATTACTACAGAGTTTTATTCAAACCCGGATATCCAGTTCAAGCTAGAGAATTAACAACTCTTCAGTCAATACTGCAAAACCAAATTGAAAAATTTGGGCAACATTTTTTTAAAGAAGGTTCTAGAGTAATACCTGGAAATACAGGATATAATCAATTATATTATTGCGTACAGTTAAATAATACATATCAAGGAGTTCCTGTATCTGCTTATGTTGATCAAATTTTAGGTTCTAAAATTACAGGACAAACTTCTGGAGTAACAGCATATGTAGATAGTATTTTATTTCCAGAAAATTCAGAAAATGGAAATCTTACTTTATACATTAATTATTTAAGTTCTAGTACTCAAAATAATTCAACACAACAGTTTTTGGATGGAGAAAGTATCACATCAGATACAACCATTTCTTCTGGATTGTTAGGAAATACTGTCATTGAACAAGGAAGTCCCTTTGCAATTACCATATCCAATGGAGCAGCAGCAACTGGATCATCTTTTCAAATTCAAGATGGAGTTTATTTTATCAGAGGTCAGTTTGTTGAGGTACAAAAAGAAACTTTAATTCTTGACCAATATAGTAGCAATCCAAGTTATAGAGTTGGTTTATTCATAACAGAAGAGATTATTAATTCAAATATTGATGAAAATTTAAATGATAATTCTCAAGGATTTAATAATTATTCTGCACCAGGTGCAGATAGACTAAAAATTTCTACTAGACTATTTAAAAAACCATTAAATGATTTTAATGATGATAACTTTATTGAACTCGCAACTATTTCTGATGGTATACTAAGATCTCAAAAAAAGCAAACGAGTAATACTAGTGGTGGTGGAAATAGTAATGGAGTATTTTATGGTGATTTAACAGATGTTCTTGCCAGAAGAACTTATGCAGAATCCGGAGATTATTATGTAAAGCCCTTTGATATAACCCCTTTAGAATCACTCAATGATAAACTTGGAAATAGGGGATTGTATAATGCAGGTCAATTCACTCCTGGGGGATCTACTCCATCTGAAGATTTAGCATTATATAAAATTTCTCCAGGAAAAGCTTTTGTTCGTGGATATGAGTTAGAGTCTCTATCTCCAACATTTTTAGATGTTGAAAAACCAAGAAATACGAAAACTATAGAAAATCAATCTATCATCTATAACACAGGTTCAACATTAAAATTGAATCGTGTTTATGGATCTCCAGTTATTGGTATTGGAAATACATATGTTTTAAGTTTACGTGATAGTAGAGTTGGAATATCTTCGACTACATCACCAGGAAAAGAAATTGGAGTATCTAGAGTTTATGATTTTAGATTAGAATCGGGATCTTATAGTTCTTCTGATGATAAATTAAATCAGTGGAATATTTCATTATTTGATATTCAAACAAATACTGATATTACAGTAAATGAGCCAGTATCTCTTTCTGTACCAACTTTTGTAAAAGGATCGAATAGTGGTGCAACAGGATTTTTAAGATATTCCGTTAGCTCTGGAATAGCAGTTACAGTGTATGAAACTGAAGGTGAGTTTATTCCAAACGAATCTTTAATTTTTGATGGAATTCAAGATGGAAGAATTGCTGTTGCGGTAACTTCCCACAAAATTTCAGATGTAAAATCTGTATATGGAACTGTTGGATCAGCATCCACTTTTTCTGCAGATATTATTCAGTCTACATCATTTAACGTTGGTGTTGCTACTATTAGTGAATTTTCTGGTGGAATAAGTACAGTCAGAAGTACAAATTCACTTTTTCCTGGTAGTGTAGTAAAAGAAAATAATTTAGTACAATATACCGATTTATCATCATCTGATGATCCAATTGTTGCTAAAGTGACCAGTGTTGAAAATAATTCCATAACAATCGTTGGAGTTGCTACTGTTTCTGGAATTGCAAATGGCAAATTACCAAATTCAACACTAAATGTTACTGATTTTAAAATTTTAACAACCAAACTAGACGAATCTACAGACGATACTCTATACACTAGGTTACCAAAACCAAATATCCAATCAGTAGATTTGACCGATGCTTCTTTGAGCATAAGAAAAGTCTTTACCGTTAATATTTCTTCAAATCAACTTGCAACTCCAGTAGATGCTGGGACAAATGAAACTTTCTTGGCATTTGATCCAGAGAGATACTCTTTAATTAGATCTGATGGGACAACTGAAGAATTAACTTCAGATAAATTTTCTTTCTTATCTGGCGGATCTCAACTTCAAATTTATAATCTTGGTTCTAATGACACCGGAGCAACTTTAGTCACAACACTCAGAAAAATAAAACCAAAATCGAAAGAAAAAATAAAAAATAGAGTAAATTCTATTGTAATAGATAAGTCAAAATATCAAGGATCTGGAATTGGAGCAACAACTCTGAATGATGGATTAACTTATGGTAATTATCCTTTTGGTACTAGAGTACAAGATGAAATAATTTCTATTAATACCCCAGATATTGTGGAGTTGCATGGTATTTTTGAATCGTCCGATACTTCGACTCCAACTTCACCAAGAGTTACTCTTTCCTCTATCAATAGCATTTCAACAACGACTGATGAATTTATTATTGGGGAACTTTTGGTTGGGCAAACTAGTGATGCTGTAGCAATTTGTGTTGAAAAAGTTTCAGACTCTCAAATTGGTTTTATTTATAAGAATGAAAATCAATTTAAAGAAGGCGAAACAATTATTTCTCAAGAGTCAAATATACAAAGTACAATTTCTGCACTTTCATCGTTAAGTTTTGATATCTCCTCCAATTTTACATATTCAAATGGTCAAGAAGGTAGTTTTTATGACTATGGATCTATTAAAAGAAAAGCAGATTCTTCAGAACCTTCTAAAAAGTTAGTTATTTACTTCTCAAATGGTTATTATGACTCTTCAGATGATGGTGATATTACAACTATAAATTCATACAATCAATTCTCATATTCAAAAGATATTCAATTAATAAACGGAGTTTCAACTTCAGATATTATTGATATAAGACCAAGAGTTTCTACATATACAACATCTGAGGGACAAAGATCTCCATTAGAATTTTTGGGAAGAACTTTTAATCAGAATGGAAATTCCTCTGCTAATATTTTAGCATCCGATGAGTCTATTTTAACGACTTTTTCATTCTATTTGGGTAGAATTGATAGAATTTTTCTTACAAAAGATGGAAAATTCCAAATAAAGTATGGAACTCCTGCAGAAAAACCCGAAAAACCAGTTTCTGTAGATGATGCTCTTGAAATAGCTACTGTAAATTTGCCACCATATCTTTATAACGTTACTCAAGCTTCTATTCAGTTCCTTGAGCATAAGAGATATCGAATGGTGGATATCAAACAACTTGAAAATCGAATTAAAAATTTAGAGTATTATACTGCACTTTCTTTACTTGAAACAAATACTGCAAATCTGTTCATTCCAGATTCAGATGGGTTGAACAGATTTAAATCTGGATTTTTTGTAGATAATTTCTCGTCTTTTCAGGCACAAGAAGATAAAATTGACATTAAAAATAGTTTAGATAGAAAAAATAAGGAAATCAGACCAAAACATTATACAAATTCTATTGATTTAATTTTTGGACCTGTAGTAAACACAAATCCAACTGCAGACCTTTCTTTTTCAACGATAGAAGGAAATAATGTAAGAAAATCAAACGATGTGGTTACTTTAGATTATGCAGAAGTTGAGTGGTTAAAGCAAACATTTGCTACTAGAACTGAAAGTGTTACTCCTTTCATGATTAGTTTTTGGCAAGGAACTTTGGAGTTGACTCCATCATCCGATACTTGGGTTGATACTGCTAGACTTAACGCAAAAGTTATCGATGTTGAAGGTAATTATGCAGAAACTGTTAATAAATTGGCAGATTCTGGTAAAATTGATCCTCAAACTGGTTTTGGATCTGTAATTTGGGACTCTTGGGAAACAAATTGGACTGGAACTGAAGTAATTACCACAAATAAAACAAGAACTCAAACTAGTGGACCTGCATACAGAGGTTGGGTTGGACATTCCGGTGGGAGAGGAAGAATTCCAGCATATGGAACTAGAGTTACTCAAACAATTCAAGATACCTTCAAAGAAACTGTACAAACTGGAGTTGAATCTAGAACGGGAGTAAGAACTTTTGTTACTGAAGAATACGAAAAAATCTCTCAAGGAGATAGGGTTGTAAGTAGAGATCTCATCCCCGTGATGAGATCAAGAAATGTGGAATTTGTATCCAAACGAGTAAAACCACTAACTCAATTTTATGCATTTTTTGATGGCGTTGATGTAACAAAATATTGTGTTCCAAAACTTCTTGAGATTAATATGATTTCTGGAACGTTTGAAGTGGGAGAAACCGTAGTTGGATCGGTAATATCTACTGGACTTGGACCCAATTTAATCAATACAAGTCCAAAGATAACCTTTAGAGCAGCACAATCAAATCACAGAGAGGGACCATACAATACACCAACAAAAATATTCCCAAATAATCCATACAACAATCAGGTATTACAAGCATCATATTCATCAACATCAAAAATATTAAACGTAGATACTACTTCGTTATCGGATCAAGCACAAGGAAAATATTATGGATATGTTGAAACCGGAATGGTTTTGGTCGGACAAACAAGTGGTGCTAAGGCAACTATTACTAATGTTAGACTCATATCAGACCTAACTGCTACGTTGATTGGCAATTTCTTTATTCCAGATCCAAATAATATCAATCATCCAAGATTTGAATCTGGAGTAAAGGTGTTTACTTTAGTAAATGATGATCAAAATAATCAAGATGTAGCAACATCGTTAGCAGAAGAATCTTATAGTTCTTCAGGAACTCTTGAAACTGTTCAAGAAAATATTATTTCTGTAAGAAATGCTAGAGTTGAACAAAAACAAGAATTCCAAAGCAAAATTGTAAGTAAATCTCTAGGAACTCAACTTTCTGGAAGCAGTGTAATTGGTGAACGTAGAGAGAACGTTGTGATTGGATGGTATGATCCACTTGCACAATCATTCTTAGTTGAAGATGAAACTGGAGTATTTTTAACGAAATGCGATGTATACTTCCAATCTAAGGATGATATGGATGTTCCTGTTGTTTTCCAACTTAGAACGATGGAAAACGGATATCCAACACAAAGAGTTCTTCCATTTTCTGAAATTGTTTTAGATCCAGATGATATTATCGTTTCTTCTGATGGATCTGTTGGCACATCATTCGAATTTAAAGCTCCTGTTTATGTTGAGGGTGGAAAAGAATATGCTATGTGTTTAGCATCAAATTCAACAAAATATAGTGTTTTTGTATCTAGAGTTGGTGAAAACGATATTATTTCAGGAACCTTTATTTCAAATCAGCCATATTTAGGATCACTATTTAAATCACAAAATGCATCTACTTGGGAAGCAAGTCAGTGGGAAGATCTTAAGTTTGTTCTTTATAGGGCAGATTTCTTGGAGTCTGGATCTGTTGATTTTTATAATCCAGAACTTTCTGAAGGTAATGGGCAAGTTCCAACATTGTTGCCAAATCCTATAACATTTTATTCTAGAAAATTGAGATTGGGATTATCAACTTCTATTTCAGATTCTGGATATGTTTTAGGAAATACATTCTCTCAATTGGGAACAAATGCTACTGGTAACTTGGTTGGAACTGCAGGAACTGCTGTAGGAAATCTTAGCATCTCTAATGCCGGAATTGGATATACTCCTTCTTCAAGTGCATTTACTTTCTCAAATGTTAATTTGGTTACGATTACTGGAAATGGTAGAGGTGCTACAGCAAATGTTACTATCAATAACGGAGTAGCAATTGCGGCTACAATTTCTAGTGGTGGTTCTGGATATCAAATAGGAGATACTCTTGGAATTTCCACAATAGGATCAAACTCTATTGGAAGAAATGCAAGATTGTCAATTGTTTCTATAGGATCAACTCAGGAACTAGTTTTAGATAATGTTCAGGGGGATTTTGTAGTTGGATCTGCAAACACTATATCGTATACAAATAGTTCAGGAATAACTACGGAATTAAATTATTCTGTTGGTGGAAATGTTCAAGTTTCTAGTATTATTGTTGATAGTGACGGACTTCATGCAAAAGTCAATCATCAAAACCATGGAATGTATTTTTCCAATAACTTAGTAAAAATTTCTGGAGTTTATTCTGACATAAAACCAACAAAACTAAGCGTGGCTTATGATTCTGCATCTACAGGAGGAATTTCTGTTGATGATGCATCTCAGTTTGAAAACTTTGAAAATGTTGGTGTTGGAACAACAAACACTGGATATTTACTTATTGGAAACGAAGTTATTGAATATACTTCTGTTTCTGGAAATACTATTGGTGGCAATATCGTAAGGGGAACAAATCCAGTTTCATATGAAATTGGAACACCGGTTTACAAATACGAACTTAATGGAGTTTCATTAAAAAGAATTAATAAAACTCATGATCTCAGTGACGTTACAGTAGATAATCCAATTACTTTTGATTCTTATCATATAAAAATTGATATGTCTTCTGATGGAAAAGATAGAAGCACTGGAATCGGTTATCCAAAACTATATCTAGATCAAACAAAGTCTTCTGGTGGATATAATATTAAAGCAACTCAAAATATGCCATTTGAAGCTATAACGCCTGTAGTTCAAAA
>Ga0180433_10011519_pt1 | contig 10481 bp, 10 predicted proteins | sample SS_ome_8_FD_132980 | JGI IMG/M metagenome (GOLD analysis project Ga0180433, IMG submission 132980) | Hypersaline lake sediment archaeal communities from the Salton Sea, California, USA - SS_1_D_1 metaG | ecosystem: Environmental > Aquatic > Non-marine Saline and Alkaline > Hypersaline >...
CCCGACCATCGGCGTAGCCAAGAGCCGCCTGTGCGGCGAGCACCGCGCGCCGGGCCTGCGTCGCGGATGCAGGACGCAGCTTCGTTATCACGGCCGGGTGATCGGGTCGGTCGTGCGGACGCGCGATCGCGTCAAGCCGTTGTACGTTTCCGTGGGCCATCGCGCGACGCTGGCCGAGGCGATTGCCTGGACGCTGGCGGGCTGCAGGGGCGTGCGACTGCCTGAGCCGACCCGCCGGGCCCACCAGTACGTCAGTCGGCTGAAGAAGTGAGCCGGGCCCGGCCCGTCAAGTCGTTGGGGTGGGTTCCAATGACAAAAGAACACGTTGCATGCGGCAGGCGGGGCCTTATAATCCACGGGACTTGGTTCTGTCCGTAAGCAGCGCTGCCAGACGGTGACATTCTTGCGACGATTGCGCCACATCTCTTTGTGCCTGGGGTTGCTCTGGGTTTCGGGCTGCGCCGCGGCCGGCGCGAGATTGTACAAGGATCTGCAGGCTGAAGACCCCGCGGTACGCATTCAGGCGGTCGTCCGGGCCGGCCAGATCAAGGACCAAGGCGCTGTGCCCTACCTTGTAGACCGACTGACGGACAGCGAGGTGGACGTCAGGCTCTTCGCCATCGTGTCCCTGGAGAAGATCACCGGCCAGAGGATGGGTTATCATATCTACGATCCGCCGGCCAAGCGGGCCGAAGCGGTTGATCGCTGGCGTCAATGGCTCGCAACGCGCCATGCTTCCCAGGCCGCGACCAGTCAACCGGAGGTCGCGCAGAAACCATGAATCCGCCGCAGGGTCGATCAGTGCAACTCAACATCTTCTCGGTACCTTCGCACCTGCCAGTTGTCCGTGGGGCGATTGAGAAGATGTGCGAACTGCTGGGGTTTGACGTCGAAGCTTCCAGCGGAATTGTCCTCAGTGTGGACGAGGCGCTGACAAACGTAATCCGGCACGCTTACGACAGCGCCGACGACAAGGGCATCGAGATCGAACTGACGCCTATCGGCGAACCGCATGTCGAGGCGTTGCGGATACGTATCCGCGATACCGGGCGGGTGGTCGATCCGGAAAAGATAAGGTCGCGCGATCTGAAAGACATCCGCCCGGGCGGGTTGGGCGTGCATATCATCCACGAATGCATGGACAGCGTGGAATACGCCCCTCGCCAGGCAGGCGGGACTGAAATGACGATGATCAAGAGCATTCCCACTTCCAGTTAAGAGGGCCTAACCGTGATTGACAACTCCGTCGTCAGAGAAGTCCGCCGGAAAGACAAGACTCTCATTGTGGACGCCGTGGGTGACATCGACCTGTCTCGCAGCCAGACGTTCCAGCAGTCGTTGCTGGTGGTGCTTAACGAGAAGCCCGACCTACTGATCATCAACCTAGCCGCTGTGCCTTACATGGATTCGTCCGGGGTGGCCTCGCTCGTAAAGCTGCTATCTCGCTCCCGGAAGGGTGGCTTCAAGCTGGCGCTGGTGGGCCTTCAGGACCGGGTCCGCAGCGTGTTTGAGATCACGCGGCTGGACAACGTCTTCGAGATATACGATACGGAAGAGGAGGCGATGGCCTGACAATGTCCACAGAGGGAAAAGGGCATGACTTCGTCGAGTTCCTCGGCGCCAAGCTGCTGGGCGGCTTTGTGTATGCCGGCGGGATGGCTCTGCTGCTGGGCGCCGCGATAAATGAGGTGTTTCGAGGTCTGTTCTCGCCGAAGGTACGTTTGTCGGGCCGGGCCATGGCGGACCAAATGGTCCGCGTCGGGGTCCGCAGCGTAGGCATTGTGGTGCTCGTGCAGCTTTTCATCGGGGTGATCCTCGCGTTGCAGATGGCCCCGCCGCTCAGCACGTTCAAGCAGGAAGCGATGATTGCCAACATCATCGGGATCGCGGGCTTTCGCATGCTCGGTCCGATCATCACTGCCGTAGTGCTCAGCGGCTTTGCGGGCGCGTCGATTGCGGCCGAGTTGGGAACCATGGTTGTCGCTGAGGAGATCGAGGCCTTGGAGGCCACGGCTCTGAGCCCGGTGCGTTTCCTGGTCGTGCCGCGAGTGGTGGCCACCTTCCTGATGATGATCCTACTGGCGATCATTGCCGACTGGATGATCGCCGTGGGCGGGTACATCACCTCTAGGGTTGTGCTCGGGCCGGGCGTCTACGAAGGTTACTTCGAGCGGATGCGCGACCAGTTGCGTTATCGAGACTTCATCACCGGTCTGGTCCAGGCTGGGGTATTCGGCATCCTGATAAGCCTGATCGCCTGTTACGAGGGCCTGAAGGTCAAGGGCGGTGCCGAGGGCGTCGGGCGGGCGACAACCATGACCGTTGTGTATTCGATCGTTGCGATCATCAGCGCCGCGTGTGTATTCACCGTGGTGTTCTACGTGTTCGACTGGTAAGGCACTTGATCCTATGTCCGAGCTGCCTGACAACCTTCCTCGGGGCGACGATGCGGTGATCCGCGTGGTGGACCTGGTCAAGCGCTATGACGGCCGGGCCGTGCTGGACGGCGTAAACCTAGAGGTCCGTCGCGGCGAGACGCTGGTGATTATGGGTGGCAGCGGCTGCGGCAAGAGTACGCTTCTGCGGCACATGATCGGGTCGATCTGGCCGGATGAGGGGCGGGTGGAGCTTTTCGGCCAGGACTTGGGCGCGCTGGACCAGGAAGGCCTGGACGGCATACGCAAGCGGTTCGGGATTCTCTTCCAGTCCGGGGCGCTTTTCAACTCGATGACGGTGGGCGAGAACGTCGCGCTACCGTTGAAAGAGCATACGGATCTGGATGACGACACGATCCAGATCATGGTGACGATCAAGCTAGAGCTGGTCGGGCTTCGCCAGGCGGCCGACCGGATGCCTTCTGAGATTTCGGGCGGTATGAAGAAACGCGCGGGCTTGGCCCGGGCGATAGCGCTGGACCCGGAGATACTCTTCTACGACGAGCCGTCGGCGGGCCTGGACCCGGTGACGTCAGCCGAGATCGATCAGTTGATCATCGATCTGTCCCGCAAGCTGGGCGTGACCAGCGTGGTGGTGACCCACGAGATGGACTCCGCGTTCAGCATCGCCGATCGTATGGCCATGCTCGACAAGGGGCGCATGCTCAAGATCGCTCCACGTAGCGAGTTCGAGCAGATCCGCGACGGCGAGCCGACGGGTGACGAGATGGGAGACCTGATACGGCAATTCCTCCGCGGCGACTCACACGGCCCGATTACGCGGAGGCGGCTGAGCACCGGGTACGAAGAGGACATACTGGAAGCGGCCGGCGGACGATAGCATCGCCGCCGAAGGCCTCCGCGGACTCGCGATGGAGGCAAGGACCGGAGAATTCGATATGCCCAGAAAGAAGCGAAGTGAACTGGCAGCCGGGATTTTCGTTATCGTTGCGCTGACCGCTGGGGTGGGCGTCGTATTGTGGCTTGGCGCGGCGTAGATCTGCAAGACCACCAAACAGCGGGCGGTCTTCTACGCTGACGAGGCCGATGGCAGCCTTGGCCTGGAAGTTGGCAACTTCGTGCAGATCGGCGACGACCCCATCGGCAAACTCTCCAAGGTCCATTTCGACCCCAACAGCAGTCGGACGCTCTATGCCGTGGACATCGAACGTCCCGATGTCAAGCTGTACGCGAACGGCAAGGCTGTCGCAGCTGCGGGGTTCATCGGCGGGGCGAGGATCGTCATCACCTCGCGAGGCAGCGACGATGAGCCCCTGGCCGACGGCAAGAACCCCATCGAGCTCGCCCCCGGTGGGTTCGCCATGGCGGTGGCGGCAGTGAATAAGGAACTCGACGCGGACAACAAGCAAGGCCTGCTCTACAAGCTCAAGGGCATTACCGAGAGCATCGACGTTGTTGCCGATCAGCTCAAGAGCGAAATGGACCCCAACCAGGCCGGGACGCTCCTGGCCGACATTCACAAGTCGGCTGCGGACATTGCCGCCATAGCCGGCAGCCTGCGGTATGAACTGACCCGCGGCGACGACGCCGAGGCGGAAATCAAGAACGGCCCGCTGCTGGTCAAGGTCCACGCCAGTGCGGACGACGTCAACAAGGTCACGGGCAATCTGGAGCAAATGGTTACGACCAATCGGCCGAAGATCGATGCAACACTCACCGCCGTCAAGGACACCGCCGAGACGATCCATCGCTACGCCAAGACGGATATCGGGCAGATGCTCGCAACGTTCCGAAAGACCAGCGACGACGTATTGAAGGTCGCGGTCAATATGCGAGAAATTACCGACGATGTCCGCGGCATCGTCAACGTCAACCGTGAGCAGATCGACGAGATGATCGACAACATGACGATGGTCTCGGCCGAGCTCAAGGCGACCGCCAAGGAAGTGCGCCGCAACCCGTGGAGGCTGCTCTACAGACCGGACGATAAGGAACTGCGGTCAAAGAACATCTATGACGCAGCCAGGGCGTTTTCCAGCGGGGCCGAGCAGCTCGACCAGGCCGTGATGAAGCTCAACGCCCTGCGCGAGGCGCATCCCGAGGGGCTGTCGGCGGACGATCCGGAACTCCAGAAGGTCCGCAAGCAGGTCGAGGAGAGCTTTGCTCACTTCTCCAAGGTCGAGCAGGCGTTGTGGGAAGAGCTGACGAAGTAACTGTAGCCAGCGGCGGCAATTGGTGGCTGCACAGCACATCAGGACAAAGAAAGGCCCACCGGCATTGAACCGGCGGGCCTTGTTGTTGTCGGGATAAGGCAACCCGGTCTATTCGTCCGGCGCTTCCTTGGCCTCCATCCATGAGAACATCTTGCGGAGCTGACGCCCGACGACCTCGATGGGATGGTTCTTGTCAGCCTCATAGAGCCTCTTGAAGTTCGGCTTGCCGGCCTTGCACTCTTCGAGCCACTCAGTCGCGAAGCTCCCGTCCTGGATCCGCGCGAGCACTTCCTTCATCTTCTTCTTGACGTCGGCGTCAATCAGTTTCGGGCCGACGGTCAGGTCGCCGTACTCAGCCGTGTTTGAGATGCTGTAACGCATGTAGCTCAGGCCGCCCTCGGACATCAGCTTGATAATCAGCAATAGCTCGTGGAGTACCTCGAAGTAGGCGATGTGCGGCTGGTAGCCGGCGTCGGTGAGCGTCTCGAAGCCTGCCTTGACCAACGCCGTCAGCCCGCCGCAAAGCACGGCCTGCTCGCCGAACAGGTCGGTTTCGCATTCCTCAGTGAAGGTCGTCTCGATGATGCCCGCCCGGCCGCCGCCGACGCCGATGCCCCACGCCATTGCAGTCTCGTGAGCCTTGCCGGAAGCGTCCTTTTCCACGGCGATAAGACATGGCACGCCGCTGCCTTCCTGAAAGCAGCTTCGGACCGTGTGGCCCGGGCCCTTCGGGGCGATCATGATCACGTCCACGCCGTCGGGGGGAACGATCTGGCCGAAGCGAATGTTAAAGCCGTGGCAGAAGCCCAGCGCCTTGCCGGGGGCGAGGTTCGGCTCGATGTCCTTCTTGTAGACGACGGCCTGAACTTCGTCCGGGAGCGTGATGACGATCAGGTCGCCCTGCGTGGTGGCCTCGGCGGCACTGAGCGGCTCGAAGCCGGCCTGCTTGGCCAGGTCGTAGTTATTTGTGCCTTCCAGCTCAGCCACAACCACGTTTACGCCGCTGTCACGGAGGTTCTGCGCGTGGGCGTGTCCTTGGCTGCCGAAGCCGACGATGGCGACGGTCTTGCCTTTCAGCGCGTCCAGCGATCCGTCCTTGTCGTAGTAGATCTTCAGTTCTGACATTCCTGGCTCCTATGAGGTCTTTGGGCTTTCCGAATCGGCTCTTCTACTGCCAATTTACCTCGGCGTCAAGGGGTGTCTCGACCAACGCTTGCGGCGCAGGCGCCGTGCCGAGGGCGCCCAAGACGGTGCGGTCTGGTGCGACGGCGCCGGCCGGGCCGTCCCGTGCCCGCTGACGAGACGGGATCAAGGGCTCAGCGGGGCCCCGGGGTCGTTTGCCGGTTATCTACTTGTCAGGCTGCGCATCGGTGGATATCTTCTAGCAACTCGAAATTCAACGGAATGAAAGGTTGCTCTGCATGAACGTACTGATTACCGGCGGAGCGGGGTTCATAGGCTCGCATCTCGCCGAGAGAATGATCGCCGAAGGGCATCGGATTACGGCGGTGGACGATCTGTCCACCGGCTCAATGGACAACATCGCATCCCTGATGGGAAGGTCGGAGTTCCAGTTTGTCCGCGAATCCGTACGCAATGCGGCCACGATGACAGCCCTGATAGATCGTTGCGACGTGATTTTCCACTTGGCTGCAGCGGTTGGGGTCCAGCTGATCGTTGATCGGCCGGTCCACACCATCGAGACGAACATTCACGGTTCGGAGGTCGTGCTGAACCTGGCCAACAAGTTCGGCCGGAAGATCGTCGTGGCCTCGACTTCGGAAGTCTACGGCAAGAACACCAAGGTACCCTTCAGCGAAGACGACGACACGACTCTCGGCTCGACGCGGTTCACGCGCTGGAGCTACGCTTGCAGTAAGATGGTCGACGAGTTCCTCGCCCTGGCCTATCACGATCAATACGGCCTGGAGACGATTGTCTGCCGCTTCTTCAACACCGTCGGGCCGCGACAGACCGGCCAATACGGCATGGTGGTCCCGCGGTTCGTCCGGCGAGCGCTGCGGAACGAAACCATCGACATCTACGGCTCCGGCCAGCAGAGCCGATGCTTCTGCAACGTGGCTGACGTGGTCGGCGCGCTGGTGAAGCTCATCGAGTGCCCCCAGGCCGTCGGCGAAGTAATCAACGTCGGCTCGGATGAGTCCATCGGCATCGAAGACCTGGCCGACAAGATCGTCGAGATGACCGGCTCGAAGTCAGACAAGCGGTCCCTGAGCTACGAGGAAGCCTACGGCCGGCCCTTCGACGACATGCTTGTCCGCAAGCCGGACCTAACGAAAATCAACAAGCTCATCGGTTATGAACCAAAGTGCAATCTGAACCAGACGCTCGGCGAGGTGATCGATTTCGAGAAGCAGCGGATATAGAGGGTGCTGGAGAGCAGCCTTCACGGAGCTCTTGCCCACATACGGATCGGTCGAGGACAGGATATGGCGAAATACTTGGTGACGGGCGGCGCGGGGTTTATCGGTTGCAACCTTGTCAGGTTCATTCTCGACAAGGGCCACGATGTTGTGGTCCTGGATGACTTCTCCACGGGCAAGCGGGAGAACCTTACGGAGATTGCCGAGCGGATCACGCTCATCGAAGGCGATGTCCGCGATCGCGCAGTTGTGGACCGCGCCATCGACGGCTGCGAAGCGATCTTCCACGAAGCGGCCCTTGGCTCGGTCCCGCGGAGCATTGTCGATCCGGCCTTGAGTCACGACGTCAACGTCAACGGGACGCTCACCGTCTTGGAGGCAGCCCGCGCCGCGGACGTCAAGCGGGTCATATTCGCCGCGTCGTCCAGCGCCTACGGCGACCAAGAGGAATCTCCCAAGCACGAAGGCATGGTGCCTCAGCCCATCAGCCCCTACGCCGCCGGCAAGATCGCCTGCGAGGCGTACATGCGTGCCTATGCCAACGCTTATGGCCTGGAGACCTTCTGTCTGCGATACTTCAACGTCTTCGGGCCTCGCCAGGATCCCGCCGGGGCCTATGCCGCGGTGATTCCCGCCTTCGTTTCCCGCCTGCTGCGCGGCGAAAGCCCGGTTGTCTACGGCGACGGCGAGCAGAGCCGTGATTTCTGCTACATTACGAACGTCTGCGAGGCCAATTGGCTGGCGGCGCATGCCTCGGCTGAGGTATGCACGGGTCAGGTCGTCAACATCGCCTGCCACGACAGCACCACCCTCAACGAGATTCTCTCGCTGTTGGGCAAGCTGCTCGGCACGAAAGTTCGAGCGGATTACCAGCCTATGCGGGTCGGCGACGTGAAGCACTCACTAGCCGACGTGAGCCTGGCCAAGAAAACCATTGGCTATGAGCCGAAGGTGTTCTTCACCGAAGGACTGACCAGCGCGATCGACTGGTATCGCGAGAACCTCGGCTGAGGTCCTTTCCGGGCCAGATAGCTGCGCGTTGAGGACGCTCAGGCCGACTTGAGCGGGCGAGGCGCCTGTTGTTTCCGATGGCTACAGCAGACCGGTGGCGAGAAACTCGTGGCTTACCTCAGCCGAGGCTTCCTTGCCGCCTTGCGAGACGAACGTCACCTTGCCCGGCGAGAAGCGGACGGTCTTGACGCGGCCGAAGCCGGGCGGGACCTTCTGAACGCCTTGGATGTAGTTGACAACCTTGGGTTTGGTCTTGCCCAGCGGCATGGTCGTTGCGATGCCGGCCCGGTTTATCACGTTCTGCGAATTGGACGGCCCGATCCCTTCGGCGAAGAAGGCGCAGACGTCCTCCAGACCGATACAGCAATTCCGTCCGTTCCAGGGCGGTCCGTGCCGGCCGGCGTTGGCCATCCAGAACACGGTTGCCGGAAGAACGGACGGGTCCTTCAGCGAAAACCACAGGAACCCCCGGCTGCTGAATACCGCCGTCGTCCACGCGGGGGTTGAACCAGGCCTCTTGAACACGCCCAGCACGTCGGTAAAGCCCTTGCGCGTCGGGAAGGACGTGCAGTCACCGTAGGGGATGTGCTTCCAGATCAACGGCACCCGCTTCAGGTCGCTGAACGGCTCGTCGATCGCGAGCGATTGATACTCGCAGACGGGGCCTCCCGGTTGACCCGCGGGCGTGGGAGCCGTCCGGCCGATCTCGAATTTGCTGGTGCTCACCAGCACGCTTTCGGTCCGCTGTTCGCTGAGGTCCAGCGTGGCGTGGTGCCCCAGAGGCGCCCGCCCGGAGTATCCTTCCAGAACGTGCTGGGAGTAGACCACGTTGTGACCCTCGACGAGCATGAGCTTCTTGGTGATCTGGCCGGGCATTACCTGCGTAATCATCGATGTCGTCAGGCTGAGGACGTCGCCGTCTTGCTCCGTGCCGACAAGGCGCCATCGGCTGCCTGCCGGCTCGCCGTGCACCTTGTGGGCCTTGCCGCGTGCCGGGGCGTTCGCGCCGAACGGCATGCAGAAGAAGTCTCCCCGGAGCGGCGCCAGCACCGGCTCGTCGATCTTGAGCTTCTCGCCCTGCCACGGGCTGACGTAGTAAGGCTGAAGGGGCTTGCCCGGCCCGTGGAGATAGAATCTTACCGGGGCCATGTGTCCGCCGAGCTGCGAAAGGGCCAACTCGACGTTCCCGTTTCGCACGATCCATGACGGTTCGTCGGCGACCTTCTTGATTTGGGGTCTTTTCATTCGAGCGTTCTCCTTGTGTCTGCAACATGCCACGAATGCTCATTCATAGCCAGGCTATGGGGCTGAGTAAAGCCCAACCGCGGCGCCCAGCGTGTGCCTGGGTCCTGCGGCGGGCACTTGCACTATGCACCGGCGCGACTGCCGCGCGTGGCGAGCTTGACGCCCGTAACGATCACGAGCCACGCTGCCACCGCCCCGCAGGCGATCACGAACACCGGGCGGGCGCCCCAGGCGGCCAGCAGCGGAATGGCTGCGCTGGTCCACAGGCCGCCGCCCATGAACGGCTCGTGGAGCAGTTGTTTGGAGCCGAAAGCGTCCATTGCCGGCGTTTTGGCGTCCGGGTCCACCACGCGTAGCAGCACGAGCCCGGTCGCCGTGACGCCCATCGATTGACCCATCTCCGCGATGGACCGCTCGAACCATGCGTTCGGCAGCATCCACCTGGCAAGCACCAGCAGGCATAACACGTTCCACAGAATCCCAGCTGCGCAGATCATCACGAACGGGACCCAACCCTCAGCCAACGCCGTCAGGCGGATGGTCGCCACAGCCGCCACGACCAGGAAGTCCAGGGACGTGTTCTGTATCCGCCGCGTCAGGCCCAGGTCGATCAGCTGGTGCCTGTCGAAGTTGTCTTCGCATATCTGCACGATCAGGCCGCCGATCATGCACAAGGGGAACTTCGGGAAGCTCGTGGCGATCTTGATGAAGGTCTCGTTCCCGATTGCCCCGGCCAGGGCCACCAGGCCCGCGTGAAGTAGGTAGCCGATCCCCACGGCTACGCCGACGACCACCAGGTGCAGGCTGAATGCTTCGACCGCGTCGGATCGCACCGTCAGTCGACCGGCCGGCGGGCGCTGGTCTACGGGAATCACGCCAAACGAGTCGTCTTCGGGAATGTCGGCGGGGCTTTGCTTGCGAACGGTGTAGCCTCGCCTTGCAGCCCAGTTAACCAGGGCCATGCCGACGATGATGGCGCTGACGATGCCGACCGTCGCGCTGGCGAGGCCGAAGTCTTTGCCGGCTGACCAGCCGAGCTTGTCGAACGTGGTCTCCAGACCGCCGGCCGTGCCGTGTCCGCCCTCGAAACCGACGGGAACGATCGCGCCAAACATGGCCGGCAGCTCCGGCCAGAACCGCGACACGACCAGCATGAACAGTCCGATGCCCACGACATACTGACCCCATGCCACTACCTGTCCGTAGGCAAGCTGCGGGCCGGCGCGACGGGC
>Ga0180433_10011520_pt1 | contig 10481 bp, 6 predicted proteins | sample SS_ome_8_FD_132980 | JGI IMG/M metagenome (GOLD analysis project Ga0180433, IMG submission 132980) | Hypersaline lake sediment archaeal communities from the Salton Sea, California, USA - SS_1_D_1 metaG | ecosystem: Environmental > Aquatic > Non-marine Saline and Alkaline > Hypersaline > Sediment...
CAGACGATGCCAGATCAATATCAGATTGTGCATCTCTCAGATATACATTTTCGTCAAGAGTGCAATGGGGATCCAGTTCTGCACGACGATGTGCGTAACGAGCTTCTCCTTGACGCCCGTAGGCTCAGGGAGAAACTTGGGGATGCCGATGCTGTCGTTGTCACAGGAGATATTGCATACTCTGGCAAAAAGGGAGAGTACGAACAGGCTGGTGATTGGCTCGACCAACTGTGTACGGCTATAGGCTGTCCTGAGCAGTCAGTCCAAGTAATACCAGGTAATCATGATATTGATTGGTCCAAGGTCACACCGATTGTGGAAGACTTGCATAGTTGCATAACAGATGCTCTTCCTAACGAGTTAGACGCCCGCATCTCAGAGCGTTTTCACAAAGATGAAGTAGCCTACAATGCACTACTGGCCAAGTTTAACAACTACAGAGAATTTGCTAATCGGTATGGGAAGGATTTCGAGTCAGGTGAATGCCCGTTCTGGGCTGAAGATATATCAACGCTGGGGTCGCCTGTTATCCGTGTGGTAGGTTTGAACACTGTACTCTTCTCAGATAGGCACGACGCCAAGGAGCGACTAGCCTTAGGACAAAACCAGTACATCCTCCGCAGAGATAATGATGTTGAATACATAGTGTTGTTACACCATCCACCGGAATGGTTCAAGGACAGTCAACAGTCAAGGAGCTACTTTGAGAACCGTGCTAGAGTATGGCTGATGGGCCACGAGCACACCTTGAGAGTGAACACATCGAAGAATGTGCAGGATTTTGAGCGGCTCGAAATCCATGCAGGAGCAACAAATCCTCCGGCTGAGGATGGATATGAGTTCAGATACAACTGGCTCACACTGTCTATGTGTTCAGTGGAGGACAAACGCCAATTAGTCGTAGCATTGTGGCCGCGCGTTTGGACACTTGCTTCTACAGGATTCGTGGCAGACACAAATATCCTCCAGGGACAAGAGCACAAGGACTTCTCTCTCGTACTTTCTGAGGCAGTAACCGAGGCAGAAGAAGAATCAGAAGAAAACCATATAGTGCCTGATCTTGTCGATCCTGACGAGGGGGAGCTAAGCGTGTCAGAGAATGAACGTTGCGTGGCAAGGGATGATGGTGATTTTCGTCGTCTGCAGTTTCTGTTTTGGAAGAAGCTGGACCGAAATCAAAGAATACTTGTCCTAGCCGAACTTGGCATACTACCTAATGATTTTCAGATGCAGCCGGTTTGGCTACGACGTGGGCTTGATGCGGCAAGGTATCAAGGGAGGCTCCGCGAGCTATGGGACAGTGTAATGCGCTGCTTACCTGATGATCAAAAGGAATCCAATCCGTTCTTATCTTAAAGGGAGGGTTGACCTGATGCTTGAAAAGCTAGGTGAATGGTATCGCATAGTTACTCCAAATCCCAGACATGAAGATTTGGAGAAGCGAAAAACATCCGTTGAGAGTCTCGTCTCGACTCTGAAGGCGAAAAGCAAGACCTTGATTCCAGAGGCGGTCGCCGGTTTAGCGTGGCGCTTTGACTCCGATATGGAGGTTGTTTCCACACTGACTGATGCGATTCGTGCACAAGATCTCAGTTTCCCCACTCACATAGAGGGAAATGAGCTTGAGCTGAAGGTAGTGGCCGCTCTTGCACTTGGAGAGATTATGAATAGCTCCAGGTCAAGCAAGGTCCGTCGTCTCGCAGCTGCATTCGTAATATCGGCTTTTGGCATTCCTCGAGATATACATTCTCAGACCCAGCACTTTGCTGAGATGTTGGAGAGTCTTCATAATGTAGCGACTGATGTTGTAGACCAAGATGCTGAGGCGATCAGGCGGGTTTCATCTCTTTCTGCTCAATCTATCGACATCTCGCAGCAGTTCAATGAAATGGACGAAGCTGCTCATAGCAACAATGCACCAAACCAGCCTCTGCAGCTTTGGCTTGCTGTCGCCCCTGTACTAAGGCAAACGCTGGACAGTTTCCAGAAGCGACTCAAGGCCTTAGAACTTGCGCAAAGGGCAGACCGCGAAGAGCTTGAGGTGTTATGGTGGTCCTATTCAGGTTGCTCAAGAATTACCGGTGAGCTATTCTGCCAGACGAATGCTGGTGTAGCAGCACTTTGTGCCGGACGCGAGCTCGCTGACATTTGCCTTGTGCCTCCATTGCCCAATGCTCGGCATTTGCTTGCAGATGTTGTCTCTCGCGGACGAAAGAATGCCTCTCAAGAGATTCCTCTCGAAAGCATCGTAGCAGAATGGAGTGAACCGATCCTAATTGATGGTACACAGTACAATTCAGATGTTGCCCAAGAGTCTACAAAGAAGTATCCTGCATTGTTGCCGGTATCGTGGATAACTCGGCGATTAGTTGAGAGCAAGATGAGTGCTGATTGGACCGACGAATTCGAGACAATGACAGGGATCAAGAAAGATGTGGCACTGAGTGTTGCTCAGTGGGCAGAGCAAGTGCTATGGGAACACGTAGCAGAGAGAGTGTATGAAGCATGACCGAGGAAGCAGATGTTCCACGGGGGCGATGCCGAAATCCAGATTGCACCGTCGCCGAGACGGGAATTTGTTTGGAAGGGTATGAGAACTACAAGACCGAGTGCCCTCACTATGAAGCTAGTGCAGAGCTAGATGCCTCGGAAGCCCCCCCGCAATCCCCCAAGGGAACGGAGACAGAAACAGTTGCTGTGCAGAAGCATGGACGCAGATTCTGGGCCGGATCTGAACTGGGTGTCGAAGGGGCAGAGAAGATTATGAGGGCAAGATATACACATCTGATAGGTTTGATCGGGCCTAGTGACGTAGGCAAGACATGCTTCCTAATTGCTCTGTATCTGAAAGCTAGCTCCAGTGACACGCCATTGGTACGCTACCGATTTGCTGGTAGCAATTCCCTGTATGGGTTTGAGGAGCGCGCAAGAGGCGCTCGGGTTTGGCAGAAAGGGCAAATTCCAGAGAGACTCTCTGAACGGACGGTTCTTCAGGATCCACGCCGGCCAGGGTTTATGCACCTGCGTCTGGCAAGGATTGATGATTCTCGAATTACGCATGAGGTTCTGCTAACTGATCTTCCCGGTGAGTGGTTTGAGACAGTCATCGATGATGCAGCTAGAGCCGATCGGCTTATGTTTCTTCGACGAGCAGACGGGATTTTGTTCTTCATCGATGCTGAACGTCTTCTTGACCCGTGTGCACAGCACCAAGAAGTGCAGAGAGCTCGGATGTTGTTAGGCAGACTCAAGGAGACGGTGAAGATAAATGTCTCTATGCCTTTTGTCCTTCTGATAAGCAAGACCGATAGTCTCGAAAAAGAGATTGATGAGAATCTGTCCATACCTGCAGTAGATAGAATCTACACCGAGGCCCAAAGGCTGGGTTTCAATCCCTCAGTCGTATATACAGCTTCATTTTCGCGGTGTCCTGAGTTGATTCCAAGCGGGTATAGGATTGAAGAGGCCTTTGATACTCTTCTGAGCGCGCGTAGTGAAATCCTAGAGGCGAGAAGAGAACAGAAAAAGCCATCTGGCCATTTGAGATCATTCGCTCGGTTTCGAGGCTCTGCTGGACGATTTCTGGGAGGGACGCAATGAATAGTAATGCTAACATCCTTCTCATGGGTGGCCCAGCAACAGGTAAGAGCAACTACATTTTCCGCTTATGGCTAGCTATGGATGATGGCAGGGGGCGTTTGAAGAAGGACAGCCTGCCTGATCAACTCGATTATCTCAACGGTGGTGCTCAGATGCTACTTGGTGGCCAATTCGCCCCACGCACACCCCGTGATACCTTCAACAGGGTTGAGATTCCGTTTCAACTGGCCGAAATCGGCAGAAAAGGCAAGTTGATCGTCCCAGACATCTCTGGAGAGGACTGTGACAGACACTACACAGAAAGACAGTGGAGTTCGGAGTGGGAGGACCGTATCCCAAGGTGTGAAGGCTGTCTAGTGTTTCTCCGAGAGAGCGTGCTCCATACACCCCTTAGCTGGATCGATGTTAGTCAACTATTAGGGGTAGTTGATGAACAGAAGGCAGAGCCTGATAAGCTTGCTCCCACTCAAGTTCTACTTGTGGAGTGGCTTCAGTTCATACGTCAAGCACTGGATGATACTAGGGGATATTCATTCATTCCAAGAATTGCAATTATTGTAGCTGCGTGGGATGAGCTTGGTGAAGAAATCGCGGAAGAAGGACCAGATGTCTTTCTCGAGCAATTTACGCCTCTACTACATCACTTCATTGAAATGAATCGGGGCCGCTTCGAGGTAATGGTGTTTGGAACTAGTGTCGTCGGAGGCGACTTGGCCGAGGATTCAGAGTTTCGAGAGCGGTATCTGAAAAGCAACCCGCATGAATCTGGATATGTCGTTTATACATCGGAAGGAGCGCTCAAGCAATCTGATGATATTACCATTCCTGTGGCATGGATACTTGGAAGCGCTATTGACTGAGTTGAGAACAATGAGGAATTGGCCACAATGAGCATAGGAAAGGTGCATCAACTCCTCCACGGATATAGCAATGGCCATCGAAAGCTTGTAGGGAGTCTGAGACTCTCGGCTTCCGACGATGAACTCATTAGTAGAATTAGCGATCTCTCAGGTCCTTTATTTGGCAGCCAGGATTTTCGACCATATTTCACGGGATATCCCTTACCGAGCAGCGAATATTACGCAGTTGCACGAACCTGGATCGATAGTCAGGCACCTCGCGCTGGAAGCGTTTTAACTCACACACTGCTAGTCTCAATGGAGAAGGTTGGTGAGATTGAAGACCTCCAGGTTATCTTTGAGTTGTTGGGAAAAAAGCCAGCGCGTGATGCACCCTGGCGCTACGAAGAACCCCTTAGCTTGCATCGCTGGAGCCCGTCAAAACCAGAGATTGCACACCTAGATGAGGCAGCAGCCATTGACTTCATCGACAAATATTTTGGGGAGGGACTTCGTCCCATTCTCTGGCTGGATGCCCCTTCTCCAGAGAAGATTGTAAGACTCATAATGAAAGATCTGTGGCCCCCGATGCGTTGTCATTTCGCTTTCTGCACACTCAGCCTGCAATTGCGGAACTTGAGCGACCGTCCTTTCGATGTTCTTTTTGCTCCCTCCAGTCGACTCAGTAAGCACTATCAACTTGAACACGCAAATATCGTCGACAGTCGGCCTGATAGATCCCTGAGGACTGTCAAGGAACGACAAGCCCAGGAATGGCAGGTGAAATTCGCAAAGGCAATCTTCTTTGGTCAATCGGAAGAGTCATCGTTCCGAGAGGAGTTTGCTGAACTGTGGGAGCACCTTGAGCCTGACCCCACTGTAGTCTCACGGCTGTATCGCCTGCAGGGACTAGGAAAACGAGTGAGCAATTCGCCAATGGCCGCTGTCGGAGCGATGGATTTACTTGGCTCGTTGGCACCGGGACAAGATCAAGCTGTTTCTTGTAAAACCCAAATAGTATTAGAAGGGATTGAATCAAGTAGGTTCTCACCAGACCCAGAGCAATCTCTCAAGAGTCTATACCTGATTGGTGATAGGTTGAGGCAGACTGCCTTTGTGGGCCTATGTGACACTGTCTTCCAGAGGGCAGCAGATGTGGTGTCAAAAGCAGCCCAAGAAGCTCCTGACGCTGCCTTTGAGATTGGAAAGCAAGTTATGCTGCTGGAAGAGGCAGCAGAGTCTCCTTATGTGATAGGAGTTGCCAAAGGCTTGGCTATTCTAGCCAAGAGTAACCCGAATAAACTCCTGGAGTTAACTCCTCCCTTGGTGTCTATTCCGGTGCTCATAGCAACCGAACCGACGATTGCACTCGTATACTATGACATGACGCGCGACTTGCCGGAGGCTGAGGGAGCGTCAAAGGAATTGGCTAGAGGTCTTGGCTATGTCAAGGGTGAAAAAAGCCGTCGCCGGATCAGAGAGGCTTTGTTGCCAAAGGTAGCAACGTGCGGAGACTCCACAGTTCTAAGAGAGTTACTACGCAATCTCCCACTGGAAGATGTTGGAACAACGCTCGATCGTATGGAGAAAGCAACTGATGGCTTTTCTATAGACACGATCCGGCAAGTAGTGGGCGCGGAGATCTCAGAACAGTATCCTCAGGCTACCAAAGAGTGGGGACGCGAGAAGAGACATTGGAACTTCGGCATCGCCACGGTCGTGGCTGCATCATTCGCCCATTCATTACAAGGTTTGGAGGATGTGCTGTCATACAACGGTTCAGATCCTCGACAGTCTTTGTTGCTAGCAGCCTTTATTGACTCTCAGGGCAAGTACAGAATTCCTGAATGGCTGCAAGATCGCCTGTGCAGCGATCCTGGAGTGTTTATGAAACTCCTGACCGATGAAATTCGGAACATTCCCGAGGCGTGTGCAGTTACCGAGAGAGTGCTTGTAGAGGTTCCAGATATCCCACTTGTCCTCGATGACTCCTTATTTGATGCTGTTATGCGCTTTCAAGAGGCACCGTTTCGCGAGCCACTTGTGGATGCTGCAATGGGGAGGGCTGTAGCAGAATACATCAGGGGATCAATCAGGAAACAAGAGTTCAGTCGGTGGGTTGATTCAGTATTCGGCAAGGCGTGGTTTGGGAAAGTCCCCTATCAGCGCCTGTCGTCACTGCTTGTCCAGCAAGAGGAAACAACAGCCTTAGGGTGGTCACGAGCATGGAGCGCACTTCAGCAAGCGCCTGACACTGTTTATGCACGAAGACATTTGATAATTGATAATCTTATAAACTGTCTGTTGGATACCCGTTCAGGAAAGTGGCCAGAAGAAACCTTCCACGATTGGGTATCTATCATTCGGCGAGCAGAAAGCGTTGGCACAAGACACCTTCATCTGACGCTTTGCGCGCAGGCCCTTGCCTACTCCTTCAAACATCCAGAGTTACCTCTGAGCAAAGTAGTCGTCGAGTCTTTCCCCGTTGTATACAGATACACCTTGGCAAGGAGCTCATCCACATCCCTATTGGGTTCCCTATTCTATTTGTTCTCAGACTGGGACAAGGGGAAAGAACTTAGACGGCAAATAGTCAAGAGTTTCTTGAAATCGGAATGGCCACCAGAGGATTTAGCACTGGCTATGCCAGATCAACAGACGCTGAGAAAGACATTCAAGAGATTGCGTCGTTACTCCACTGGTGATCGCTTTATAGCAAGGATGCTGATCGGCCTTGAGACTAGTAAGGATCCCAAGGCAACAGAGATGTATCAGGCCTTGAAAAAGATGGTTGAATCGCCGGATTTTGATGAGCCATGGATCTAGGCCGATTGTCATTGATCGCGTCTGTTTTGGACAGAGATCCTGAATCTGCACTGGTTGGCTGATCTCCTCGCCTGTAAGCAATCCTGCATAGTGACCCTCCCCCGATTTGGTGGACAAGAGGTTAAGCAAGACCAGGTCGTTGATAAAAGAGTTGCTCATAGGCCTCCGGGCTGAGATAATCCGGGACCGCGTTTAGTTATTCTTATACGCCTGTCTTGCGCCAATCGAGGAAGTAGTCATAGACGGTTTGCCAGGGCAAGAAGCTGTGTGGCAATAGTCACCACGCACAGCTCGACGTCGCTGATGTCACTATCCCTAAGCTCGACTTGCCTGGATATGCATATCCCGACCTCGTATCGACTTCAGTAGTCCAATCCGACGCATTCCGCGCGCGGAAAATATAGAATAGAAACTCATCTGGGATCAGGAGACAATGCAGCACGAGTATCACTGTACAGAACTCAGAATCAGGATCAAGGCCAGAAGCAAAGAAACGAAAAACATAATCGTAAAAGTATGGGAAACGAAACCATCAATTGGGACGAAAGAAAAATACTAGAGGAGATCAACAAGTTCATCCCAGGGAAAACTAAGGGATACGAAGAATGGAATAACAAAATAATAAGCATTCCAAAAATCTTTTGGCTCATCAACCCCTATATGTAGGTGCCAGGAGCTGCATAACCCCCATATATACCGATTTTTGTCTTCTGGAACATAACCACTTTTTGAGCCAAGTTTCCACGCTCTACAAACAGTTCACTGCACCATCGCCGGGCGCATCGAAGCGTCGGCGTTGTGAAAAATCACGAACCGTCCGTCTCGCAGCCGGTCATACAGGTCGCCGGGAAGCTCGACCGGATCACAATTCATCGCAAATAGCGTGTGCGCCCTGCAAGTCACCGCCAACCGGTAGCGGTCGTCCAGGAAAGCAGTGCGAAACTCGTAGGCGAAATCGGTCATCCGCGCTGCGTCGAACTCGTCAATCGCCAGGATCGGTAGTGCCTTCAACCGTTCATACCGGGCGCGAGCGTCGTCCTGGGCATTCGGGGCGTATCCCGCTCGCACGTACTCGAGCAGATCGCGCATCCGTACATAGGTACCCACGATTCCGTGTTGTTCCCGGAACTCGTTGACCATAGCCTGCAACACCAACGTCTTGGCGTTGCCATACTCGCCGTGCAGGGTCAGGAACCCCCAAGGGTGCTCGACGAACCGGCGGGCCAGTTCCAGCATCGCCGTCGTGTTCTGCTGCGCTACCAGACCGTCCACCGGCAACGCCTCTACCCCCGTCGTATCTCCACGCACAATCACGTCGTCCAGGCGCAATACTAACTCCTCGGGCAAGAGGCCGGATATGCGGGACAGCCGGGCGACCTCGGCGGCCCTGTGCACTCCTGCCGGATCGGGACAGGGAACCATCGTCACGTGATCCAGGCCCAGGTAGTCGTCGCGCCGCTCCACCCAGCCAGAGCCATCACAGGCCGGGCATCTATCGCATCGCCGCTGCTGCATTTTTCTGCTCCTCTCGCTTTCTCCGGTGCTCGATCAGGCGCGCCCGGTCTCGCGCCACCTGGTCGGGGTCGACGGGTTGGGCCGGGGGCTTGCGAGCGATGGTGCTGGATCGAGACTTTCTGTGGTCAATACCGCCGGGAGGCCGGGGACGTCTCGTTTTCGCTTTCCTGGAGATCCGTTTCTTGCCACTCTCGACCCATGCCTCCACGGTCTCCACGTCCGGTTCGGTCACGACCGTCGTGATGTAACGCCAGCGATTCACCTGGCTGCCGATATTCCGGGAGGCCACGAAAGCGAATTCCCAGATGTCGAGCGTCCTCTGCGTCCGTGTCAGATCACGCAAGTCATCGGCGACCATCGGTGTGATGCGGGAGCTGATCTCCGCCAGATACCAGTCCATCACCTGGGCCAGAACAGGGTCGTCGTCAGGTGGCGCTTCCTCCCTCGGTGACGGAGGCGATGGGCCAGATCTCGGATGCCCACCGGCGGCGCACCGGGCAGCGACAACGGTTTCTTGCTCGGATGGGGTTGAGGCATCTGCGATGTCGGGGTCGCCCGGTTTCCTTTCTTTATTTTCTGGTTCTAATTGGTTCTTCTTCGTGGTGGGGTTTTCCGACGTCGGATTTTCCCACCACGGTAACCGTGGTGGGGTTTTCCCACCACGGTCGTCGAACCCCCCTCCGGTCTCCGCACCCAGGTGAGCCACTCCCTGACCCTCGCATCGAGCGACCTCCTCTGCACTTGGGAACAGGAGATACCGATTGCTTTGGAAGGTTCCATCATCCGTCTTGGGTTGATAGCGGAGTAGAATACGATGCCCGTCTATCTCCAACTCGCACAGGTAGGCCAGGGCCCGTCGAATGGTGTCCTCGCTGTAGCCGGTCTCGTGCGCCAGCGTCGAGTAGGACGGCCAGGCCCACCCTTCCTCGTTGCTATGCAGGGCGATGGCCAGGAATACCCCCAGGTGCGCCCCTTTCAGCAGATGGAGGTAATCCCTGAAAGATACATCCACCTTGGCAAAGACTTCGGTCGTCTCGCCACCCAGAGAGCGTGTGCGCCCGTTGAAGAAACTGATCATCCCTGTTCCTCCTTATCTATATCTACCTACCCACCGCGATCGTAGGCCCCCATCACCGCAAGGTGAGGATCGAAGCAAAAGTGGCGGCCCACCAACGGATAGACGACCTCCACATCCGTCGGTCCGGCCCGGTTCTTGGCCACGACGAAGCCCACGCTGCGTCCGCCTTCCTTCCAGCGAGGCATAGTCCCAGAGGGGCCTCCGCCCCCGTGGGGCGCAGTATCAGAGGGACTCCCGCCCCTGTGAGGGAGCATCATAATCACCGCGTCCGGCTCGTACTTGACCGCCGAACCGCCCAGGAGATCTTCCACTCGTGGCTCATCCCGCTTCAGCCCCTCGGGGTCCACTGCCGCCACCGCGACGACCGGGACGCCAAACTCCAGCGCCAGGTCCTTCAACCCTTGCGTGACCAGGATCACCTGGCGATCCGGCGGCATATCCCAACTGTCCAGGGAGTAGGGAATCTTTTGCAGATAGTCGATGAACAGAACCGCCCGACCTGGCTGCTCCTGTTGGAGCCAGGCCGCATACGTTCTGAGCACGTTGAGCGTGGTCTTCACCGGGTGACCTCGGGTGATCAGCAGGCTGTCCAGATACCCGGATACGCGCCCGTCCCACGCCTG
>Ga0180433_10011521_pt1 | contig 10480 bp, 10 predicted proteins | sample SS_ome_8_FD_132980 | JGI IMG/M metagenome (GOLD analysis project Ga0180433, IMG submission 132980) | Hypersaline lake sediment archaeal communities from the Salton Sea, California, USA - SS_1_D_1 metaG | ecosystem: Environmental > Aquatic > Non-marine Saline and Alkaline > Hypersaline >...
AATTTTTGTTTTCCTCGGCTTACTGCTCGCACTGTCAATGTTCTCCTTCCCCGCAGATACCTCAAGCGCCCAGACAATCACCTCACCCCAGCTATCGTCGCCCTCCCCAGCCGCTCTAACAGAAGAAGAGAAAGCATTGATAGATGACATCTTTAGAGAGCTCGACCATGCCAGAAAATTAACCAGCGACAAAGATATTCAAAGCCAGATAGGTGTCATCAAGGAATGGGTAAAGAAGGTCAAAACACTGGTAGACCGCGGCGAGACGCAGGCAGCCATTGAAATCAAGTATACAATAGCTAAGAGGCTAGAATGGCTGATAAACCAAATACCAACGGTCACACCGGGAGCGACCAGCGCCGCTGCAGCCACAGCAACAACAAACCCGCTGTATGATGAGCTGGTCAGAATCCGAGCTAAAATAGATAAGCTCATAGAGATGGAAGAGCGAGAACTGCCAACGTTGAGACCGTACGAACCGCCTGAAATCCAGCGTCCGCCGGACATGGAAAAACTGATTGTTTACTCAGCCAAGTTCCTCTGTGGCCCTGCCCTCGGCGGGGAAGGCGTACAGCCCGGCTCCTACTCCACAGCCATCAACGTACATAACCCGAACAACGACACCGTCTATTTGTTTAAGAAGGCCGTTATTGCCCAGCGAGAGGACGAAGCCAGAGGCAGAATCTCTGCTTTTCGCAGAGTCATGCTCAACCCGGACGAAGCCATAGAGATTGACTGCATCGACATCGTCAGGTTGTTTGGAGCTCAACAAGAGACCGGAGTAACCTCCCTTTCTCAACAAACTCAGACTGTACTTCAGACCACCGCAGTCACTCCGGTAAGTTCTCTGGTTAGATTCACCAAAGGCTTTGTGGTCATCTATGCCACCGCGCCAATAGACGTGGTCGGCGTTTACACTGCCAGCACCCCGGTCGGCTTCAGCCTAGACATTGAACAGATACCGCGCAGCACTCTCGGAGTTCCTGTCCAAATTACAGAGGAGACATGTCCGCGAGGATGCTACTGCATGACCAAAGACGAAGCCCTCGGCAAATTGGGGCCCAATGCCACACTGTGCCAGAACCAGTCATGCGGTAAGGATGCCAGTGGAAACCTCAAGTACTGCTGGAAACCCGGCGAGGAAGCCCAATGCCCTACCGGGTGCGTCTGTATGTATAAAGAGGACGCCTACAAACGATACGGACAAAACGCTGTCCTTTGCCAGGATGCGCCATGCGACTATGACGACCAGCAGACCCCCCTGTATTGCTGGAAACAAGGCGAGGAAGCCCAATGCCCTACCGGGTGTGTTTGTCTGACCAAGGATGATGCTTATAATCGTTACGGGCAGAACGCTATTCTTTGTCAGGATGAGCCATGCGGATATGCTGCAGGCGCAACAGGTGCTGCAGCACAAATCCCGAAATACTGCTGGAAACCAGCGGAGCAGGTCCAGTGTCCCACTGGATGTGTCTGCGTCACAGAGGCAGAAGCTGATGAATATGGCTACAACTGGTGTCAGAACCAGAAAATAGCGTGTGGCATAGATGCCACCACCGGCGCCGAAAGGTATTGCTTCCAGAGGTCGGTAGAGCAAGCTTGTCCGCAAGGATGCTACTGCCTAACCAAGGACGAAGCCTATGCTAAATTGGGAACCAATGCTATCATGTGCCAGGACCAGCCGTGTGGATATGCTGCAAGTGCAACAGGTGCTGCAGCACAAATCCCGAAATACTGCTGGAAACCAGCGGAGCAGGTCCAGTGTCCCCAAGGGTGCGTATGTGCCACTCCCGAGGAAGCGAAGAAATATGGTTATGCTTATTGCCAGAACCGACAGATTCAATGTGGGACCGGGCAGTATTGCTTCCAAAGGACAACTACCACAGATGTTGAACCTACGCCAGCCAGAATATTAATTGACCCCGCTCAGGCTAGAAACGCCGTGGGCACTCAACATACCATCACGGTGGTTGTCTACGATACTAACGGCAAGCCAATGGCTAACGTGAGGGTAAAGATAAGCCACACCGGTGCTAACAGCTTCAATCCGATTGAACTCACCACTGACGGTAATGGCAAGGCAAGCTATTCGTACACCGGCAAAAATGCAGGCACTGATACTATCGTGGCTACCGTTGACAACCTATCAGCCAAAGCCACCAAGGAATGGTACACAATAACACCTACGATACAGACACCGCCAACACATCTTAGGTAGGACGAGACCTTGCCTTAAGAAGCTTTACTCATGAAAAGACGGGGGTCTCCGGAGATCCCCGTCTTAACCAACTTCAAGAATACGGTAGCTTATCCAAAGCCGCTTTGAGCCGCTTAAAGCACCGATCCCTGCCCAATACTTCCATGGTTTGAAATAAAGGCGGAGCTGCTGTTCTACCCGTAACCGCCACGCGCAGCAGCCCAAAAAACACGCCGGTCTTCAATTTAAGCTCTTCAGCCAATGGTCGAAAAACAGCCTCCAGCGACGCCGCGTCCCAATCCTGCAAATCATCCACCTTTATAACTGAAGCTTGAAGACTTTTAATCGCCTGGCTTTTATCCATTTTGCCCAGAAGTAGTTCGGCATCATATTCCAGTCCATCCAAAAAGAAAAAATCGCTGAGCTGCGGCACTTCAGCTAGAGTTCTAGCTCTCTCCTGTACAAGGGGGGCAATCTCGTTGATATAGCCGATATTTAACGGGCGACCAATCTCCCGCGGCAGGTCTCTTTCCAAAAAAGGCACAGCTCGCCGGGCGAATTCCTCCAAACTCAAGTTACGAAGATAGACTCCATTCATCCAATCAAGTTTATCCTTATTGAACACAGCTGCCGTCTTGCTGATTCTGTCCAAGGAAAAATACTCTATTACCTCCTGCCGGCTCATTATCTCAGTCTTATCATCCAGCGCCCAGCCAAGCAGAACCAGAAAGTTAAACATGGCTTCGGGCAGATAGCCCTGATCTCGATACTCGGTGATAGCCGTGGCACCATGCCGCTTGCTCAGTTTCGACCTATCGGGTCCCAAAATCATAGGTAGATGGGCAAATTGAGGTGCCTGCCAACCCAACGCACGATAAAGCAGAACATGACGCGGTGTGCTCGATAGCCACTCATCAGCCCTGAGAACATGTGAAATCTCCATAAGGTGGTCATCAACTATGTTGGCCAGATGATAAGTAGGATAGCCATCAGATTTAAGGAGAACAAAATCGTCCAGGGTGCTGTTTTCAAATACTATCTCTCCGCGCAACGAATCGTTGAAAGAGGTCTGACCATCTAGAGGGGACTTGAATCGCACCACAGGAGTAATTCCGCTTGCTTCCATCTCAGCCTTTTGTTCTCGCGTAAGACTGCGACAGTGACGGTCATAGCCCGGTGGCTGCTTTCGCTTCATTTGTTCCTGACGCATCGACTCCAGTCGCTGTGGGGAGCAGTAGCAATGATAAGCGAGATCCTGTTTCAGCAACCTATCGGCTGCCTCACGATAAAGCTCCAACCGCTGCGACTGAAAATAAGGACCCTCATCCCAATCGAGTCCCAGCCAGCGCAGACTATCCAAAATAACATCTTTTGCCCCATCCACCAACCGAGTGACATCTGTGTCCTCAATGCGCAGGATTAAAACGCCATTGTTATGCCGGGCAAAAACCCAGTTAAACAATGCAGTCCTGATATTACCCAAATGAGGATAGCCGGTCGGGCTGGGAGCAAAGCGAACTCGAACCATCGTTTCAGACACAGCTAGCCTGGCCTCGAGCATAAGGACCTGCAAAAGCTACCTGTCTTACTGGCAACTTCACCACGTAGGTATCGGCAATCTTATCATGTATACCTTGCTTATGACTATCAAAGGCAACCCATATAAAACCTACAAACAAAGTTATCATCGAGACGATGTACCCTGCTAGACGACGCAGCACACAATGCCACTTAACCGGATAACTATCAGTTCGAATAATCTTTATCCCCGCAGCCATCTTGCCCGGCGTCTGCCCCCGCCATATCCAAAAACCCATCCAATAAATAATCGATATAGCCAATCCGCTTGTCACCCAAACAACCGGCGCAGGAAAAAAATAGGCTATAGTCCCGGCGATAGAACCTAAAATCAACAAGTCAACAATACCCGCGCCGAGCCTAATCCAGAAGCCAGCATACTCTAAGGCAAATTCTTCTGGCTTCTTCTCCAACCCTGATTCCCCTTGAGAAACGTTAGATTTCACTTCACGTTTCTGTACATATCGAAGACAACCACCCATCCCACACGGCTTAAGTAATTAGAAAATATCTAGAAAGGCAAAACGAACGTTGAATAGACCGCTACCCAAAACCTCATTTTTTGGTCAGGATACGATACATTCCTTCGAGCTCGTTCAATCTTCGTCTGAGTCGGTCAGCTAGTTGTTCAGCCTGCTTCAAGGCATTCTTGGTATCTTCCATATCTGTTTGAATTTTAAATAGCAACTCATTCCGCCGAACAGCGGAATCAGCTTCAAAGGTCTCCAAATCACCAAACTCGCCACCCTTACCCATTAGTTGTGAAAACAATTCGCTTTCACGCCCCATTTGCCCCTTCTTAATCTCCTCAAAAGACTTATCAGCGCCCTTCATCTTTAATACCTCTCTTCAAAATACAATTTAACACATTATCTATGTATTAGCAATAGGAAAAGACAGGAATTCTAAACCTTTGCTCCGGTTATTAGCTCAATAGCATGTTTCAAATCCGGGGACAATTCACAGGTGAATTCACAATATTTCCCATCGGCAGGTAAACGGAAGCTCAACCGGTAAGCATGGACAAACTGACGATTAACAAAGACAGACCTGACACCATATACAGGGTCACCGACGACCGGGTAACCTATGGCTGATAAATGAACTCGTATCTGGTGGGTTCGTCCAGTCTCAGTATTAACGTCGAGCAAGGTATAATCGCCCACATATTCCTTAACCTTGTATCTGGTCCTGGCTTGCCTACCGCCAGCTACTACCGCCATCCGTTTGCGATTAGAGGGATCGCGCCCGATAGGAGCATCAATTATACCTTGATTCGGAGTCAACTCGCCTTTAACCAGAACAAGGTAACCCTTGGATACTGAGCGGGTTTTGAATTGATTAATCAAATATTGCTGGGCTGAGCTGTTCTTAGCAATAATCATCAAACCCGAGGTATCTCTATCCAAACGGTGAACTATACCCGGCCGCATGACATCGCCAAAGTTAGACAAACCCGGGCAGCGCGCTAAAAGGGCATTAACCAGGGTATGAGCAGTGTGTCCTGGGGACGGATGTACAACCAACCCGGCAGGCTTGTTTACCACCAGAAGATCGTCATCCTCATAAACTACGTCAACCGGAATAGATTCGGCAACAAGGGATACCTGTTCGGGAGGCGGTAACACAACACAAATATTATCTCCAACATTCAACTTCTGGCTTGCCCTGGCCACGCACCCGTTAACCGAAATATAGCCCTGCCCGATCAATTTCTGAAGGCGAGCGCGTGAGAATTCAGGGTATTCCCTGGCCAAGTATTTATCCAGGCGAATTGCTGATTCAGTAACCTGCAATATTTTAACTTCCGGCTTCAGATGACTTACCATCTCCCTTCCTAAACGCCGAGAAGATAAAAATAATCAGCATTATACTACCAACCGTTATGGCTGAGTCAGCGACATTAAACGCTGGCCAATGAAAATCATGCCACAGGAGAACATCAACAAAGTCAGTAACATAACCAAAGCGCAGGCGGTCTATCAAATTACCCAGAGCACCACCAAAAATCAAGCCCAAAGCTGCGACGCTCAGAATGTTGGACCTGGAGAGATAGCGATAGAGCAGCAAAACAGCTACTAACCCAACTATAGCGACCAGAGCTAACAGGAAAGCTTGATTTGCGAAAAGCCCAAATGCTGAGCCAGTATTTCGAACATACGTCAAACTCAGGCAGCCGATTATCGGCACTGTTTGAAAAAGCTCTAAATTAGACCTGACCCATAGCTTGCTTATCTGGTCTAACACTACCACAAAGGCAACGATAATGAGGAATAATCCCCCTCGCCACCCGCTACCTAGCCGTTCTATTTCTGGCATCCTTTGCCTGGCGCGCTTTACACTCAAGACACAAGCTCGCCTGAGGCAACGCCTCAAGCCTATCTGGCTCTATGGGTCGACTACATAGGTCACATATACCATAGGTGCCAGATTCATATTTTTCCAGAGCGTGCTCCACATCAGCTAGAACATCATTCAATCGCTTCTCCAAAGCCCACCTCTTCTCCCACTCAAAAGCCTCAGTAGCTCCCTCTTCTCGCTTTCCGAAGGGACTTCCTTCCCGCTGCTCATCAGCAGATTTCTCCTCAGCCTTCAGCCTCTGAAGCTCAGACTTTAAACGCACCTGCTCCTGCTTCAAACGCTCATAAAGCTCATTAATATCAGTCATCCTACAAACCTATCCGTATGCTGCGGAAAATATTCTAGCCTATGCTAGCTATGAAAGCAAGCTAGTCAACCATGAGACGTAGCTGGCGTATAGTGCCTATAGCCTGACCACGCCAATGATTATTGGCAAAGACAAAAGTCCTTTCAGTCGTATTTTTCAGCTTGCTTATCCGGGGCAGCCATTCCTTCAACTCCTCGGCTGAATACGTATAATCATACCTTTCATAAGCATGCTCATGCCGCCACCATTTAGAGGCATTGCGTCCATGGAAACGTACATAGCCGATATCACTGGTAACCTCAGTCAAAGGCGGCAAGAGATTCGGCAATTGCGGCTCATCAACACAACAAAAACCAAGGTTACGCTTTCGCAGCCAATCAAAGACCTCCGACTTCAACCATTTAGCATTGCGGAATTCCACCACTAGTGGTAAATCCCTTAGCCACTCGCGAAAATGTGACAGATAATCCAAATTATGACGGCTATAGCCAAAACTATAAGGAAATTGAGCTAACACGCAGCCCAGCTTGCCGGAATCAGTAAAAGGTTGAAGCATATGAACAAAAGCCGCAAAAACTTTGCTATTGTGCTGGCGCTGATGCGTCATCTCCCGGTTCGCCTTGACTGAGAACAAGAAACCTTCTCCCGTCCTATTAACCATAGCTTCCAGCACAGAAAGCTTAGGTAAAGCATAAAACGTGGAATTCAACTCTAAAGAGTTGAATTCTCGAGCATAGTAACCGAGCCAGTCCCGCCGCGGCATACCACGGGGATAGAAATCACCTACCCAGTCATTATAGCTGAAGCCACATGTGCCTAAGTAAAGCACACTTCAGTCTAACACAGCCGCTAACAGAAAAAAACTAACTCCGTTTCGAATGAATCGGCAACGATAAATTGATTGACTTTATAGCAAGCTATATGGCAGCGATAATTGCCATTATTCCAACTATGATGAGATAAATGCCCACTATATAGTTGAGTATCCTGGGGAAAATCATCACTATGATACCGAAAATAAGGGTTATTATTCCCCACACTAAACCGGCTACGGGACCTATAGTTAAGCCAAACATTACACATTACCTCCTTTTCAAAATACCCAATGTTCTCAGGCAGGGCAAATATTATTTATTAAACCTAATAGAAATACTGTTACTTATTTATAATAGCCAAAATACCCCAAACAATAAGAAAAACACCGACGATTAAATAAAGAGGTAGCCAGTTAAAAAGAATCAGCACACCAGCGATTATAGCTATAATCCCTGCGGCCACGCCACTTATGGTGATACTCTTCTTTGCCATAAACTCAAACCTCCTTCCGTTTAGATTTCTGCTTATATTATTGATTTTGGGCTATACTGTCAATGTCTACAGACATCGATTCACCAAAGCTAGCGTTTCTTGAAAAGAATAGTTATAAACTACTTAAAAAATTAGGCGGCGGATGGCATACTTAATGCAACCAATCCGCCGCCATAATCGCTAGTGTCAAAAAGAAGCCGTTCTATACTTCTCTGAACTCGCCTTCTACCGTGCCTTCCTCACCCCCACCGGGAGCTTCGCCAGAAGGTTCACCACCAGCTTCGCCACCAGGGGCTTCACCTGGCGGAGGTTGTGCTCCAGCCTGTCCATAGACAGCTCCACCAATCTTTTGCATCACTTGAGACAGTTCTTCAGTGGTACTGCGCATCTGGCTTGCATCAGCGCCCTGAAGAGCCGAACGCACTGCAGCTATCTTGTTCTCCAACTCCTGCTTTAAGTCTGCTGGAATCTTATCTCCCTGTTCACGAAGAGTGCGCTCAGCGGTATATACCAAGGTATCGGCCATATTTCGGGCTTCCACCTCTTCTTTCTTTCTGGTATCTTCGGCGGCATGAACTTCAGCTTCCTTGGCCATCTTCTCCACCTCCTCTTTGCTCAGACCGCTGGAGGCAGTAATAGTAATCTTCTGCTCCTTGCCGGTACCCTTGTCCTGTGCCCGGACTTCCAAAATACCATTAGCATTTATATCGAATGTAACCTCGACCTGAGGCACACCTCTCGGCGCTGGCAAAATGCCATCAAGTATAAAGCGGCCCAGAGTCCGATTATCAGCCGCCATGGGACGTTCCCCTTGCAGCACGTGTATCTCCACGCTGGGTTGATTGTCGGCAGCCGTGCTGAAAATCTGGCTCTTTTTAGTGGGAATAGTAGTATTCCGTGGGATAAGCGATGTGGCCACACCACCTAGCGTCTCAATACTCAAAGTTAACGGCGTGACATCAAGCAGGAGAACATCCCTGACATCTCCCTTAAGCACACCTGCCTGAATAGCAGCGCCCAATGCCACCACTTCGTCTGGGTTTACACCTTTGACAGGTTCCTTGCCAAAAAACTGGCGCACCATTTCCTGAACCTTGGGCATCCGGGTTTGGCCACCAACCAAAATCACATCGCTCACCTGGGCCGCAGTAACTTTGGCATCAGTTAAAGCTTGGCGGCAGGGTTCTATGCTCTTCTCCAGTAAATCCATGGACAACTGCTCCAGCTTGGCTCGCGTCAGATTGATATTCAAATGCTTAGGCCCGGAAGCGTCGGCTGTGATGAAGGGCAGATTTACCTCCGTCTGCCCCACTGTGGATAACTCACGCTTGGCTTTCTCGCCGGCATCCTTGAGACGTTGCAACGCCATCCTGTCCTGTCTCAAGTCCACGCCTGATTCTTTTTTAAACTCATCACACAGCCAGTCCATGATTCTCTGGTCGATATCATCACCACCGAGATGGGTATCACCGTTGGTTGACTTAACCTGGAACTGGCCTTCACCAAGTTCAAGTATGGAAATATCAAACGTGCCGCCGCCGAGGTCATAAACAGCGATAGTCTCCTCCTCCTTCTTATCAAGTCCATAAGACAAAGCTGAGGCGGTTGGTTCGTTTACTATACGTATCACGTTTAATCCCGCAATGGTGCCAGCATCTTTGGTCGCCTGGCGCTGGCTATCATTAAAATAAGCCGGCACTGTGACCACAGCATCGGTTACCTTATCACCCAGGTAAGCCTCGGCATCGGTTTTCAGCTTCTGCAGAATCATGGCTGAGATTTCAGGTGGACTGTACTCTTTGCCACCCATCACCACCCAAGCGTCACCATTGCCAGCCTCAACTATTTTATAAGGTAGTCGCTTTATGTCATACTGAACTTCTTCATCTTTGAATTTGCGACCCATAAGTCTTTTAACACTGAAAATTGTGTTCTCCGGATTAGTTATCGCCTGCCTCTTGGCCAACAAACCAACCAGACGCTCCCCCTTCTTATCAACAGCTACTACCGATGGGGTAAGCCTTTCACCTTCGGAATTGGGGATTATTTTGGGTTCACCACCTTCAATAACAGCCACCAGACTAAACGTGGTGCCCAAATCAATACCAACTGCTTTGCCCATACTGTCCTCCTTCTAACTCTGGATTTTCCATGGCTATTCTCACTCTTCTATCCTGTTTCCTCCGTTAATTCTTCCTCCGTCTGTTTGGAAACTTCATCAGTTTGCGCTTCTTCATCACTACCTACTACCACCTGTGGCGCCCTAAGCACCTTATCCTTCAATGTATATCCCTTTCGAACTTCATCCAGTATCACTCCCTCATCACCCTTCTGTCGGGCTATTGCCTCATGAAAAGTCGGATCGAATTTATCCCCCACACATTTCATTTCATCCAGTCCGTGTTTATTCAATATGTCTAATAACATTTTCTGAATCTGCCTGAAGCCGGTAATCCAGTTGAGGCCTTCACCCTCAGGTACAACTCCTTCAAAAGCACGGTCAAAAGCATCCAGCACCGGCAATAAATCGCAAATCAGCGTAGAATTTGCCCAGTTTATCAGTTCTTGCTTCTCTTGCTCCTCGCGCGTTTTATAGTTTCTAAAATCCGCCTCAGCCATCTGCCAGTTGGCTAAATACTTTTCCGCTTTCTCCTTCTCCTTAGCAAGGGCTTCTTTTAAAGACTCAACGTCGTTTTCAGCTAACTCAGGTACTTCACTCTCAGAAGCCG
>Ga0180433_10011522_pt1 | contig 10479 bp, 11 predicted proteins | sample SS_ome_8_FD_132980 | JGI IMG/M metagenome (GOLD analysis project Ga0180433, IMG submission 132980) | Hypersaline lake sediment archaeal communities from the Salton Sea, California, USA - SS_1_D_1 metaG | ecosystem: Environmental > Aquatic > Non-marine Saline and Alkaline > Hypersaline >...
TATGCAAAACTTACTTTAATTATATTATACAAAAAGGAATAATTACCGTGGATAAAATAAATCACCTCAGCATGTTGCCTAGTTGCCTACTTTTATTCTAACAAAATATTATAAAAGTAGATACGGTTATTTTAAGAAAAAACAGGTTTATGTAATTCCCACTTAATAAATATTTCATTCAAAGTTTCATCCACAAAAGATACTTCTCCCGAATATAACTCTTAGTGAAATTCTTTATTCATTACTTCAGAATGAGTACCTAAATGCCACGGCATTGAGACCTTGTCATTTGTCTTAGCTTCGGTAATCATCTCTGGTGTGATTTTAAGCGTGATATTTGTAAAATATCTATCCTCCTTCTTTAATATATAATCATTTTTTCAGTATTTTTTCTAATTGTGAATCATCTGAATTTATAATATATTATACAAAAAAGAAGAATAATATAGAAGAGAAAATAAAGCCTCCAGCATGACACTGAAGAGATGGGATTTGACTGGCTCCTTTGATGGAACGATTTTTACACTTTCTGTAACTAGTCTTTTAATTTTTAGATTTAATTAAATAGATTTTTACCGTAGTGGAAAGTAACTCTTTCAGGTTTCGGTTTGGTTCTGATCAGCTTATATTTCGGGTTTATATTCTTGCTCTATTAAAATAATCTCCTTCCTTATACTCATTTAACCGTTCTTTTAAGGCTTTCTCAGTGCATCCTTTAGGGCAAAACCAATTTTTTTTATACAATCTTCCGCTGGGAACCCACTCTTGACTACAAATTAAACATTGAAGTGTAAATTTATTACGATTCAACATTTTAACCAATCCAGGATATCGACTCTTCAATTAATGCTCTCCTTTTTCTTTACCCCAAAGCATACTTTTCTAGAAAAATCATCTTTCTGTGGTTTCATAAAATTATTCATATCAAACAAAAAAGCCGGTTGTAAAAATATTATTCTATCTTTAAAAAATACTTGATTAATATATTTTATTCCCTAAAAATATCAATTTTAGACATTGATTTACTGTTTCAATAAAAAATAGCCCTCAGCAGAATTCTGAAGGCTGTAATTTGCTAAGCTCCCTGTTAAAAATTGTTTTTTATTAAAGACCATGGAGATCTTACAGGTTTCTAATAACCAAAGAAGGTAATTTTTTATTTTAAAAAACTTTCTGGTAAACACGGTAAATCTTATAGGGGGTAATTCCTGCATTTTCAAATATCCGACGTGAACGAAGATTTTTTTCGTTGATTAGAGAACCTTCAATATACTCATATTTTTTTCGTTCTGCCACAGCCAAGATCTGCCTAAAAATAGCAGCATTGACCGCCTTATTTCGAAATTCGGGAATAACATACTGGGCAAGACCTCTTATTCCTTTTATCTTCCGTTTATACCATAGATATTTTATCAAACCTAAGGGGAATAAACTGCCATCCATTTTTTTCAATACCTGGTTATAGTCAGGAAAGGCAAAAACAAAACCTATGGGAGTATCTCCGGAACGGGCAATATAGATCAAATCTTGATCAAGAAAGGGAAGAAACTTTTTCACTTCCAAAGCCAGTTCTTCATAAGTTGGTGGATTGGCATATTCAAATCCATTGTCTTCTTCCTTACTGTACGAGATAATAGTATCTATGATTGCAATAATGTCCCTTATTTCACGATCCAGAAGTTTTAAATTAATTTTATCAATTCTGAAATGAAACTTTTGCATGGCAAATGTAGAGATCTTTTCTACCCTTACCCTTAGATTTTCTATTTGTTTAGAATAATAGGCAAAAAAATCTGTATCCTTATTAAATCCATATTCCTCTATCAGTTTTCGGTAATAGGAGGGATGATAAGAATTCATTAATACCGGAGGGCTGTCAAATCCCTTGATGAGTAATCCTCTACCCTCCACATCATCATCAGGACAAACAGGTCCAATTAAAGTGTGAATTTCTTGTTTCTTAAGCCAATGGATAGCATAGTCCATAAGACATTTCAATACTTTAGACGAATTTACCAATTCAAGATAGCCAAAATAACCCCCTTTATGGTTACTTTTTAGGTTCTTCTTTTCATTGATACCCACCAGGATGCGGCCAAGGGGTGTATTATTCTCCCAGACCATCAAAAAGATATGAGGGCCGCAATTGATTTTTTTAGCAAAATCCTGACCTAAAAAAGACCTCAGTAAATCATTCTTTAAAGGTGGAACCCAAGGGGAATCGTCTTGGTATATTTTCCAGGCAAAATGAATAAAGGGTAATAATTCGTTTTTATTCTTTTTGAGTTCTCGAATCTCTAACAATTTTCCCTATCTTTCACTTAAAATATCTAAATCGGATTATCACATCATCTATTTCACAGGAAATTATAATGGCAAGCTCCTGTATATTTTATTAATTGAAATCTTTTTTATCCTTAAAGATTACAACTCTGTTACGACCTTCCTGCTTTGCTTGATAAAGGGCTTGGTCGGTTTTTTTTATTAGCATTTGAGCATCTATATTTTTTCCCTCTAATCCTGATATTCCGATGCTAATGGTTAGATGAATATCCTGTCTATTTTCATAGTTGTTGGCAGGTAAAATGATTGACTTTTCTATTTCAAGACGTAAACGTTGTGCAAGGATTTCTGCGTTGGATATTGATGTATGCGGTGCAATGACTGCAATCTCTTCTCCTCCATACCGGGCAATCATATCTGTTTCTCGAACGTTTTTTTGTAATAACCTGCCTAAATTCTTCAATGCAAGATCACCAATATAATGTCCAAATGAATCATTAATTTTCTTAAAATGATCAATATCGATTAATAACATAGAAAGCGGTAAATTATATCGGTATGCGCGCTTAATTTCTTCTGAAATTTGAACATCAAAATACCTTCGATTATAGATACCCATCAGAGGATCAATAATATTATCACGCCTAAGAGAATGAATCTGATTAAGGTCTATTGCTGTTTGCATAGTGAGTAAACCAACTAATAGTACTAAAACCGCACTAAAAAAGAATACTATTGAAATTACTAGATCAATATAGTCAAAAAACTTATCCCAATAAATGATATTGTAGCCAATATAGCCAAAAAGAAAGAGAAAGATTAAACCACTTAAAATCTTCCATTTTCGTCGAATACCTCCTGAAGCTAGTTGGGGAATAAGCTTTCTTATTGGGAAAAAGGAAATACCAAGAATAGAAGCTCCCAAAAACACAAATATATTGATAATTACGGATATATCAATTTCCATAATATCCCTTCATATTTCATTATTTATAACTTGGAGTGTGTAAACTTTTTTTATAATTTAAGGCTAGTACATCAACCTTTGCTTGATTATAAAATAAACTGCAGAACAGTGATTTATTAAGTAATAATCTTATCGAATTGCTCTATTGTGATAGCCGGAACGCTATGAAATGAAATTCCAGTTAGTTTGCTCAAAGATACTGAAGATTTTATTACCTCTTCTGCCGATGAAAATCTTACAATAAAAAGTAAATCATTTTCTCCCATGAGTGCATATTGGGATATAATTTCCCCACCATTTTTTCTAATCAGGTTGTTAGCCTCCTCAGTACGGGCACTATTTATACTTTTTATAGCTTCTGACGAATACTTTCCAAACATTAAATATGTGTTCATTTGTATACCTCCTTATTTTTTATTCTTGCTTTTCCATAAAATTGATTATTCTAAGATCATTATCAGATACTATATACAAGAAAATAGAAGAATGTACTAGCCCAACAAATAATCTCTCAATGATAATAATATTTTTATTTTCACTTGATATGACCAAAAAATATAGACTAACAAATAACGCGTTAGGATCGACCGGAACTAGATCTAATTATCTACTATTTTTCTTTCTTTTTTTTCTTCTTCTTATCCTTCTTTGGGCTCTTGTCTCCCATATTACCTACCTCCTTCCTGTAAAGGTTTGCTCTTTCAGCATTATTTTTTTATTATTTCTTATTTTGATTGTTTTTTCAACTAAAAATAGTTAATATTTATTGTTGTAATAAACAAGGTCAATAACCGAATCACTTCTGCTGTATTATCTTTTCTCGGATTATCAAAATATTTATTAATAGTATCATTTATTTCAATTTTCTTTCACACAAATAATCATTTCACCAGCTCTTTTAATGTACTTCTAAGCTAATTTAAAGATATCCTAGTGAGTAGATTCAAATAGATAAATAATATTTTTTTACTTTATTCTAGAACTAGCGATCCCGAGTCGTCTTTTTTGCTTTTCGTTGACTTATTAATAATTTTGCTTTTCTCTTGTCCCCTTTCGATAGAAAGTGTCCGCGAGTTTTACTTTCCTTTAAAATATCCTGTGTTTTCTTTTTTAGTTCTCTCAATGCATCATCCAGGCTTCTAAAATTTGATACTCTTATAATTACCAATCAAAATCACTCCTTAAAATAATTATAATTAAAGCAACTCTTTTTATTCACTCTATTTTGTAACCTATGATAGTACTAAATAAGGAAAATAGCTTATCAGCCTTAACTATCAATATTCAATATAATAGTAAAGTGTACTAATATTATAGTAAAAAATGCTTTCTGTTTCATTTGAAAAACTACATGATGAATATTTCAAGATACTAGATAGGAAAAATTATTTTCTATCAATGTAGCATTTACACTTCATAAATAATGATATTTAAGGTATCTATATTACTTCAATTTTTTTAATCATTTCATTTCATTAAAAATGTTTTTTTGGATTTCAGGTAAAAAATATTTTAGTTAGTTCATCTTTCTCTTTATGATAAAACCAATTTATTAAACCATTACTACTTTCAAAGAAGGTGGTTTTTATAATTAAATAAATTTTACAAGATGAATGTATTAAATATACCACGTTTATTAGAAAGAAACCATTTTTACTTTTTAATTAAAAGATGTAAAAAATGAAAGCCCCTAAGCAGGACGCTAAAGAGGCTGAATTGGGCAAACTCCCCCTATTGGAAATAGCCTTGGTTAATGTCAAATATGAATAATACATTGCCTGATTGATTTTACCTTGAGAGAAGTAAACACTTATATTTCAATACAGGTCACCACTGGTCCACGTTTTTGCGGTATTTGGCAAGGATAGCCAGGAATCTTTCGTAATCATCATCACAAAAGAAGATATTCTGCCCCCTTTATTCATTCCATATCCATATTTGATTACTTAATTATCTCTATATTATGGTATAATAAAGTAGTGAAAAAAGATTATAAAAAGTTTAATCTTTTTCTGCAAGCATGTTCTTGTTAATCATAAAAAAGGAGGACTTATATGAAAATTTTGGTTTGTACAGATGGTTCGGAGCAAAGTCAAAAAGCCTTAGAAGAAGCTTCCGTCATCGCTAAAGGATGTAATGTTGTTGAAGTAGCCATCATTTATGTTTATGACCACAGACATGATACCTATTTACCTTATGAATCAGAAGGGTTCTTTTCTGCTGAACAGATGGAAAATTATCAAAAAATGATGGAAGAACAAAAAGAGGAAAAAAAGATAATTCTCTTAGATGCTTCAAAATTCTTTAAAAGAAAAAGTATAAAATCACGTACAATTTTCAAGGAAGGACATCCCGCCCACACAATCGTTAAGGTAGCTCAAGAAGAAGGATATGATATCATTGTTATTAGTAGTGAGGGCTTAACCGGTTTAAAAAAATTATTCCTTGGCAGTGTCAGCAATGCCGTAGTTCAAGAAGCAAAAAATTGTAGCGTTCTCGTAGTAAAATAAGATATTGGTAGATATTTGAACCAAATATTCTAGAAAAATAATGGAATATCTACCAATTAAGCTATCTGGTTAATTTTATGATTCCCGAAATGTTAAAAGGGGTCAAAATATTTTTTCTTATCCTCTTTCCCTTGTTATCCCTTCTTTCAAGGAACTTACAAATATACCAACACTGGGCAACATCTTAGTCAAATCACCTTCCGATTCTTCAATCAAACGGACCACCGCACTTCCCACAATGACTGCATCGGCATATTTGGATGCTTCTTGGGCTTGCTCCGGGTTGCTAATACCAAACCCGACTGCCAAAGGCAAATCAGTATAAAGGCGGATCTTTTTAATCATCTCGGCAATCTTCATGGAAAATTCCTTTCTAATCCCGGTGACCCCGGTCACCGAAACACAATAAATAAATCCGCGCGCATTTTGGACGATGGATGCAATTCTCTCCGCAGTACTGGTAGGTGCCAAAAAAGAAATCAACTCCAACTCTTCTTTCTCTGCAATACTCAGAAATTCTTTACTTTCCTCAAAAGGTAAATCAGGGACAATAAACCCATCAACTCCGGCTTTTTTGCTATCCATAACTAAAGATTCTAATCCGTAACAATAAATTGGGTTATAGTAACCCATAAGGGCAATAGGAATTGATGTTTTTTCCCTTATCCTTTTTATGGTTGATAATATCTTAGGGATATTCACCTCGTTTTTTAATGCCCTTTGGGAAGCATGTTGAATGGTCACCCCATCTGCCAGAGGGTCAGAAAAGGGAATGCCCAGTTCAATGATATCTGCTCCCGCCTTATCAATAACATAAACTAACTCTTCAGTAGCCTCTAAGTTTGGATCCCCTGCAGTAATATAGACAATTAGTGCTTTTTCTTTTTGATTTTTTAAACCGAGTAGTGTTTTTTCAATTTTCATCATTTTCCCTCCAATTTCTCAATCGCAACTTCGGTATCTTTATCTCCTCGTCCGGAAAGACAGACGATCACAATTTCCTCTTTTATTGTTTGGGGAATTAAGTTCATCAAATAAGCAACAGCATGAGCACTCTCTAAAGCTGGAATAATGCCCTCTGTTTGAGAAAGAAATTGAAATGCTTTTAATGCCTCTTTATCTGTTGCCGAAACATAATGTACCCGTCCTGTTTCTTTCAGATAACTATGTTCCGGTCCTACCCCAGGGTAATCTAACCCGGCAGAGATAGAGTAAGCCTCCCGAATCTGTCCATATTCATTCTGTAGTAGAAAGCTCTTGGCACCATGAAGTATGCCAATGCTTCCCGCTCCCAATGTAGCAGCATGTTCCTTACTATCCAGACCATGCCCGGCTGCCTCAACACCATAGATATTTACCTGCTCATTATTCAGAAAAGGATAAAACAAGCCGATAGAATTACTGCCCCCTCCCACACAAGCAACCAAATAATCGGGTAAACAACCTTCTTTAGATAGAATTTGCTCTTTAGCCTCTTGTCCAATCACCGATTGAAAATCCCTGACCATTACCGGATAAGGATGGGGACCGACCACTGAGCCAATCATGTAATAGGTATCCTCCACATTGGAAACCCAATCTCTAATTGCTTCATTTACTGCATCCTTTAAGGTTCTGCTGCCGGATTTTACCGGTATCACTTCTGCACCCAATAGTTTCATACGAAAAACATTCAACGCCTGACGTTTGATATCCACCTCTCCCATATAAACTGCACAGGACATATCAAACAAAGCTGCCACCGTAGCTGTTGCCACCCCATGCTGGCCGGCTCCGGTCTCGGCAATAATTCGCTTCTTGCCCATTTTTCGGGCTAAAAGAGCCTGACCGATGGTATTATTAATCTTGTGTGCTCCAGTATGATTCAGATCTTCTCTCTTGAGATAAATTTTTGCTCCTCCCAGTTCTTTGGTTAGATTCCGTGCATAATATAGCAGCGAGGGTCGACCAACATAATTTTTGAAATAGTATTTTAAATCTTTTTGAAAATCAATACTTTCTTTGGCTTTCTGATAGGCCACTTCCAGTTCATTAACCGCTGACATTAGGGTCTCCGGTACATATCTGCCGCCATATTGGCCAAAATAACCTTTCTTATTCGGTACTACTAAATTCATTTTTCCACCTCTGTACTTCCTGAATAAATTTTCTTATTTTTTTACTATCTTTAGTTCCATCTGTTTCTACCCCGCTACTTACATCTACTCCCCAGGGTTGGGTAATACTTAAGGCTTGGTAAACATTGTCCGGTCTTAATCCTCCTGCCAAAATGACCGAACCATATTTTTTAATGGAATCTACCTTCTGCCAGGGGAAGGCCTTGCCGGTACCCCCTTCTTTCCCCTTCTGATAGGTATCTGCCAAAAATAGCCTGACCGCCCCCTGGTAGCTCCCAGGTTCAGAAAGAAAGCTTCCACTTTTTGTTATCTTGATGACCTTGATGATTGGCAAGCTAAATTGCTTACAATAATAGCTATTCTCCTGCCCATGAAACTGCAGGGTCGTCAAGGCACAATAATTGGCAATGTCTCTTACGGTAGAAATAGATGCATTCACAAAGACGCCGACCTTCATGATTGTTTCGGGTAAGGACTGAATAATCTTCTTGGCTCCTTGAGGGGCCACTTGTCGTGGACTGGGAGCAAAAACAAAACCCAGCGCATCGGCCCCGGCCTCTACTGCTATATGTGCAATATTCATATCCTTGATTCCACATATCTTAATCAGCATCGTTCAATTATCTCCTCCGAATCTTTTTGTTTTTTAAAATGCCGGATAATTCTTCCAGTTCCTTTTGGGGATCAGAAGCAGCCATCAGGGTTTCTCCCACTAATACGGCATCAATGCCGTATGACTTCAGTTGTTCTATATCCAGAAGATTGCGAATCCCGCTTTCACTAATCAATAGACAATCCCGGGGAATTAAATGACTCAACTGAATCGTTGTAAATAGATTAACTGAAAAGTCCTCTAAATTTCGATTATTGATCCCAATGATCTTCGGTTTAATCCCCAAAGCACGATCAAGCTCCTTGCTGTTGTGCACCTCGACAACACAGTCCATAGCCAAAGATAAGGCAATATCTTGGAAATAACTCAATTGTTCCGTACTTAAGAGATTGGCAATCAGCAAAATAGCATCTGCTCCCAAGCAGCGGGATTGATAGACCTGGTATTCGTCTATAATAAAGTCTTTTCTTAATATGGGTAAGCTGGAAATCTTTTTCACTTTGTGGATATCATCTGGTTCACCCTGGAAAAATTTTCCTTCAGTCAATACTGAAAGGGCTTTGGCTCCTCCTGTTTCATAGGTCTGAATAATCTTTACCAAATTCTCTCTTTTGTTAATTACTCCCCTGGAAGGAGAGGCAAATTTCAGCTCGGCAATTACCGCAATATGAGCAGATTGTTTAAGACAGCCTGAAAAATCACGCGTAGGAGGAGTTCCTCCGGCAATCAGATCGAGAAAAAATTGTAGGGGATATTGCTTCTTACCCCTCTTAATTTCCTCTTTTTTGTGAAAAACAATCTTATCAAGAATGTTCATTCCGAAATCCTCCAAGGCTAAACCTTTTTAACTCTATTAATTTCTGCAAGGCAGCACCTGAATCAATAGTTTCAGCTGCCATTAATAAACCCATTTGCAAATCTTCCGCTACCCCTCCTATCATTAAAGCAGCGGCGGCATTTGCCAGCACAGTATCTCGCATGGAATTTCTTCTCTTTCCTTCCAGTATCTCTAATGTTATCTTTGCATTCAAGTCAGAATCTCCCCCTTGTATATCTTCTAACCTGCATCGCCTAAGTCCTAAATCTTCCGCTTGAAGATAGAAAGTTTCAACTGTCCCATTTTTTACCTGGCTGATTTTAGTGGCCTCAGACAAAGAGATTTCATCCATTCCTTTCTCGCTACAGACCACCATAGCCTGTTGAGCACCAAGTTCTTTGAGTGTCTGTGCAATAACCTCAGTCAAGTCCGGATCATAAACACCTAAAACTTGATATTTAACTCCTGCGGGATTGGTTAAAGGTCCCAAAAGATTAAAGATGGTCCGAAACCCCATTTCCTTTCTGGGAGCTATGGCAAATTTCATTGCCGGATGGAAAACAGGGGCAAAGAAAAAGGCAATACCTACCTCCTCTAGACAATCTTCAACCTGCGAAGGGGTTAAATTGATATTGATCCCCAAAGCCTCCAATACATCTGCACTTCCGCTTTTACTGGATATCCCCCTGTTACCATGTTTGGCAACTTTTAATCCGGCACCAGCTGCTACAAAGGCAGTAACGGTAGAGATATTAAACGTTCCCTTGCCATCACCACCAGTACCACAGGTATCTATTGCCTGAGGATACGATTTTTTTAACCTGACAGCATTTTCTCTCATAGCCTTAGCACATCCAAACATCTCTTCTATGGTCTCCCCTTTGATGCGCAGAGCAGTTAAAAAGCTGGCAATCTGAGCTGAGGTTAATTCCCCCTGCATAATCTGGTTCATTATTTTTTGGGCTTCTTGTTCTTTAAGGTCTTCTCTGAATAACAATTTACTTACAATCGTCTTGTACATGGCCTGAATCTCCTTCTAAAGATATTCTTTATTCAATACCTTATTACTTTGTTTTTCTCTATATTTTTGGGCAAAAGCGATAAAATTCTGCAAGAACTCTTTCCCGGTTGCTGTCAACACTGATTCCGGGTGAAATTGTACCCCCAAAACA
>Ga0180433_10011524_pt1 | contig 10478 bp, 6 predicted proteins | sample SS_ome_8_FD_132980 | JGI IMG/M metagenome (GOLD analysis project Ga0180433, IMG submission 132980) | Hypersaline lake sediment archaeal communities from the Salton Sea, California, USA - SS_1_D_1 metaG | ecosystem: Environmental > Aquatic > Non-marine Saline and Alkaline > Hypersaline > Sediment...
GAAAGAAAGTTAAAAACAACAAAATGAGTTCCATTACAAGCTATATCTTCGATATATCCACTAGAAAATTGAGAAGATATATCAAAAGTTTGATTAAATTCAAATGGATAACTTTCACCAGGTGGTGATCCACCATCAGAACCTAAGCTCATACTCATATTAAGATATAGTTGATCTGAATCACCAAAATAATCATTCCTTTCCAATTCTGGCGTGATTGTTAATCTCTGATATATCCCATTAGTTCCATTTAGAAACTTATATATATAAGTTATATTTGAAATATGCAGATAAGCTAATTCTAATTCTACATAAGCCAGATTTATCGTGATATTATCTGGGATTTGACTTACTTCAGAATATTCCTTATAATACAAATGATATTCACCATCAATTACAAGATTTTCGCCATTTATTGTTGCATTTGGATGATATACAATTTCTTGTATCCGATATTGATTAACATAAGTATAAGTGCCTGGATACCAATCTAAAATCCCTAAGAACATTTGGTCGTGAGTTCCATTATTTCTTTCATAAATAGCTAATCCAGTAAGAAGTGAATTTGCTGAATATCCTATTCCTGTATGTGTAGTAATTAAATTAAAGGATGTATCATATTCTACTATTAAATCCCCATTTCTATTTCCTGCATAAAATCTCCCATCATAATATTCTAAGTTCCAAGCTTGATCACTCCCATCCAGAGCAGGAATGTCATATATATATTGCTCTACAAAATGTTGATCATATTGAACTACTTTTGCATCTCCTGAAGTATAAAACAGAATATACCAAGATAAATTGTCAGGATTCCAACAAATCCCTCTGGGAGTCCAATATCCATTTAAAGGATTTGTAATAACAGGAGATGCTCCTATATAATTCCAATCTGTGTCATAAAAATCAATTGTTTCAGAATCTGTTATCCAATTATCAATTAGAGCAATTACAGAGCCATTATAATCCCCCCCATAGCTTCTTCTTGTATTTGTATAAAGAACATTGGTATAATCTATATAATTCCACTCTAAATCAAACTTATAAGCTCTGGAGGGATAATAATAACTAAAAATATAATTATATTCTTCTACATTTACAATAACATAAGCATTTGAAGATGGATTTGGATATAAATTTGAACTGGTTTCATTAAATATCCATTCGGTTTCAGTTCCATTGCCATTAGTTGCTGTTAAATTGTAGTTTATAGCAATTGAATAATTAGCATCCTTTTGATAAGTTTCTGGCAAATTATTATACGCATCAATAAAGGAATTATCGAAATTTGAAGTCATATTCACGCCTGGATTAAGGGAATAATTGAAATAACCAGAATTATTTCCAGCAATATCATATTCAATATTAGGATTTACATTTTGCATATATAACCCATCAGTTGTATAATTGTTAGGTTCATAGACTTCAGCAATATCGCTAGGAGAATTATGAATGGTAAGTAATCTGAAATTTTCAGCATCGTATGTAACGCCATTTGGATGATTGGAAATAGCATAAGAATTAACTAAGTTCCAAGATGTATCAAATATTCTAAGATAATCGGTTATGCCACCAGCATCAACAACAAAAAAATGAGTTCCATTAAAATCACATCCATCTATATTATTGATTGAACCAGATAGATCATAAACAACTGATTGATAAACGCCATTGCCATCAAACTTATACATTTTACATAATGAAGACCAGGTTTCACTTATCCAATAATAATCACCATCCCAACATAAGCTATTTTCAAATGCTAATGCTGTGTCAATGGTTATGTATCCATAGTAAGTTCCATCTATGCCATATTCAAATATTCTACCATTATCTTGAATAATTCTTAAAGTTCCATTTACAAAATCCATTCCCATATACCCAGAACCACCACCACCACCATCATTATCTGCATCAAACTTAAACTCTAAATTGCCATCTAAATCATAAACACCTATTTGTTCTGTGCCTGGATTTGTATCTGAGATAAAATAATGAGTTCCATTATTTGTAATCGCATAACAATCATAAGATCCAGTTGAAAAATCCCAATCTGAAGAAAACTCTTCTAAAGTTCTCTTATAGAGATAATTCATTTCAGCAATTGACATTGAAGATTCATTATCTGGAAAATGTTCTATTTCCATCTCATTTGTCCAATCAGTAAAATTATTTTGATAATGTATAACATTATCAGATCCACCAGTTTCATATAATTTTGTTGCGTTTAATCCAGTTGAATAATATTGGTGATGCCAATTACTTTCAGCATTTTCCCATTCTGATGGCTCATAATAGTTATCAAAGATATTTTGATTTGGATCTGAAGTATAATCTTCAATATATTGAATATCTGAGATTAGAACATCCATATTTTGAACACCAAAATATTGCGGCAATTGCGTGAAAAAGCTATCACTAATGCTTACATCATCGTAAAAATAGGAATTAGTTGTTCCAGATAAGTAAAGGGAATAAGTTCCAGAACCTAAGTTGCTGAAATAGGTTTGCAGTTCCTTATAAATATCATCTTGTAAATAAATCTCTAAAAGAAAAGTTTCACCTGGTAACATTGTGATACCTGGATAAATTTTATTATCAATTATTTCATACGCAAAACCATCTAACCAAGCTGAATAAAGCTCTAAATCAGTATCAAATTCAATACTTTCAATATAAATTGGATGATCTGAGCTTAGTTTAAAATCTCTCTTTAATACTCTCCTAGAAATAATTTCCAGATCAGAACTAAAATCAAAATTAATTAATGCTGTGGTTTTGAACCTAACTTCTTCAGTTTCAGCTGTATAAGTTATTGAATTTGGATAAGATAAAAGCTCTAAATAGGCTTCGTATGGCGATGTTGGCAAAACATCGTATCCATTCAATTGTAATCCAGCTTCAGTTGAACTAATCCATTCAACGCCAGAATAATGAACTGAAATAGATGCGTTGAAATGAGTAATATTAAAAGGAAATGTGAAATTGAGAGTTAAATTTTGTTCTGGTATTACAAATGCTTTTGGAACTAATGGATCATAAATAGAAAAGTCTTCAGAGCTAAAGATATAGCTTAAATTTCCGTGAGTTGCGTTTAAAATCTCAATTTTATTAAATCCTAAAGTGAAATTCTCAGTATAGGTATCAACGCCATAAGTATAATTGAAATTAATAACCTTTATCTCAGAAATAGGCATATAAATTGCAGTAATGTTAATCTCATCAATCTCAATTTCCAAATAATTTTGAGTTAAATAATCGTAAGTTGATTGTTGTAAGAAAAGATTAATTCTTGGTATCTGGATGGATGTAAATTGAAATTCTTCAGTTATCCAATCGGTTGAATCTAAAGTTGAAATGAGTTCATAATCTTGTTCTAAAAACTCATTCCCAAATGAGAGTTCCCATATATTCTCATTACTGGCTTTATATCTAATGGATATATTATATTCGTTATTTATCGCATCTTGACCAGTAAAATTAAAATCAAAAGTTTGATTGGCTTTTTGGTATTCTCTTTTATCATAAATGGCAACATAGTAAATCTCAATGCTGAAAGAAGATTCGTGCTGACCATAAACATAAATATAATGTAAGGAATTTGGAACTGAAGTTTCAAAATAATTGTTATAAAACCCAATAGAGTTCCAGTGATCAGTTGTGCCAGGTGTGTAAATGCGAAAAGATGATAGAGAATTAGCCATCATCTCAACCCTAGAATAATCTATAACATTTTCACTTTCCAATTTTGCTGAAATTTCGTGCCTGGCTTTAAAACTTACATAATCGTAATCAACTTCTAAATAACAATTTAGTGCTTCTGGCAAAAAGGAATGAGATCCCACAGCATAAAGCAAACATCTAAAATGCACATATCCATTTGTATCTAAGTATTTCCTAATATCAGAACCATAGAAACTTTTCTGGATATAACGCCAAGAACACCAAGTATTTGGCGAACCAGTCATTGTAACAGTATCTTGAGTATCCCAGCTAGATGTTAAAGCATTGTAGTATTGTAGATAACCTTCATAAGTTTCACTAGACAATACATCGTGATTATCAAATTTAACACGATACCTAACACCAACAATCATTCTATTATATTTGTAATAATCCGATTGTGGCACACCAGTAATGCAGACATAATTTGCTGATGCATACATATAAGATGCATATCCATTCCAGTTCTGGAAAAATATCGAATTAACGCCGCCACCATAATCTGAAAGATCGGCGTGATCATAATATGGTGGCATTGCTGGTGGGATGCCACCATCAACCAACCATAGAAAATAAGGATCAATATCTGTGTGATGCCATTGTCCATATAAGCCACCAGAACTAGTGCCGCCACCAGCATAAAATTTATCAGTTGTGTAAGCATAAGAATTTAAAGTCATTTTGGTTGAGATAAAAGGATCTTGTAGATCATCAACATTGCCAGATTTAGTTCCAACCAACATATCAACATCAGATATATTATATCGTTGAGCAAACTCAAAATTACTCTTAACATTATAAATATCGCCATCAGTATCATTTAAGGAATTTAAATTTCCAGTTGTTGTTCCAAAAGTATCTTCTATGGATGTGACATTGTTTTCTTGATAACTCATATTATAATCCAGATTTACCTTAAGTTGAGTTATCTTATCATTAGCAACTGGATATTCATTAATCTCAGTTGAATTATGTTCAATAGTTCCAGTATAGTTTGAAACATTAAAGAAATTTGGCGTTGTTTCGTCATAATATGGTTCATTTATTTCATCCAGTTCAAATCTAAGGTTATTAAGTGAAAAATCGCCATTAGTAATTGTTGGTTCTTTATACCATCGATTGTAAGTTCCAGCATCTTGAATTGTATAAGTTCCTATTCCCATATCACCAGAACCAGTAAATTCATTATTAGTTACATTCATATTTCCCAAAATATGAAATTCTAAATCATCTTCATTATCTAATTCTTCTTGTCCTAAACCTAAATCTAAGATTGAGAAGATCTGAATTAGAAATATTGCTAATACTATACCAGTTAATACCTTATTCCTTTTACTTTTATTTACCATCTTTTTTATCACCTAAGAAAACATTAGAATTGCGAAAAAGTTATTTAAACAATGAACCATAATTCCAGCTGGATAGCTGAAGAAACATACTAAACATAAGAAAAACCCTGCGCCAAAATAAACCATCCCTAGCATAGGATTTTGCCACCAATCAACAAAACTAATCCCACGCCTAAAACTATGATACCAGCTAAAGAAAAATGAACCGATTAAGGCTGAAATTAATGTTGGGATCACAAAATTAGATGTTGGATGCTTTTCAAACACTTTCTCTTTAATAGATTGTTCAATAAAGATAATTTGCTTTTCTATCGCCACAGATTTAGCAATTCTTCTAAGATTTGCTTTAGAAATGCTTTCTGGATCTACATTAATATCATCTAATTTTTGCCTTAAATCAATTACTTTCAAATGTAATTTATCAATCTGATCTTCTATTATTCTGGTTCTGGCAAAATAGAAATAAATTCTATTTCCTAAGCCAATAGCAAAACATTGAAAGATTAAGGTTTCTGGCATAGCAACTAAGAATAATTGCTCTAAAAAAACGCCACCAAATTGAGTTTGCTGAGATAATGAAATTAAGCCAGTTGATGCATCAGCTAAATTAGCTTGATATGCGATGGGTTGAAAAACCTGAAACCACAACCATAATCCAATCATTCCAAAAATAATCCATTTCAGAGTATTTGTTAAGAAATTCTTGATATTCATATCTCTATTCAATATTAAGAACTTCATTCCAATCAAGATTAAAGTAATTAACGCAAATAAGTAAAAACCTAAAGTAATTGCTGGATTTACAACTATTTCTGGATCAGCTGTTACTAAGAAATACCCAATTACATAAATTCCCATAAAAAAAACAAATACAATAACAGGTATTGAAATGCTGGTTGTAATCTTTACTTTAGTATAATTTTCTTTAGTTAGGGATTTGGCGAATAACACACTTTCATAATCAGTTTTACGCATTGCTATTGCCACGCCTAACATAACAAAAGTTAAGATTACTGGAAATAACTGGAAAACACCATTAACAATAATCTTAGGCGATGTAATCGTATTGCCAGATTGATCCAACTGAGCTAACCCAACGCCAGAAAGAAAATCATTCCAGGCATTTCCAATTGTTTCCCAAATCGGTTTTATATCAACATCGGCAATAGCAAAAATCCCATAAACTAATGTCAGAATGGCAATTGCTAAACCAATATATGCAGCTCTAGTCGCAGCTGATCCAAAATCTAAAGTAAAAGCATCTGCAATTGTTGCGCCACCCATAGTAATAAAAGCTATAAACATAACCCAGTTTAAAACATCCATAAAAGTTTCAATATACATTGTGATATTCTCAAATGGATTCTCAGCTAAAGTATCAAAAGCATTAGGCAAATTCTCAGTAATCAGATTTGTATCAACTGACATTAAAGATAATGTAGCTTGTCCATACATACTAGGGATAAAAACTAGAATAGAAAAGATTATGAGAACTAAAGGGAAATTAAATCTATTTTCTGGCTTAGAAAATACAAATCCTAATAGAATGATACAAAAGAACGCATAAAACCAAAAAACAACCCATACCATTAAACCTAACATAGATAAGATTGTAAAAACAATCCCAATAAACGATAAATAGATTAAAAATATTGATGCTGGATGCCATTTATCAATTCTTAAAGTTTTACTTAATTTTCTTAAAGCATCACTTTCAAGATAATCTTCTAAAACGCCAATATTAGTTCTAAAATATTCATTCTCAGAGATCGCCATTTAATCACCTAATTTAACTCTAAAAATTGTAATTTGTATAAAAATAAATAAGTGAGATAAAAAGTTAAGCCAAAAGGAAATATGGCAATAATTAACCACGAATCCATAGGTGATAAGTTAGCAATTGTAAAACCTAAATTAAATTGCACATATTCCAATTGTTCGGCAATTATGATAAAAATCGCAAATACGATTAAGGTAGATGCTGTTAAACCAATGAGTAAGAATTGAACTTTCCATTTTTTTTTAACCTTCATTTTAGATAAAATCTCTCAGTTTTTTTCGTCTTTTTTTATCAATATTCTCAAATAATCCATTAAACTTTATATACAATAATATTCCAGCAAATCCAATAAAGATAAAGCCAAAATAAAACCAAATATAATCCAGATCTGGTTCTGGTGGCGCAAAATCAACAAAAATCCATAGTTCAATCATAGTTGTATGATTACCAATGTCTTTTATGAATATAAAAATCGTATGGTTACCAGGCACATCTAAGTTATTCCAGGTTGAATTTTCAATAGTGAAATTATTGCCAGTAAAATAATATTTTGTATCAGAATCATCAATCTGATACCATCCAGAATAACTATATGTATCAATTATCTCTAATTGGATTACTGGCGCAAACCAATGAAATGTAAAGTTCAATGGCGTGATTAGATTAACAACTGGCGCAATATCATCGCCATCATCCCAAATAGGATTGTAATCAGTTGAGAATGTGCCAACAACATAAGGATCATCGCCAATTAGATCATCGTTGGCATCGTCGTATGGATAATTCTGATAATAATTGTGATGCCAATAGTTATATCTACCATTCTCTATTATCGTTAAAAAGTTTGTATTAAAATAATTATCAAAATATTCAGAACCATTAGTTCTATCATTGAAAAAGGCTAAAGAAACATCGTTAGTTTCGCAATAACTCATTGTAATATTTTCATTTACATCAAAATACAACCCATAAGTTGTTGTATTCACGATATTTCCAGTAAAAGTGATATTAGCACTATTATTTACAAATATTCCAGCAATTCCCATATTTAAAAAGGAATTCCCAGTAAAATTACAATCAAAAGATGCATCCATTTGAAGACCAACTAAAGAACCATTGAACCAATTATCGTTAAAGCTATTATTGTTTGAATAAAAATTCATAATTGCACTTTCAGAATTACTATTAACCCAGTTATTCTCAAAAGTATTGTTATTTGCGTTTGTAAATAAGGTAAAACCATTAACATTATTAGAGCTATTTGTATTTGAAACAAAACCATTACTGGCGTTAATCAAGATAATACCAGCATTCAAGCCACCAGAACTTACATTATGGAAAGTGCAGTTATTCACTTTCCAATATCTTTCACAATCAGCAACATAAATACAAGCTGGAACATTTTGAAAACCATCAATCGTTAGGTTTTCGATTACAAAAGGATCTGCATAAGTTCCAGAACCAGAACACCAATCATAATTACTCACATAATAATCAAAATCAGAACCAGCATCAGAATCGTTAATATAGAACAATGTATTGACATAATTCCAATATCCAGAACTTTTAGGTAAAAATTCACCTGGAATATTTTCTGAATTTTGAGATGGCGAAAAATCTATTTTTTCGCAGCTAAAAAAACTAATTAATATAATTGCTGGAATAACCAAATAAACTATGCGAATTTTGCTTTTTTGCATCATTTCTATCCTTAAATTTTATTCTCAATCTAAAAAATAAAAGAAAAAAAAAAGAAAAAAATTAGATTTAGGTTAAAGCACTAACATTGACATTAGAGAAACATCAATTGCTTTAAAGATCCATACAACGATAAAGACAACAAACGCAGCTAATATAGCTAAGATGCCACCTTCAGCATCGCCTATATCGTCAGCTGTAAGAACGCCTAACCCACCCCAAGTTGCGATAAGTGCTGGAACTATCATAAAAAGTGATCTTACGATTTGTCTAACACCTAATGCGAAATTAGTAATGGAATTGACATCTTCAGCTGTTACACTAGTTAAAGTTCTTAAACCAGTTAATAATCCAAATTCGTTTTCTGCGTGATTATAATAATTCACATCCAAATTCATTGCGATACCATTAACAACCATAATGAAAAGGATAATTCCTAAAAAGGAAATAAAAACAATTTTAAGGATTGTTTTGCCTGGTGATTTTCTTAACTTTTTTCTAGTATTATTCATTCTATTGCCAACATAAATGAATGCACAAGCAAATAGCAAGATAACCAGAACTAAAACTGAGTAAAGTGCTTTATCGCCTTCAGTAATACCATACCAATCCCAAATGAATTGCGTTCCCCATCCTAGCATTCCAACGATACCTAAGATAAAACCAACCCATCCATAACTGGTCTCTGGCACACCATAGTATTTTCCCATACGATTTTTCACTTCTCTTTAATTTTTGATTTTAGATTTTAGATTTATTCAAAATACCATCTTTTAATATTAGAATTATTAATCACTAATTTAAAGTTTCATATAAAAATCGCAACTTTTAATGAATTAATGAGATTGAATTTTCAAAAATACCAGGTGAAAAAGTTTTCTTCCTGGATACCTGGAATTGAAAATTTAGAATAATAATTAAAAGTTCCAGATTTAGCACTAATAAAAGGATTTATCCAATTTATTAAACTGATTAAGCAACGATTTTAAATATGTAAAAAAGAATAATATCTTATCAGATAACTTAGTTATGAGCTTTTAGAATATGAGAGAAAATATAAATGATCTTTTAGAACCTAACGACAAAATTTGGTTAGTTTATTATCTGGATCACGCATTAGCTAGAGAAAAGATTGATATTGTAAAATCAAAACCTTTCATACTATGGACAATTGGAAAAATCTTGAATGAAAAAGATAATGATAAGTTTTATTTCTTGGTTAATTCTGGTCGTCTTTATCGCATTCAGCCACCACAAGAATACCAGGTGATTGTGAAAAGTTGCATAGTCAAAAAAAAGCTCATATATACCATTCCAGAAGAGAATAATTGATTATGGTTATTGAAAATAAAGAGCAATGGAAAAAGAAAAAGAAATTCATTCCAAAAATGCCATATTGCGCCAGTTGTAAGAGTAAGTCTAATTGTATATTAAGATTTAATCCAAATCTGAAGATTATTGAAGAAAAAAACTATGTTCAATATATCTGTATTGGCTATTCTGGGATAACTGAGTTAATTGAAACAAAACAATTTAAAATAGAACAAATAATAGGTGTTTGAAATAGAGAATTTTGAGATTGATGTTTTAGAGCTTTTGGAAAACCTTAGAAATAAGCATAAGGAATTTCTTAAAGAAGTTAAAGCAAATCCAGAAAAATATCAAAAAGTTAAAATCCAATTTATGATGTCAGATAAAATACTGGAAAATCTGAAAAAGGATTTAGTTTCTTTAGAAGAAATAGAGAAAAAGTCAATCAAAAACTATTTTACAATCAGAGCTATTACAAATATGATTAGTGCTAAAGAATTATCGGTTCAATTTTGTCCGATTGTAGAAGGTGTTCAAGAAAACCCTATGGGATGTTGGTTTTGCGCATTCGGACACGCAACCGAATGCCATTTTCCTTATGATTGTGATTCAGAATA
>Ga0180433_10011525_pt1 | contig 10478 bp, 11 predicted proteins | sample SS_ome_8_FD_132980 | JGI IMG/M metagenome (GOLD analysis project Ga0180433, IMG submission 132980) | Hypersaline lake sediment archaeal communities from the Salton Sea, California, USA - SS_1_D_1 metaG | ecosystem: Environmental > Aquatic > Non-marine Saline and Alkaline > Hypersaline >...
GAAAAACACGAACAAGCATCAGACCTATGCCGGTGCACACGATTGTGAAACGATAAAAAAGGCGGTTGAGGCGACGCGTGGTGTGTATCTTGCACACGAGGGGAAAGCGATCATTGCGATGTTCGATTCCTGTTGCGGAGGTATCACCCCGGCCAATATTGCCGACTTTGATTTCAAACGGGCGCCTTATCTGGCGCGCAAAAAAGCATGCACTTACTGCAAGCGCTGCAAAATATATGCCTGGCAAGCAACCTGGCCACTTGATGCCTTTGAAAAACTCTTTCGTCCGCGTATTGCCGGTATTGGCAGCTTGCGTGATGTTTGTGCAACGCAAAAAGATAATGCGGGTCTGATCAAGGAGGTGACGCTCAAAGGGCGCAATGGCACCTTTAAACTTTCTGGCGAGCGAGTCTACTCGGCAGTTAAGGAGGTTAAAAGTTTTTGTTTTGATGCAACGACTAAAAATGGAAAGGTGACATTGTCTGGTCGTGGTTTTGGCCACCATATCGGCTTGTGCCAATGGGGTGCGCGTGAGATGGTTCGCGACGGCTGGTCATACAAACGAATTTTACAATTCTACTATCCAGAGACGCAGTTAAAACGACTTGCCTAAGGAGGACGCCGTGAAAGAGTGGCAAAAAAGTGTGGTAATGATACTTCTTGTTTCTCTCTCTAGTGCTGTAGCTATGGCAAGTGGCGATGGTCCGTTGCTTGATGAAGCGCATGCACGAGCGGTGCGGGCGTTGAAGCTCCCCAAGTGTGAAGGGAAGGCGAGAGGGACAAGCCATTCTAACACCGATGTTTGGCTGGGAGCGGTATATGATGCTGACGAGGAACGGCTTGAAAGGTTGCTGGGCCTAGCGGATATTCAAGAGCGAGCTGACGTGCGGCGGCGAATTCTAACCAATGCGGTGGACGTTGGTTGTGTGCGTATTGTTCGGCAGCTTATTTTACGGTTACCGGCGGGCGATGCAAGCAAACAGGTGGTTAAAAACGCTCTTAGCGTAGCCTGTTGTTCCGGTAAGGTGCATAGCGCAGAGCTTCTTTTAGCAACGGGAGTTTGCGATACGACTGTGCTTGATGGTGGCTTGTTAGATGCCGTCAAGCTACGAAGCAAGCCAACATCTAAAGAGTTTGATGATGGCGTATCCCGAGATACTCGAGAGAAGTTGGTTGCGCTGTTGTTGGCGGCGGGTGCTGACCCCAACTACAAACCGAGAAGCAGTTCGTCATACTATTCGTATGGAAATCCCCCAGCTCATTCAGTTTTGTACGAAGCAATAGAGGGTCGTTGTCCCGGTGTTGTGCGGCAGCTTCTTGTGGATGATCGTCTCCAGTGTTCTGATTTGGAACCGTTGGGATGCGCGACAAAGATGCGTCAGGAGAGCGAAGCGACGCGGTGTTGTGAAAACGAGGTTGAAGATTGTTGTGACGGGTGCTGCTGTTTTTTCAAATGTCGCTGTACCGGCAATGACTTTGATCCCCCCTGTTATTTCTGTAGCAGTAGTTCATCACCATGCTACGAGTACAGCGGTTGTGGGTGCCCTTGCTCGGCATTTCTCCATACCTTTTGTTATGCATGCGTAGGTAGGCGGCTGCGCATCAGCGACGATCGCAAAATCGAACGGATGCTTTTTGATTATTACACCGAGCGTACCGACATGACGTCGACACATGCTGGTACGGTTGGCAGCGGCGAGAGTGAAGATGCAGGTTGTTGTTGCGGTATATGCCGTTGGCTTTCGTGTGGATCATCCTGTGCGCGAGTACAGCATCGCGCTGAACCTGATAAATGTGCCATATGCCTTGAAAAGCTGGATGATGATGGTGTTGCGGTTGCCGTTGCCGATTGTGGCCATCGTTTCCACACACGCTGCCTGACACAGTCAGTACGTGATGTTGGCCGCAGCTGTCCGCTTTGTCGACAGAATGTCTGCCCACCGCCAATTCAATCACGAGCGGGGTTAGCATGCGACACAGAGATGGGCAAGCCTATGGCGTAGGGCTATCAGAGATCTAATATTGTCTCACAAACAAATCTTACGATTATATTTACTCAGGGACGCAGCTAAGCCGATTTTTCCCTCATGATGAGGAAAAGGCGAAGTAGGTGTATGAAAAGAAGGATGTGTTATGGAAACAAAACAGAAATCGATAGTTGCCAGCTGCGTGCTGTGTGTGGCGCTATCGATGCATGCTGGCCCCGGGTTTTCAAAATGCCGTTCTGCTGATGTTGTTACTTCGCAAAGGCGGATTCAGAAAGTGAAATGGCCACGATCTAAGCAATCGGTTTCTTTAGCGTTGCAACAAACGAGACCGCAGGCGATAGATACACCGTGCGAACAAGCGCACGTATTGCCCGTAATTCGATGGGTGCAGCCGCGGGTAGAGATTGATTTTGAGATTCCCGAGCGAGAGCCGGGATGCGAGGGGATGGAGTGGTCGCTTTCTATTGTTCCTTCCCTAGAATACTCGCGGCGTAAGGCAAAGCTTACAGGTGCCGATGAGGCGCTTTGCATGGCGTTCAAAACTGGTGATGAGGTTGCCATAAAAGTTGCGCTTGCAGCTGGTGCGAATCCTAATATGCCGTGGGATGCTATGGGATATCATCGTACAAATCCACTCACAAGCGCAATACGTAATGCGGCATGCCGCGTTGTGTGTTTACTTCTTCAACATGGTGCTGATATTGATCTGCATGGAGCACTTTGCATAGCGGCTAACGCAGGCCATGAGGTGTGCGTACGGCTGCTTTTGGCATATGGTGCCGACCCTGCGTGGTGTGGGGCCAATTCGCTGTGTGCAGCTTTATCTGCTGGTCGTGTTGCTATAGTGCGCCGCTTACTTGCACATGATCCGCTTTTGCCCGCTAAAAGTAACGAAATGGAAGGGACAATTTGGCATATGGTATCGCGTTGCAGCCGCTGTTACAATGCTAATGTTGAGGGTCAGGTTGCTTGCCAGCGTCTGTTGCTTGAAAATGGTTCAGTGCCTGTTGATGCACTTAATGGTAGAGGGAATACAGCGCTATTTGATTTGATTGACAGTGTACGTTTTCTCACTAATCGTCAATCGCACATTCCGCTGGTACGTCAGTTTCTCGAGTTTGGTGCTGATCCCAATATATTGTGTTTGCCGCCAGATGATCGTGGGTATTTTGCGCATCTAGATTTCGATCTTTGCATGTATGGTAATCATTTTTTGGGTAACCGAATGCCTCTCGCCCAAATACCAGCTCTTTTTTTGGCTATGAAACGTTGTGATTTTGAAGGGCTTCAGGAGTTACTAACATGGCCACAAACCGACCTTCTCGTTCGTGATTCGCGCGGGCGGACCGCGCATGATTATCTTGCAGATCTTGAAAAAGATTACGGGCGCGGTGCGCGTGACAAGTTCAGACAGCTCTACGAAAAGACCGCTTGTTGTCGCACGCTGCAAAATGCATGCGAGTTTTATCGACCGGGCGATCGCGGGGAGTTGACGCAGTTTTCAGCAGGAGTGCGTCGGAAGGTGCTGGCATTTCTGGTGGGGCATGCCTGTGCGACACGGGTCTACAGAAATATGGACGCGATATGGGGGCGGTAGGTACCCTGTTGCGCGGGATGTTGGATTTGTTACTATAATAACGTTATTCAGCTTTCTAGCGCGTTCTCCGCGCGGTATTTTGGAGTTTTTCGATGAACGGTTTTCTGTTTGTACACTGCTATCTATCAGGAGAAACGTGGCGTAATGGCTAACGCATTGTGGGCCATATAGTAGCTTTTTAGCTTGGTGATACGCCATGTATAGTGTACGAATTGAGAACCTTTTTCCCGATATTTCTTTCTTCTCTCTCTTTTTGCCCATCTCTATGAAGGGTGTGTTGAGTTACCCGATTAGTACCCCTTTTTCATCTCTTCTTACCCCTCCCTATCCGGCTGGCCCTACGTGGCGTGGCTTCATTTTATTTGGATGAGCGTTCCGCGCTTTAGCGGTATCATCCGTCACTCTCTACGCACGCAATCTGCGTGTTAAATCTGTTGCTGGCATGAAAGATGCCAGTGGCTCTACAAACCCTTTTTTATCTTTAATAAGGATCTATTTATGAAGATGCGAATAATGATCACATCTATCTATATCATGACTAATGCGTATGCCTACCAACAAGAATTGGACAAGGCATTATGCTGTGCAACGCACATGTCGGCAGTTGATCGAGTCGAGCAGCTTTTAGCAGAGGGAGCAAATCCTGATGCTGATTCTATGACACTCGAGGCGTTGCCGAAGGGTATGCGACCACTGCATGTAGCAGTATCAAACGCTAACATACCGCTTGTGAATAAGCTGATTGACTATGGCGTGGATCCCTTTAGACGTGATGTGTCATATTGCTCGGCGTTGGAACTTGCACAGAAAAAACTGTATGAGTTCAAGGATGCTTGTTCGTGTGGTAAATCGATTGATCGTAAGAGTAAGGCACACTGCAAGGAAATAGTGCGCCTTCTCAATTGTGTCGCAAAAGCTGCACCCTACAATCTTAATTAACGTGAAATCAAATAGGATAATTATTATGAATGAACATAACGCAAATAAGTTGTTTGTTTCAGTGATGTTTAGTCTGTTTTCGTTGGTGAATGCCGGCGGAGATACCAACGTAGCGCAGTGCGAGAGAGATCGCGCATTGTGTCGCGTGGCGTGCACGCGCGCTATGACGGCTGAGGATATGTGTCATGTAACGAACGAGGCATTGGTACTTTTACATGCCGGTGCTGATCCGAATGCATTTGTTAGCAAGGTTGGGTGTATACCTTGTGCTGTCAGGCCGTTACATCTGGCGGCATGCGAAGGCAATCAGATGTTGGTTAAGACATTGCTCTCTTTCAATGCAGATTCGCTTGCTAGAGATGGCATGGGTGCAACGGCGCTTTCTGTTTCCCATCGGCAAACTGGCTGTCATCCTGATCCCTTTTTGCCAGTCAACTATGGTATTTCGAAACAGAAGCTGGAGAATCATTACAAAACGCGCTGCATCCTGAGTGAGGCGATGACATTAGCCCGCGCGAAAGAAAAAGAAGAGGAGGTAGGCGAGAGTTCATAACACTTATTCCGATAGAGCCGTGGCAGAACTGTTGCGGCTGTATCGCTATTTAGCGGGATATACGCTTACTTTGCTACACTTAAGCGCATCGAGATAGTGGGACCGACGATTAGTAATGACATTTATGAAACCTCTTATCTTCTTTGCCGTTGCTTTGCTTTCTTCAATGACATCGGTTTATCAGTCGAATGCGGGTGGTGAGCAGCAAGAGCGACCGGCAATAATGGTAGCAGAAGGGATGGAGAAGAAGGGCAATTCTTCAAGTGAGTGGCGTTCTTTTTTTAATAAGTGGCGTCGTAAGAAGAGAGAGGCCGGTAGCGCTATGTACGCATTTTTAATGGATGAGCGGTTATCGGAGGTAAGGGATGTCGAAGCTAATCTGAGCGCGAGCGAATCTGTGTCGGATCATACGCTGACATACCGCTTGTGAGTAAACAGAAGAAATTGTACGAGTTCAAGGGTGCCCGTTTCTGTGGTAAATCAATTGATCATAAGAGGCAGAGAGAACTTGTAAGGAAGTTGTCCGTCTGCTTAATGATGCGGCAAAATCTATCTCCTACGATTTTAATTGAGGTGACATCAAATAGTATGAGATACTTATTATGAATGAATGTAACGTAGATAATCGGTTATTTATCTTAGCGATATTGAGTTTCTTTTCACCGGCAAATGCTGGTGGGGATAAGGATGTGGCGCAGTGTAAAAAAGATTACGCATTGTGCCGCGTTTCCTATACACCTGCATTGACCAGAGATGAGCAGTGTACCGTAACGAGTAGAGCGATATTCCTTCTGCAGGATGGTGCCAATCCAAATGCTCTTGTAGAGAACTTCTGTGAGGATATATCGTGTGCTGTTACGCCGTTACATCTGGCAGTATGTAAAGGTAATTCTATCTTGGCCAAAATACTTCTTGATTTCGGCGCTGAACCGTTCGACGTCGATGACGTAGGATCGAAGGGGGTTTCGTTCTCTACTCGCCAAACCGATCACCATTTTAATCAAACATCGCCGGTTACCTTGCAGCAGGATATGGAGAATCATCGCGAAACGCGCTGTATCCTGAGTGAAGCGATGGCATTAGTCCGCGCGAAAAAAAAGAAAGATGAGGTAGGCAAGAGCTTATAACACTTATTCCGATAGAGCTGTGGCAGAATTGTTGCGGCTCTGTCTTTATAGTTCGGCTTATGCGCTTACTTTGCTACACTTAAGCGCATCGAGATAGTGGGACAGACGATTAGTAAGGACATCTATGAAACCTTTTATCTTCTTTGCCGTTGCTTTGCTTTCTTTAGTGACATCGGTTTATCAGTCGAATGCGGGTGGTGAGCAGCAAGAGCAACCGGCAATAATGGTAGCAGAAGGGATGGAGAAGAAGGGCAATTCTTCGAGTGAGTGGCGTTCTTTTTTTAATAAGTGGCGTCGTAAGAAGAGAGAGGCCGGTAGCGCTACGTACGCATTTTTAATGGATGAGCGGTTATCGGAGGTAAGGGATGTCGAAACGAATCTGCACGCGAGCGAATCTGTGTCGGATCATGCGAGTGATAAAGATCCGATGGCGGCAGAAAAGTTGTGAGTTTTAGCTGCTACTTTTTGACTCAGCTTTCTTTTTAGTAGGTTGTTTTTTAGGTGGAGCCTTCTTGTATGCTGCTTCAAGCGTGCAAAAGGGTAACGGTATAATACCCCAGCGATTTACCTCTGTCTGGTTACGTACGTGTGACTGATGCTTGTGCATGCACTGGATACTTCTTTTTGGATTATAGGCATGGATATCGTTTTTTTGAGCGGTATAGATGATTGGTTTTTCGCAGCTCAACAAACCGATGTAGGTTTTATCCATAAAGGGATGTTCAGGAAAGGGTGTTTTAAATATCCAGGTATCTTGTGAGTAATTCCATGGCCAGTGCTGCCTGGTGAGCGCGATAAGTTTCTTTTCAAGATGGTGTGGCTTGAGCTTGAAAAGGGTGTCATTAAACCATATGTCGGCGTTAGTAAGAAGGACGTATTGATCTGGAAATAGTTCATTGGCCAATCGAATACAGTCACCAAATGTTTGACGGCCGTCAATATAAGATATTGAAACATTCTCACACTGTTCTAGATACCGATGTAGCTCTCCCTTCTTGCCTGAATCGTGCGATGTATCATAGCTCACATGGATATGCTCGATCATGGGATGATTACGATGTTTCTCGAGACAGAAAATATATTCATCCGCTCTTTTCTTATTTGTCTCGTTATAGAGGCAGGTCAGAAGATTTAGTGAGAGATGGGGTGTCTGTTCTAGGCTTGATTCAGCGCGGAGTAGTATGCATATAAGCGCCAAGCTCAGTATAGCCAAGTGGGATGTTGCTTTCATTATCTTACGCTCCTGATTGTGGCGGCTGTCAGGTCTTACCTCGAAGTGAATTGATCCTCGTAGAGCCTCTTAACTTCCTTTGCAGTTGTTGCATCATATGGTCCCTTGTCAATACGATAATCCATGATGCGTGGAAAGCGAAGGGCATAGCCGAGTTCTGTTTCTGTTTTGCCGGTGCTGTGCAGTGGCGATTGGGTGATTTCGTCGGCACGAATGGCGACGACGATTTGTGGTGTGCACCAGACATCGGGATAGAGATCTTTAGCACAGGTGATGTTGACAGGTTTTTGTTTAACCGCGATCTCATCGCATTTTTGTTTCAATTCTTGCCAGCCTTTGTCACTCAGGCCGGTACCAATTTTTGCAATGGTTTCAAAGCGATCGTCATCTTGGTTGTAAACACCAACAAGAAATGCACCAATACCAAAGGCAGCACGTTTACCACTGCCGGCATAGTAGCCGAGAATAACGCAGTCAATGGTATCTTCCAGGTGTCCTTCTTCTTGCCGTTTGAGTTTTATCCAGTTGAAGTTCCGTTTGCCTGGCTGATAGGTTGCGTCAGGGCGTTTAACGACCAGCCCTTCAAGGCCGGCAGATATAGAGTGTTTAAAGTACTCTTCCAGTTGTTCTGCTGTTTCAATCTTCTTTTCGCCGACCAGCCGCACGATTGCGTCTTTATTATTGGGGCCAGGTATGATCTGCTCCAATGCTGCGCGGCGCTCTTCGTGTGTTTTGTCCAGCTCACTGTTGCCGTTGAGATAAAGCAGGTCGAAGATAATGAGGCGCAACGGAAATTCCTCGGCAGCCTCTTTAACGCCATGTTTGCGTTTGCGTTTTGCGGTCTCTTGAAAGGGGAGAAAGCTGCCGGTCTGTGCATCGTATGCAATTGCCTCACCTTCACAAATCAGTGTTTCAACGTTGAGCTTAGTCACCGATTTCAATAGGTCGGGAAAAATGGCAGACATATCCTGAAGCTTACGTGAGTAAAAATGAACGGCAGGTGTTTTGCCTGTTTTGTCCAGATGAACCTGCACGCGAAAGCCGTCTAATTTTGGTTGTGCAATGCATGGACCAAGCTTCTCTACAATGGCTGCAGCAGTTGGTAGTCGTTCGGCGGCAGCAGGGCGAATTGGTGTGCCGACACGAATCTGCATTGCTTTGAGTGCTTCGATACCATCATGCTTGAGCGTTTCGGTAATGTAACCGATATCAGCACAGATATTGTAGGCATGCTCAATTGTTTCGCGTTCTGATTTATCGCCAGCTGTCATCCAGGAAAGTGCATCAACGATTGTCATGTCGGAGAAGCCAAGGCGTAGTTTTCCGATCACGATGCGAGCAATAAACTTTGCTTCAAGTGGCGTGAGCGTAACAAGTAAATCTTTGAGCAACGCAGCTTTTTTTTCTTGAGATCCAATACCGGTTGTTTCTTCCAGTTGGCAGAGTGTCTTGTACACCTGTGTTACTGAGTGACTTCCCGTTGCTTGCCAGGTGTAATTAGATATAACACGGCCGATATCGCCTTCTTTTTTAATCGCTTGTTCAATGCTTTCTTCGTTTTGATTGAGCAAGCGTGAAACGATGGTGATGATGCCTTTCTCGGCCATACCTAGCGGCGCGCCGACATAGAGCGGGTGCAGTTGGCCAAGTGAAAGATTAACGATGATGGCTGCTTCGTCGGGGGTTGCCTGTTCGAGTACATCGGCGAGCAATGTTGTCATGGCAAGCCGACTACTTTCAGCTTCAATTTTTTCAAAATATTCGGCAACCGTTCGAAAATTCACAGGTGATCCCACTTACGATACATCGCAGGTTTGCTGTTTGGCCTGTCTTTGTTCTCTCTCTGCCATGCGCTTATTATAATCTTCTATCTATATAGCGGCTTGTAAGCGCCAAGGAATCCCTCTGCAATCATGTTTCATCTCTCTCGGTGTAACGTGATTTGGATGAGGTTTTTCAGCTTTGGGTTGTTCGGCTTCTGCGCAAATACGGAGTGCGGCGAGTATTAGGAACTTCATAAACAAACTCTCCCGGTAGTCAGTTCGTGTTCTCTTTGTTCTGCGAATCGACGACGCACTGTTTCACGTACGCGAAATAATAGCGGTATGCCGAGGTGATAGTCAGCGTAGTGGCGGTGAGCATCAAAAACAACTCAGTCATGTTCCATCCCGGATGCTCCAAAAGACCGTATGCATGCATAGGATTGAGAATAACAAAGGTGAGGCAAACTAATTGCGCCGCAGTTTTGATTTTTGCATAACTGGATACATTGAGTGTCATCCTTTGCTCAGCAGCTCGTTGGCGGAGAGCCATAACAAAAAGATCTCGACTTATCCAGATGATTGCCCAGTAAAACCAGAACTCACCAATGGCAACGAGCGCAATAAGCGTTGAGGTGAGCAGTAATTTGTCTGCAACGGGATCCAATAAACGGCCGAGCGATGTTACTTGATCGAGCTTACGCGCGAAATAACCATCGAAATAATCGGTCAATCCAAAGCCGGCAAAGATGATTGCAAGTATCACATTCACTGGTAGGAGGTTGTATGGCAACAATGCCACCAACAAGAAAGGCAAAATAACTGGTGCCAGAATGAGCCGTGTGAGTGTGAGGAGTGTTGGGAAGTTAAATGGTGGTTGCTGTGGACGGAGCATGCTCGATCCTTATCAAAAAAACGCACCGTCTTCCGTGGTCTTTCACGAAAGCGTGTCAAACTACTACGGAAGATATTTATACACTTAGGGACCATCTTCGCCAAGGCTTTGACGCGGTATCTGCCTGTTTTGTCAAAAAAAAATCGCGTCATAGCTTGTATTTTGCCGAGCGAAGACGGATGGTAGCGGCGCAGGGACTCGAACCCCGGACCTACGGATTATGATTCCGTCGCTCTAACCAGCTGAGCTACGCCGCCACAAAAGATATCAATATGTATCGACAGCTTGCTAAATTCGTAGTTTCTGGATCTTAAATACATCCAAGACAAATTTAAAGAGCGATCGAAGGAAGAACAGTCCCGTTAGGAGTGTTGCGACAATACCGAGC
>Ga0180433_10011526_pt1 | contig 10477 bp, 7 predicted proteins | sample SS_ome_8_FD_132980 | JGI IMG/M metagenome (GOLD analysis project Ga0180433, IMG submission 132980) | Hypersaline lake sediment archaeal communities from the Salton Sea, California, USA - SS_1_D_1 metaG | ecosystem: Environmental > Aquatic > Non-marine Saline and Alkaline > Hypersaline > Sediment...
CCTATCAATTCATAGCTTAAATCCCCAGCCGATACCCCCTAAGATCCGGATTCCGCTGAGATCGACCGGCACGTCAAAGGGCTGGACTTCCAACTGGACATATTTGATCCCCAGCGACAAGAACAGGCCTTTATACAGATCAATGTCCACCCCGCCGCCCAGGATAAAACCTACTTTCTTATGATCGACCTGGAAGCGGACAAAGTCATTCTCAACATCCTGCTTGTAAAAATAATACCCTCCACCCAGTTGGACATAGGGTTTAAAGGATGAAAACCGGTACCATAATATAGAAGAGATCTCCAATCCTGAGATCCGCAGGGTGCTCTCATCCTGATACAATCCCACCGATCCTGATTTTTTATATCCCCCTTCATAGGCGGCCTGAATAGAAAAATTAGGAAATACCGAAACACACACAGAGGGCAAAAACACATAACCGTTTCCATAGATCTCTTTTATATTCGAATCATTGACCTGACGGGATCCATATTTGAGCGTTAGTTCTAAATTTGTGCCGGCAGCAGGAATTATCCGGACCATAAATAACAACAAAAAAATAATGATAAAATTCGTTCGAAGCATTCCAAGGTAATTATTTCTTTTCATCCTATATTCCCCATATTTTTTTGTATTTACTGTCTCGCATAAACTGGATTACTTTCGATCCCTTCCTTATCCACTGCGGTCAGTCTGTACAAAAAAGTCTCACTCCCCAGAAGTCCCCTGCTGTCATAGGAAAAAGTCTGGGCATCCAACTCCGCGATTTGCACAAATACGGCATTTTCGTCTTCTAAACGCCGGGCTGACAAAGCATAAAATTGAATATTATCCTGATTAGCCGGATTTGCTGCCCAGGATAACCTATCCACATACTGGATAAAAAAACCATAATTGTCTTCCAGCCTCCTTACCGAAAAATCCTTGGGTGCATAAACTTTTTTAAATATATACTCTGAAGCAGCTTCTGCATCGACGATCCCCCATCCTATTTTATTATTGGGAGAAGAACTGTTATTTGCGGTCATTTTTATCGCTTCCATTAGTTCCAGGCTTGTCCAATCAGGATGAACCTCCAAAAGAAGAGCCGCTGTCCCTGCGGTCAGGGGACAGGAAAAGGAAGTCCCATATACATATTCGTAATCCGAAACACCGTTTACTCCTGCAGCATAAACACTGCTCCCCTGTGCCATAACATCCGGTTTGATACGGCCATCTGCCGTCGGTCCCACTGAGCTGAATCCGGTTCTTTGTCCTGAAGGATCAACGGCTCCGACGGCCAGCACACTGGAAGCATCCGCAGGCGCAACCAGTGTGTTCTGCGGAGCAGGTATGTTACCCTCATTACCGGCAGAATTTACAATCAGAATACCGCGGCTGGCAGCGATCGAGGCTCCTTTGGTCACGATGGTGGTCTCACCATCCATATCTTCCCAGGTATAATCCTGCTCTCCGTGGGTAAACTCTTCCCGGTAGCCTAAAGAACTGCTGATAATGTCGGCCCCCAGGCTGTCCGCCCATTCGGCTCCGGCGATCCAATCATCCTCTTCTATATGGCGTTCCCATTCGCTGTTTTCGGTTTTCCCCAATATAAAATCAGCGCCAAAAGCCGGGCCGATCAATTTCCCGGGCATAAATCCCGCCGCTGCGGACAGGGTATTGGTGCCGTGATCTCCGTTTCCCATCTGTCCGGGTTGATCAGAAACATTGGGATCCTCATTAACGAAATCCCAGGTATCCAAAATATTCAAAGGGAATAAACTTTCATGGGTTAGATTATTGAAACCCCCATCCAAAAAGCACATCAAAACGCCTTTACCGCTGTATCCTCTATCATGTAAAGCCGGGACATTTATTTGCTGGACTTGATTGTAGGATGGGCCGTAATCATAGATGTGGGCTGGAACAGGCTGCATGGATTCTAGATTCAATTTAAACGGCTCTCCTCTCACAGGGTCTCTAAATATAAACGATCTTACCTTATCTATTTTTTTGACAAAAGGAAGGACTGCGATCCCGGCTATGTTTGCACCCTCTGTTTCAACAGAAACAGCATTCAGCCAGCGGGAGCGGTGTCTGATCCTGGAGACGTGCTCTTTAAGCAGTACCAAATATTCTTCGTTAACCGGCACGTCAAACACATCAGCAGTAGGATAAATGTGCCGGTGCCGCCACCTCCTCTGCTGTACGCGGGGATTGAATGACTGTCTTGCTTGTTCGATCTTTTGGTTTAAATCCGGCCCCTTGTCTTTAAAATAAACCCAGGCAGTAATGACCGTGTTTTCTCCCTTCTGTTTTATGAGTTTTGATAGATGGGGAGAGATTTTGTTATTCTGACCGGAAAATCCTGCAGTTGAGATAATCAAGACTAAACATAAATTAAGAATTTTTTTTATGATCTTTCTCATTTGCGCCTTTTTTCTTATTTCTTGAATTACCAAAAATACCGCCCATTTTTCAAATTACACGGCACCTTTGTCCATCATCATTATATACTATGAACATAACTACGGGAATATTGAAAAAAAGTTCTCTCCATGATTCGCAGGAAAAGAATGCAGCCTTGATCTAAAATCAGAAAAGTCTAGATCAATGAGATATCTGAATACTCAGAATCTGAAGACAAATCCCGAAGACCATCGTGTTTCATGTTCGGTTTGTGTGATGTTTTTAAGAACTCCCCTGCGGCCGATTTTTTCATAGGCAATGATCAGCCCAAAAGGAGAGGAACTGAATTGGAATCCGGCGCTCAGATAAAGAGAGGCGCGTGAATCCGTGATGTGAAAATCATCCTGAACTTCACCCTGAAAACTATCGTATCCCTCAACAGATCCCCAGTTATGACGGATGAAGCGCCCGCGGACTATCATAGGTCCATATTCGGCATTCAGCCATAGCGAAAAACTGCCTCCTACCCCATAATAATAACCGTAATAAATCAGAGTGGTTTTTGCACCTCTTATATCGTAAGCGGTGGAATATTCATTCAAAGCAAGTGCATTGACCATAGAGAAATCAGCATAGGCTTCTGCCATTAACCGGATCTTGAATTTGTCTTTCCGGACATTCAGATCAAATACAGGGCCGATAACATGAACTGCAGCGAACTTATCTCGAAAATCCCGAGGTTTATCCAGATCTAGAAGATGAATGTCTTTAACCCTGACCCGGGAGGAATCATAAAAAGCGATGCTGCGCTGTTTGAAATAGCTGAAAGCTGAACCTAATCCTAAATAAAAACGATAACCATTTAGATCCTGGTCGAACATTTTTCGGAAATACCCCAGATAGACTGAACGAAAAGAAAAGCTGACCTCATCCACATGTCCCTTGGATGATAGAATATCCAGGGATATTCCGCTGAACAGAGTTGCTCCAATCTTCTGAGCGACACAGCCCGGATTTTCCGCATCGGGAATGCTGAGGAGCTGGGCCTCTGCATGTGCGAACATATTTTTCCCCATCCATTTCTGGTTGGAGATCGGATCCGACCACAATCCCAGAGCCAGCCGAAAATCATGCCAGCCAGGCTCTGGTTCATCGAAAGTGAGATTCCCTTTCTTCCGGTCGAGCCAGTGGTTTAATTTCAAGACCGGATTGAGAAAACTGAGAATCTGGTGGATGGTTCCGGATTGGGAAAGAAAATACTTTCCCAGGTTATAGCAAGCTTCCCCGATGGGAACTCCTCCCAGGATGGTGACGATATTGTCGTTGATTGATACTACCTCCCGCCACTCTCCTATATATTCCCAATAAAAGGAACCGCCAAGAGTAAACAAGAGAGACTCGAACCGACCCAATCGGTTGCTGCGGGCAAAATTATAGTACCCCGCACCAGATAAAGCATGCGTCCAGTTCAGCTTGAAATTATTCGAATCGAATTTCCAGGCCTCCATACTGAACAGTCTTTTAGATTGATCCTTCCAGTTCAGACGATAATGCCACGGTTTATACTCGCCCCACCACCCGGCCCAATAAATGGCTTGAGGAACAGCGATCACAGCAAAATATTCCAGCACGGCCCGACCGGTTTTTTTTTCTGGTTTTGCCTCAGGCTCGGATGCTGTGGACTTCTGTTGTTGAGCTCTGAAGAGCCTGAAACCAGAATCGCCTGATATTGTAGTATTGGCTGGAGACAGCGAAAAAGCCAGGAATGTCTGCCGGTGCTCCGGCCGCATCGGAACTCCTCTTATAGATGTGACAGTCGAGAAAAGGATCAGCAAAAGTACGGACGAACCGATATTTTTGTTTGGATAATTCCTCTGGCTCATAGGCTTGAGCCTTCTGCCTTTACTGCCGAAAAAACTGACAACATTAATATAATAGGTACCCGATGCAACAGAAAATGAAAACCGAACGACTTTTTCATCATGATCTAAAACGTGAGTTCGATTCCAAACACAGGGATTCGCCGAACCTGGTCTACTGCTGATATGGTTCTGTTCGCTCGATCCCAATAATAACGTGCGATATTTCTACGGTTGTAAGCATTGACCAGGCTCAGGTAAACGGATAAAACCGCAGTTTTGAATGTGAATCGCCGGTCTACCCGGATAAAGAGGGAATGATAATCCGGATATCTCTTGCTGAAATATCTATTACGATCGTAGATCCCGAAATTGACCGCAACTGATTTCTCCACATCAAAAGGTGTGTAAGGAATCCCCCCGGCGTAACTCCAGCGAAAATTGAATTCCCAATCATCGCCCGGATGATAGCGGCCGATCAATGTCAACAGAGTGCGGTTATCATAGATCCTATCCCGCCAAATGCCGTTATAATCCCGGTAACGGCTCTTAAAAAGTGAGGCGCTGACGACAGCACTCAAGCGATCACAAAACTTTTTCTGAAGAAACAGCTCTACTCCTCTGGAAAAGGCGCGTCCGCCATCGGAAAGACGGTCATACAAAAAATAACCGCTCATAGAGACATTATTATCAAGGATAAACAGAGTGGGGTCATCCGGTGTCAGAGGCATATTGCAATAGTTCTTGTTGTAAAACTCAATGGTCATTTTTGTGTCTTCGCCCAGACGGATATCCGCCCCAGCTATCCAATGGATCGCCCGCGGATCCTTGAGAACTGTTCCCTGAGGGTTGCGGACAAGCAGGAGGGGGTGAAGTGTCTGCCGGTATACACCTCCTCCAAAGTTCAAAGTCAACCACTGGACCACTTTCCAGGACAGCGAGGCTCGGGGAGAGATCTGAAATCTTTGAGTGAACGAAAAATAATCTCCACGCAGTCCGATCACCATGGAAAGATTTTTTAAGAGACTAAGACGATGATTGGAAAACAGCCCGGATAAGCTTTCTCTGAATCGACCGTTTATCTGCAGCCCCGGAACATTCAATCCCCATTTATCGACGTATTTGGAATAATAATTGTTGAACGCTGCACGGAAAGCATGGACCTCGAAACCGAATTCGGTTGTATACCGGGAATTGATCTGGATGACATTCGTGTTTCTCAAGGTGATCGTATGTTCATCTTCTTCCCGGCTCATATATTCCTGCTCCTGATAGGGATCATCGAGGGAATCCCGGTCCATAACGTAAGAACTGGACAGCGACATCTCTGAATAACCGCGTTCTCCCCAAATATGCTGCCAAATGATCCCTAGAGTATTTTGATTTGTAGCAGCCTTAGTGGCGTAGTTGATCTCTTCCTCAAGTGCGATATCTACACCATAATCCAGACTGCAGGAGCCGAAGACATCTATGAGACTGAACCTGTCTCGAGGCGTTACCTGATAATCGATCTTGGCATGAATATTTCCCAGGCTGGGAACGACCCCGATGTTAAAAATCTCAGAAAGAATGTCATAATAGCTTCTTTTTCCGGAAAGTATCCAGGATCCTTTTCCTGCGTGAAGAGGACCTTCCAAACTCAAGCCGAATCCTGAGATGTTCAGATCCGCCCGGCCGGCTATTCGGTCAACTCTTCCCTGCCTTAACTTGATATCGACAATTGAAGAGAGCCGGTCTCCATAGGCAGCAGAGAATCCACCTGCAGAGAAATCGATATTTTCAATGAGTTCTGGATTAAGGATACTCAAGGCTCCGCCGCTCCCGCCTTCCCTTCGGAAGTGGTTTATATTGGAAACAGGGATGCCATTCAGATAGAAACCTGTCTCGAAAGGACTGCCCCCACGAACAATGAGGTCATTGGAAAGTTCATTCACATGGGCGACACTTGGGAATAAACTAAGGACACGATTGATATCCTCGATGGTTCCAGCTATCCGGTTGATCTCGGCGTGATCCAGACGGAATTGACTGAGCGGTTCGACCGCTTTTTTTTCAAAAAAGTCGGCTTCTACAGTAACCTCTTCTGAGGCATCATAGGGTGCTTCGATCATTTCGAAATTCCTGAACGAGACCTGTCCAACTAAGATCAACTGCTCCGGCAATCTAAAAGATTTGAAGCCTACAGCTGTGACCAGTATAGGATAAATCCCCATTGGAATTCCTGAGATCCGATACTCACCAGCAGAGCTTGTTACCGCGGCCAGCTCTGTTCCCTCCAGGGCTACCAGCGCATTGGGGACCGGGATTTTCGTGAGGGAATTGATGACACGCCCCATTAGAATTCCGGTTTCATCAGTGCTCCAGAATATAGTTGTCGGACAGGAGCTGCTTTTTCCAAAATTAAAACAGATGGTATTTATATAATTTTCTTCCAGAGGAATTAACTCAGAAAAAGTCAGGGAAATCGTATTATTTTGACCGTAGAAACCAGGAAAAGCAAAAATCAAGACCCCAAAAAAAATAAAAATTATTTTTTTCTTTCTCATCTTCGGATCTATTCACTATTCGGTCTAAAATTATACACGACCTCAATTTCAATTCAAACTGTTAAAGTAATTTCATTGGGGTCAACCGCAATAGAGGCAAGATTATCCAGATAGATCCAATTCAGGAGAAGAGCTATAAGGAAAAAAGGGTACAGTCTATTGTATACCTATTCTTGTTTTGTATAATTTTTTCTGACCATGGATAAAGAAAATATGGTACACAATAAAGCGTTTTTTTTTATTTCAAAAATGTAAGATGGGTTTAGCCCGGAGGCCAAACCCATCATACGATTGGATTATATATTAAAAATTTACCAGCCGAATTTCCCAAAAAGAGGTTCTCCGTTCTCATCATACAAACCTCTTTCCATCTCGGAGTGGGCGATCTCATCCACTTCTTCCTGAGTTAAATACTGAGCCACATACTTTTCGCCCAGAGATTCCAGCATTGGAACAAATCCCCGCATGTGATTGCGTGATCCTTTCAACAGGTTCTGATAAAGAGTTTTGACATCTTTATTATCAGCCTGAGCGAGATAATCCTGAAGATCATAAATGTCCAGGTCTTCGATCGTGGCTCCTACACGGAGAGCCTCGATCAAAGAGACCGATCCTTTGTTTACGAGATCGTTGTAGAGGCCTTGAAGCACAGGGTCGGAAAAAACGCCAACGGTGTCTTCTTTGACCGGATCTTTCAGCTCATATTTATCCAGAAGCACTTTAACCGCATCCATATGCCGCTGTTCACTCTGAGCTATATTTGCAAATATGGGGCGGGCCCACATTTCAGAAAAAGTAAGATAGACATCTCGTGCCAGCTTCTCTTCTTCCCTCATGTGCAAAAGGCCTTTTCTTTCCTGCACACTCAATTTTTCAATCGGCAGACTGAGAAGATAGGCTTCCATTCCACCATTAAAACCCTGGCCGGGACCGTTTCCCTTTCCTTTCCGGTATTTATTGCCCTGACCATTCCCCTGACCATTGCCGTTTCCTGTGTCCTGGGCCGGATTGCCATAAGTTCCAACCACTTGTCCCAGTAAAGGCATAAATAGAAATCCTGTGATCACAACTAAAACCAACATCTTTTTTGTCATTGTCTGACCTCCATAAAATTTATTAGATCTTTTTCAAAGCAATAGTTGTGCCATTTCATAAATAATAGATAATAATAGAGTTAACTCGATCAGCCTGTGTGAATTCTCAACAATTATGTAACCATGTCTACAATTTTGTTGGTGACATCAACCTTAATTAAGACTAAATCTCGAAGAATTAATTTGAAAAAAGTTATAATTAAGGTTGATGTCACCAAAATTTATTTAAAGTTGACTCATGCTCCGATCAGTGCTAAAAGTAGAAACAATGTTTAGTAATTTCATTTCAAGAAAAAGAGGGATAATATTATGACAAAAAAAACACAATCTTCGGTAAAAACGAGTCCTACCTTGACCAGACGTAAATTTCTCGGCCGCAGCGCTGCCGCGGCCGCAGGTTTAATGGTAGTTCCAAGACATATCCTGGGCGGAAAAGGTTACACAGCTCCTAGCGACACGCTTAATATCGGATGTGTCGGAGTGGGAGGTATGGGCTCGACCGATGTCCGTAAAGTCAGCTCTGAAAATGTTATTGCCTTATGTGACGTTGATGACACCATGATCGCTCATTTTTTGAAATCGGACCGGAATGATCCTGAAAAACTGGACATGTATATGAAGGCCAGAAAATACAGAGATTTCCGGGTTATGCTGGATAAGGAAAAAGACATCGATGCGATCACTGTCACCACTCCGGATCATACCCATGCGGTCGTGGCCATGACCGCCATGAAGATGGGCAAACATGTTTATGTTCAGAAACCCCTTACGCATACTGTTTATGAAGCCAGAAAGCTGGCGGAAACCGCTAAAAAAATGAATATCGTCTCTCAAATGGGCAACCAGGGCCATGCCGGAGAAGGAGCCCGCCTGATCAATGAATGGATCTGGGACGGCGCTCTCGGAGACATCCGGGAAGTCCACTGCTGGACCAACCGGCCCATATGGCCGCAGGGAATCGAAGCTCCCAAAGAGATCCCTTCTGTTCCTTCTACCTTGGATTGGAATTTATGGTTAGGGCCTGCTCGTTTCCGTCCTTATCACCCTGCCTATACTCCTTTCTCATGGAGAGGGTGGTGGGATTTCGGAACAGGCGCCATTGGAGACATGGGGGCCCACATTATGGACCAGCCTTTCTGGGCATTAAAACTCGGCCATCCCAAAACCGTTCAAGCTAGTTCGACTGTTTTCACCGAAGATTCTTACCCGATTGCCGAGGTCATTACCTATGAGTTTCCCTCCCGGGAAAACATGCCTCCGGTTAAACTGACCTGGTATGACGGAGGCCTTATGCCGCCCAGACCGGCTGATCTGGAAGCAGGACGGATGATGGGGGATTCAGGCGGAGGTGTTCTTTTTGTAGGAGACAAGGCCAAGCTTATGTGCAGCACGTATGGAGAAAATCCTAGAATCATTCCTGAATCAAAAATGAAGGAATACCAGCGTCCAGAGCCCAGCATCCCCCGGTCACCTGGAATCCAGGCGGAATGGATAGAAGCCATCAAAGCCGGGAAGAAATCCACTACGGATTTCTCCTATTCCGGGGCGCTTACAGAGGCCATGCTGCTGGGATGTATCGCGGTCCATATGCAGGAACATAAAACCATCCTGGAATGGGATCCGGTGAAAATGGAATTCCCGAATTTTCCTGAGGCCAATAAGTATGTACATAAAGAATACAGAAGCGGATGGTCATTGTAACACGGAGTAAACACCATGAAGAATTTTTTCTGTGGCTTATCACTACTTGTGATTCTGTCTTTCTCAATCCTGGTTTTAGGATGTCAGGATAAAAACAGCTCAGAAATGAAACCAGAAAATCCACAAATCTCCGAAAAGTGGAAGATCCATGATATGGACCGGCCTCTTCCGCCGGTGGTGGATCCCGGACCGGCCGGACCTCCTGTGTCCCCGCCTTCTGATGCTGTGGTGCTGTTCAACGGCAAAGACCTTTCCGGCTGGACCGACAGCAAAGGACAGCCGGCCGGCTGGAAAGTAATAAATGGATATATGGAAGTAGTGAAAAAATCCGGCTCAATTAAAACTGAGAAAAAGTTCGGAGACTGCCAGCTCCATGTCGAATGGGCCTCGCCATCACCGGCTATGGGAGAAGGACAGGACCGGGGTAACTCAGGAGTTTATCTTATGGGTATCTACGAGATCCAGGTTCTCGACTCTTATCAGAACCGGACCTATGCTGACGGTATGGCCGCTGCGATCTACGGACAGCACCCGCCTTTGGTCAATGCCTGCCGGCCTCCGGGAGAGTGGCAGACTTATGATATCATCTTTCACAGACCACGTTTTGATGAGCAGGGAAACTTGAAAAGTCCAGCTGTAATGACCGTTTTCCACAACAATGTTCTGGTTCATTACAACGCTCGATTAACCGGTCCTACGGAATGGAAAAAAAGACCGCCGTACAAGGCCCATGGCGATAGACTTCCCCTTTCACTTCAAGACCATGACCATCCGGTCCGCTACCGTAATATCTGGATCCGCGACCTGGAAAAATAGTCGCTGCTTATATCCTCGTTAAACCATTTTAAAAGCTGAAGAGAATTTACAGGGTGTGCAGTTTACTCGAATA
>Ga0180433_10011527_pt1 | contig 10476 bp, 7 predicted proteins | sample SS_ome_8_FD_132980 | JGI IMG/M metagenome (GOLD analysis project Ga0180433, IMG submission 132980) | Hypersaline lake sediment archaeal communities from the Salton Sea, California, USA - SS_1_D_1 metaG | ecosystem: Environmental > Aquatic > Non-marine Saline and Alkaline > Hypersaline > Sediment...
AACAACTGATCGGACATAAGGAGGTGGAGATCGCTCTTTTAAAAAATTTTTTAACCGGAGACTCAGGAGAGAGGAAAAGATCGAGTTAGTTAAAAAGTTTAAGGGTGAATACGGACTCAACAGAATGTTAAAGATTTTGAGCTTATCGAAAAGTACCTGGTATTATGCGAAGAATAAAAAACCATATACAGCCAAATACAGTCATTTGAGAAGGCCATTGATGGAGATTGCCAAAAAACATCCGGAATACGGATACAGGCGGACAACATCTGAACTTGCTGAAAGAGGTTTTCTTATCAATCATAAGGTCGTAGAAAAGCTGCACCGACACTGGAATTTATCAGTTATGAAAAGAGTTAAAATCCCCAAACCGAATCCCATTGTTAAGCTTTTAAAGAAAGCTGGATCAAAAGTAAATTTAGTTTCCCGCCTCAGAGAGATTAATGACCTTGAAGTCTTCTATACAGATTTCACTGAGATTGTTTATGGTAAAGGGCAGGCTAAAGCTCAGCTGATGCCCATAATCGACCACAGCAGCAAACTTGCTGCCGGGCATGCTTTGGGTAAAAGTGCCAACACAGATCTGGCCATCAAAGCCTGGAAAAAAATGAAAACAACACTGAAGAGGTTTGGCCGGAGAATTGAAGACATCATTATTCACCATGATCAGGATGGTGTTTACACAGGATACAGATGGCTCAATGAGATTATGTTGAATTCTAAAGCGCGGCTATCTTATTCAGAAGATGGAGCTAAAGAAAATGTTTATATGGAATCATTCAACGGCAGGTTTAAAGTTGAGAACCGTTTGATTTTCTGGGAGCTGGATGATTTTGAAGAATTAGAAAAGGTTGTCAATAACCGAATCCGTTATTATAATTTTGTTCAGAAACATTCGGCGCTTGGTAATAAGTCGCCAATGAAATATTTAAAAGAAAAGGGCAAACTGGAACTCTGAAATGTTAGCGCAAATTAGCCTCTTAAGTGGTACTAAAAATGGGGGGCATATCCTTTGTCCTTCCATTAATGGGATGTATCAAATAAATTAAATCAAGCACTTGTGATGACTTTTAGCGGGAGCATATAGGTTTCCATTAAGTAATTTTCTGTTACACCTAATAACTCAAGTTGTTCACGTCCTATCTGTTTTTTGGAAATGCCTGGTTGTACGATAAAGATAGATAAAGTGACTTCAAGATCACTGCGGCTCATTTTCTTTATAATTTCCAATTTTTCAGGAGTGCCTTTCTCAAACCGGCTTGCTGATTTTCCCTTAATTGTTTTTGGGTTCCTGAGGAACAAATGGTTGAGCAACTCAGTTGGTGATTCCATCCAATGGATACTTTTTTGAGCTTGACCGCAAACTTGATAGAGATCCTCCAAACGGTTCCCAGGAATTTTTTCTTTAGAGAATTTACAATGATAAAATTCGACACTAATTTTCGTTCTTTCCTTTTTTATTGCTACAACATCAGCAGCCTCACCTTTGCCATCATCATCAAAGATCACATCATAATTTCTTGATTTAAGATTTTGAATGACTCTATATTGAATTGTAGCAGACTTCTTATCCACTCCCTGAGATTCTTTTTGAATATCCACTCCCTTCCAATCCCAAATAAGTATTTTTTCTAGACTGAAGGGAGAGATTCTCTTTTTTATCTCGAATAAAAGATTTCCTTCTAACATAGATCCATCAGAGAACTTAATTGAAGGAGGATTATTATCAAAAAATTCTTCTAAAGAGTCTTTCTTATTTCCTAAGGTTAAAAGGATTTTATCACCACTAACATGAACGAATTTATAGTTAGCAGTTTTCAGATCCAGTCTGTACTCTGCTGAAAACTCATCCGAACTAACAGAGAATTTTAAAGGCCCAGTTTTTGTCGGATCATTTAAATCAATTGAAGATTCGTATAAGAAACTTACTTCCATCTCTTCCTTATTTCTCATATTTCCAATATGAAAACTCACTTTGTTTTCTAATTGTCTGTAAAATTTATCAGGCCATTCTATTCCAATCGGCATTATCTGAGGGCGGCTGGAAATAGCAACAGGAATAATGGCTCCTTTTAATACATTTTTAACATTAATATTTTTATTTAAGATCTTTTCTCCAACACAATCGCACCAATTCACTAGATCATCGATATTCCCTCTGAGATGCGACCAAATTCTTCCCTTTATAGAACATCCCATGCTTGTTCTCTGCCCTTCCTCGTATCCATGTCCAAAAAGGACAGCCCAGGCTGTACTTGCAAGTTGGGATTCAGTTAGGCCTCTTCCAACATCACTGCCCATTCTCATAATAAAACTGATAAGTCTCCCGATTATGCTTTTAGCACCCATGTTATTGTACCTAAGTAAATGGATATTAAATAGACATCGGAATACATTTGGACCATTAATGAGATTAACATCTCCTGCTACTGCTTCAGCTAATTTTTTGTGGTAGCTGCTTGTGTTTGAAGTATTAATGAAAAGAAGATTCTTTTGCTTGTCCCAGTAGAGAATATGGAGTTCCAGACTTACATCAAAAAAATCATCTTCTTTAAACTTTCCCCATATAAGGGGTATTTTGTTTACGGTTACGATCACCAAAATATTCTTTTCTTTGTTTATATCATGATAGACTTTGAAAAAAGAGTCATATTTACTAAAACCTTGTCTAAAATTTTCCGGCTTCCATGAAGAAATGTCTGTTTTGTAAACAACAGTGCTGAGGGCAGGCCTTATATTTTGAAGTGGAAATTCCTTTGAGAAATTTTTGAATCCACTTAGAAAATCAATCAATTTCTTAATCCTTTCATTGACGGCTCCGCTCATGTCAGAAATCAATTGGTTCCAATCTGCATCTTGAGCATAGAGTTCACTCAATTCATCTTCTGTATCTTGATTTGCCATGTTGGCGATTACTGTTGCCTCTCCAATACGGCCTTCCTTAGGTCTAGCAAATCTGCCTATGAGCTGAAGAGTAATAGGCAGGCTTTTTCGTATGTCATGGAAAGCAGCTATCTTTAATTCAGGGAGATCAAATCCTTCACCCAGCATGTTCACACAAATAACAATTCTTGCTTCCTTGTTAATAATTTTTTCCCGAATGGATTTTTTTTCTTTAGTTGATTTTATTTTAGAATGAATCTGCACTGGGTTAAGTTTTGTATATGGCTTATAGAACTTAAAGACTTTTTTAGCTCTTCCAATATTATTAACTCGAGCCATTAGAACGTGGTCATATCCTTTATCTAGATCTTTTTGGAGCTGCTTAACTGCCTTTTTCGCTATTTCTTTGTCGTGCTTTATAGGATTATATTCATTTATTGGATCAAAATTTATTTTGGCGAAATATTTATCCTTTTGTGCAAGACGTATAGGATAACGATAAATTATTTCTCCATCCAGCCTTTTGCCGTCATTTCTAAAAGGCGTTGCTGTGAATTGGATTATCCGTTTTGAGGGATTTTCACGGAAAAGGTCCTTGAATTCTCTCCAGGTAGGAGCTTTAATGTGATGGGCTTCGTCAATAAACAAATGCGATATCTGTTCAACGATGGATTTTTGGATGGTCGAATCCATTTGGCCTGCAATTTTCATTGTCGTTACAACTACATTGCAGTTCTTAAAGAAATGATTAGCTTCATCAGATGACTTAAATTTGTGTTTAATGATACCCATTACAGGATATCTAGCTTTCTCGGTTATTATGCCGAAATCTTTCAATACTCCAAGATTTATAAATTTATCCGATATTTGATTTCTGAGTGCATCGGTTGGGACCACTACCAGTAGTTTTTCACAAAGGCCCCTAATAAGTAAAGACAGCATGACTTCGGTTTTTCCAGTGCCTGTGGGCATAACAACTGTTGCCAAATTGTCAGTAAGCGTCCAATTTGATAAAACCGCATGTATGGCTCCTATTTGAGGTTTCCGGAGACCAGATTTTATAATTTCGCCTTTATCGTTTTTTATTTCTTCAATTAAGTTGAATTGGCCGTCCCAGGATTTAATGACATTGTTTGTCTGTGATTCTAAGTTGATTTTTTCAGCTTTTTTGGGAGTTTTTTTAAAATCCGGATGATACAACCAGAATTTACTCGTAAAATCCGTACTAAAGGCACACTCATCAATCTTTACATTCTTTTTAAAACCTTTAACTCGGATGATTTTGTTAAATCCTTCTTGTGGTTTATTTGTATTGGTAACCAATAAGATTTTCTCTTTCTGATTTTTTTCTCTTAAAACATACCCTCTTATCCCCTTTTTGCTGTATTCCTCATATTCTATGTCAGCATTTGGTCGAGAGGGTGAAAGAAGCTGTTTTATGATATTTTTTCTCTTATCTTTATAGTCGACAGCATATATTGGTGGAAATGTAAATTTCATATCAAACCTCCCCTTAAAAACAGATATCTTATTTTAAGTTGTTACATTTTTTAATATCCTTTTTACCCCTTAGTCATATTTTTAAACCAATTGTCAATATCTGATTTGAATGCGAAAACAGGAGAGCGGGAAGATTTTTTGTTGACACGGTAAATGGGTAAATTTAATTCTTTTTCCCATTTCATGCATGTGCTTACATCACGGCGGATGTAATTGGCAATTTCTTTCCATGAATCTAAACGATTGGTGTGACCCATCATCTCCCCTTCTATAAAATAATTTTTAGATTTAGCGAATTGGAAAAAAGGCTACGTTCTATTAGTCGGCATAGGATTAAAAAAATGGAAAAAAAGGGATTAAAAAGGAAAAAGTGGGAAAAAGAAGAAAAGCTTCCAAGTGGCCAAATTTGACAGCATGATTTTGAATAAATTTTTTTCCGATAAATATGATGTATCTGAATACGATGAAAGTCTGAGAGACTTGATTCGGAGAGTTAATGACTCTGTTTCCTTAGGTGTCATTAGGATATATCCTCTATCTGATATTTCCCAACATAGTAAAGTTCTTCGTCGTCTTTCATTACTGCCCATACGGATGTTCCTTTTACGGCTATATGGTATTTACCAAAAGTTTTTGCTGGAAAGTCTTTAGGGAATTTCAATATAAAATTGTCAAGAAAACTTCCTTCTCTATTAAAGACATCGATGTGCAAACCTTCCTCTTTGCTTGTGGCTGAAGTTATAACCCAGAGGTTATGAGCCACCACCAGAAGGCTTAAAATGTCGTTTTTAAATTTCTTGTCAGGTTGTGTGTAGGTTTTTCCGCTTAGAGTTAGAATGGGTCCTTTTTTGGGGTCTCTTTTTTCCGGCCTTACCCGGGGATATTTCCTTTTGAAACGAAGTGTGACCTTTTTGTCATGGGTATCAAAAACATGGATAAGATATTCCGGTGTATTAGAAACAAAAAGATATTTTCCTAAATAAGCAAAGAACAGCAAGTCAATCTCCATGTATATTCTTTCTCCTGAATTTTGAGCCACAAAATACCTTAAAGGAAAAGAGTGGTGGAAATTTGTTGTTCTGCCGTCTTTGGATAAAGAATATAAGTTCGCTGGTATGGGAATAATTTCTTCATTATGATCGGCTGCTTTGCTCCAATCTTTTTCAATAAAATAGTATTGGCTATTGTAGAGGAACAGGAAATTGGACAAACGAGTATGACTTTTGATCACAATTTCATTAATAACTTGTCCTTTGTAATCAAAGTGAAGAAGCTTATTAGGTGGTCCATGTACAATGATTTCATCATCAGTCAATTGATAGTTAGAGATTTCTTCCACTTCACCCGGCCCCCTGCCAATTTTTATTAAATTTCTCTGAAATTTCCCTTCAGAATTAAATTGAAGCAGCTGGTTTTTATCTTGGACAAAAAGATGTCCGTGTTTTGAAATATTGATATTGTGAGGAGAGGAGAAATAGAAATGGTGGACTTTATCTTTTATCCGCCGTACTTGGTTAAGCTCAATAATTCGCCCTTCATTTGGATTTTTTGAATTCTTGGGGTTTTCTATGATTTGTTAGGCAGCACCCAGCAACAATGAGGCGATCAATACCCATAATATTAGGAGACTTATAAATAGAATCTTTTTCATTTGGCTCCCCTCTCATCAATTTTTATTAATAATTTTCAAGTCTCTCCCCTACCAGTCATTTTTTTGGACAACTTCATATTTATCCAACCGAAGATAGGGATCGGTCCGTAATATGTAAAAATTCCCATAAGTATCCACTTTCACTAAATATTCATGTTCAGCGAGAGAGATAGATCCTAAAAGATGATATTCCGAATCAAAAAAATCAAGATAATCCATGCGCACTTCATCTTCCTTTAGAGAAAGTCGATTCACAATAAAGCCATCAGGGGATACGTAACAGGGACCTGATCGGTCACCCACGATAAAATTGTATCCTTCTTCCAAGTAGGATTTTTGGAGTTTTCTATTCACCAGGATTTTTTTGATAATTTTTCCATCTTTCGAAAAAATAAGAATTTCATATTTATCTGGGATACTGAGAAATATAAGATCATCAAACTGTCTGAATTCTCCTCCCAGGTTGAAATATCGAGTTGGAGGAATTTTTGGACCAAAATGATATTGAAAGGGAAAATATTTAATAAGGTCTCCTTTTTTGTTGAAATAGGCTGCGGATATTCCTGGTTGTCCTCTAACCACAATGTTAGCAAATATTCTGTCACTTTCTATGTTTATAATTGATTTAACAGACTTTTCTAAATGGATAGTTTTGGTATATTCTCCATTGTCATCAAAGAATTTCAACTTCCCGGCTTGATCAACTATGATAACTCCCCCATCGTCTGTGGCTTTTACTTCATCAGGAGATTCAAATTCACCGGGGCCCTGGCCGGATCTTCCTGTTTGCCATAGGAATTTCCCAGATTTATCAAATTTGTACAGCGCTGATTTTTGTCTGTCAAAAACAAATATATTCTCTTGTATATCTGTATCCATTATGATCCATCTGCCAAACATTAAATACTCTGGACCCTCTTTGACGCCCAAGCTTAATATTTTTTTAAACTCAATTTTTTCTTTGAAAGCTTCTCCATATTTTCCTTTGGCTCTGTTCTTAATAATTTCCATATCTTTATCTTGGAACACCCCCGGTTCAGAGAAAGCGGTAAAAAAAGAAAGGGAACATGGGATTATGATGAAAATAAGAGATATGATCAGTTTTTTAATTTTAGGTTCCTCCTTCTAATCACTGAGCGATGATTTATCTTTTTCAATAAATGCATATAGAACCACCGAAATTAGAGTCTGTGGTGCGAGAATCACTGGGGCACAATGATTTGGTATTCATAGACACAGGACTCATGTTGGGAGTCAATAAGATAGATCCGGTCATCACATAGGGAGAGATTATCAACCTGAACATTGGGAAAAGGAACACGAAACAAAAGAATGCCTTCTGAGTCAAACACATCAAATTCATAGCATTCCGTGAGATTTTCATCCTCATCAAAGGTCATGTATCGATTGGGCTGTTTGAGATAGGTTAAAACCCAGAGTCTGTTTTTATGGTCCAAACCTATTCCTTTTACTACTGAGGAAACCGATGGCCATTCAAATTCTCGCTCCACATTGCCGCTTTTGAATGTTTCCAGTCTTGTGACATTTTCAACTTCGAAGGAAAGAGGGCGGTCAGCGGAAAAAATCATTTCACCTTCTGGAGAGTATTTGCATATTTGGTTTTGATTAGCAAATGCTGTGTAGATATTACTGTGATTGTCTTTTTCAAAATAGGTTATATTGGCATTAACCGTCAAAATTGGGTTTTCATAAAGCTTTACAGCGCCAAAAGTGCGGATAAGGTCCCCTGTTTTATCATAAACAGAGAGCAGTCTGGATTCTCCGGCCTCCATCCACTCAGAGGGATGACTGGGCAAGATGACCTGGGATTCAGGAACAACCACCATCCCTGATGTTTTGTACTGGACACCGATGCTTCCGAATACATGAATTCCTGGTGGTTTGAAGCTGTCTTCATAATCTCCTTCTAGAGACAGTATGGAGATTTCTGAATCCGCTACATAAATTTTATCTCTTCTTTCATTTAGATAGAGGCCAAATGGAAAAAGAAAATCTCCCGGTCCTCTTCCTCTTTGGCCAAATGAAGAAATGTATTCATGGTCTTTACTGTAGCATTTCACTGTGCAGCCGTCTCTCTCCAGGATGAGGATGTCACCGTTAGGAAGCCGAGCCACATCTATGGGGTCATACAGAAGATCTTCTTCTCTTTCAGCTTCCAGTTTCCCGATTTTGCCTAAAAGCGTGAGGTTTACTGGGGAGGCATCAGATTGCGGGCTGATGTTGTGGATGTGTTTGACGCCGTCAATGATTTCAATGGAATAAAGTGAGGGGTCATGGGGAGATTTTTGGCATCTAGTGGAAATAAAAAGGATGATTCCTGTAGTTATAATAAAGATGGGCAGGAGTGTTCTTTTAATAATTTTTGTTACCTTCATTTCCCCTCCTGTTGTTTTTTTCTTCAAACACGTAACTCACAACAAAAAAGTGGGGCATGTATTGTATAGTCTCGTCATCCAAATCAGGGGAAATTTCTATATGGCTGCAGAACCGAGGCACTTTTTTCCCATCAATAATTTCATCCCATTCTGAACCATAAAAAAGTAATGGGATTTTTTTGCCCACCTCAAAATCTGATTTGGAAAATCGAACCCAATAGTGTTTTCTTTGAAATTCTTCATCTATATTCAAAACTGAATATTTGGCAATTGGTTCGGTTTCAAACATCAAAAATATTTGATCAAATGAGTTGTTTGTCACTTTTGAGATGACTCTCAGACGATTGATGTATTTTTTCTCAATATTTCCATCTTTAGTTCGTTTTCGATACTCAGTAGGATCCTTCATTTCAACATTGGAACTGATTAGATTGTCTTTTCCCGCATATTCGTCAATGATGATTTTGAAAGTATAGTTTTGATTAACTTTTTCTAAATCTAAATGAATGATATCAATTCCGGCAAAGCTTAAGGCATCTATAAGATCTTCTTGAGAAACATCATCGTAGCTTTTTAGAAATTGGGAGTAAGTGAGATTGGTGAGAATTATTAAAGACAGTGATAGTAATAATGGAATTCTTGATAATTTCATTTTTTATGCCTCCCTCTGAGTTGCTGTATCAATAATAATACAAACAAAAGGCAAATACAGTCAATTAAAAAATGTCAGCGCTGTGATAACAAAGCAATAGTGTCCCCTATCAATTTCAGAGCTAAAATGTCCCCTCATACTTTCACCCATTTATTGATAGACGTGAAATAAAGCCCCGCTTCTTTGACCTTTTCCCCGGTGATTTTTTCCCAGAAATCCCTATAAACTTTAACCTGGGCGGTGTAGTAGTCAATAAAGCTCTGAAGCCCTCCGTTTATTTCATCTGTTTTGTAATCCGCAATGACCCAGCCGTCGGGTTCTAGAAAGACAAGGTCAATGACCCCGTTGAGAATAATCGGTTTTAAGGAAGAAAGATCGGTTTTTACAGAAAAAGGAATTTCATAGAATTTCTCCTTGGCTTTGAGCATCCGGTTCCAGAGCTGGGACTGGGTTATGGATTTGATCAGATCCAGGAATTCGTTTTTTTCGGAGAGATCCCGTTCTTCGGCAGTGAGAACGTTTTCTGCCTTAAGTTCCAGGTCTTTGACTTGGCCCTCCCCTATGAGCTTGAGGAGTGCGTGCACGGCTCTTCCCCAGCTTTCTCCTTTGCCTCTTTGGGTCCAGTGAGGGATTTGGGTGTTGCTTTTGGCGATATTGGTTACGGTTTCAATGCGGTAAGTGGAATCTTCGGCTTCTTGTTTTCGTTTGCGGATTTGTTTTTGAGCGTTTTCCCATTCGTTTTTTTGGAGAGTGAGCTTTTCTCTTTCTTTTTCCTCTTTTTCTTGAGCTTCTGCGTCAAAGGCAAGCTCCGGGACTTGATTTAAATATGTGTCTAGAAAATTCCAGGATTTGTTTCTGAGATTTTCCTCATACGTGCTTATGACCATAAGATTCCGGGCTCTTGTGGAAGCCACATACATGAGCCGGGCTTCTTCAGCTTCTTCGTATTTTTTTTCGGTCTCTACTTTCTCATTCCAGTTTAAAGGATGGGAGATGACCTCTCTGTGGAATCCGCTTTTTTTATCCAGAAGGAAATAGCCTTGAGGGGTATCGCCTTTTCTGACGATGTGTTTATCCGGCTCATAGGTCTTTTTCCCTTTGGGATTGGCGAGAAACACAACCGGGGCTTCAAGCCCTTTGACTTTGTGAAGGTTCATGAGGCGGACCGCATTCTTTTTTCCGGGAGTGAGGCTTATCTCCTCAAGATCGCGGAGGGAAGTGATCTCTTCCATAAATTCAACCAGATCGGAAAAGGAGTGGTATCCTCTTAATTCCTGGTCTTTGAGGATCTCAAGCATTTTAAAGACATTGCCGGCTTTGGAGCTTCCCATCTCAGATGAGGCGAGATAATTGATGAGACCGGTCTGATCCAGGATTTTTTCCAGGACCACAGT
>Ga0180433_10011528_pt1 | contig 10476 bp, 7 predicted proteins | sample SS_ome_8_FD_132980 | JGI IMG/M metagenome (GOLD analysis project Ga0180433, IMG submission 132980) | Hypersaline lake sediment archaeal communities from the Salton Sea, California, USA - SS_1_D_1 metaG | ecosystem: Environmental > Aquatic > Non-marine Saline and Alkaline > Hypersaline > Sediment...
AATCGTCGTCCGGCCCTTGATCGAGCGAACCGAAAAAGAAGAGCTCCCACTCGTCCGGTAATCCGTCGCTGTCCGCATCGGTAGACCACTCGGCATCCCACGGCCACGGGTCGTCGCCGTCCAGCACGCCGTCACCGTCGCAATCGGGGTCTAACGGGTCGGTCTCGCCGGGGTCGAGCAGCAGGTTGATGTTGGGGTCCTCCTGGAGGTCCGTAAGTCCGTCACCGTCGGTGTCGGGATTCGAGGGGTCGGTCATCCTGCCGCGTTCGTACCCGTCGTTGATACCGTCTCCGTCGGTATCGTAGAGGTTCGGGTCGGATTCACCCGGGTCGAGAACGCCGTTATCGTTCAGGTCCTCGTCGCCACGGACAAGCCCGTCACCGTCCGGGTCGATCGGGATGACCGCCACGAGGTAGCCCTCGGTGTCGATGTCGTTCGAACAGACGAAGTACGCCCGATGACGCGTCGTGTCGATGCAGCCGTCGTATATCGTCCGACCGAGGTCTATCCTGACCCACGTCTCGTTCTTCCCATCGTAGATGTCCACGTAATCGCACGAACTGTCAAGCGATTCATAGGCGTAAAGGGTATTCGTCCATTGGTTTATCTTTAGCGTTCGGTAGCCGCGGTCAAGCGGCACGTCCACACCGGGGTAGAGATCGCCGCCGCCGACACGGTGCGGCTCCTCGGTATCGCCCTGCATGTACCACAACGGCGGGCTGAAATATGCCCGGTCGGTCACGTTGTTGGCGGACGCCCCTGGTCCCCACACCGGCCTCGTGGACTCTTCAAGGACCTGCAGCTCCGTTGCCGAGTCCGGAATCTTGTAGAAGTATCCTCCTGAAGTGCCGGCGTAGAAACAGACGCTGCCGTAAGCTGTACCGCTCGCTTCCAGCACATCGATGGGACACGGCCACTCGAGCGTCCAGTCAAAGTCTTCGTACCCCGGCGGCTTGTGTAAAGGCACGCGGCGCTCGAACCTGAGCGCGTTTGCATCGAACACATCTATCCACACCTGATCGGGGTCCTCAGCGTCACCCTCGCTGCCGAGAAGAAACAGCGTGTGGCGCTTGTAATCCACGCCCATCAAGCGGCTGTGACAGCACCAACCTACCCACCGGACAACTGTATCCTCAAACTCGGCTATCTCCTGCATTGACGGCAGCGAGAACACACGCAGGTCGTAGTGCTGCAGAGCCTCACCGTCGGCCGTGTCGGAGATAAGGAGAAGGCGCCCTATATCATCCAACAAGAGCAGCTGGAAGATGCCCTCCTCATCGCCAACAGGATAGTCGCCGAGCAATTGTTCGGTGTTGGCGTCAAGCACCAGCATATTGCATTGGTGCCCGCTGACGTATCGCGAAGCAACCATGAGGCCGTGCCGCACGGAAAAGACCATGTCCAATACCATCACGCCGGACCCGCTCCCCGCAGGATCGATCTCGCCCGTCACGGTAAGCGTTTCGCCGTCAACGCAGTACAGCCTCCACTGGGTCCCGCTCAAGCTCAACCCGGAAGCATATATTCTATTAGTCCCTGGGTTCACCCAACAGTGCCGCGCCCCGATATCGAGCGGTACGGAAACCACTTCATAGTCCGATGGGACGGGGACGGCGCGTGCCTCGCGAGGGTTTGCCAAACACGAGAGCAGTATCATCTGTATCACCAAGGCATAGGTGCGTCTAGCTTTCATAGGGCATCCTCCATTCGTCATGGCTTGCAGCCGGAGGTTCGCGACCATCGCAAAAGGTAGGGTGGGGCACGTCCCAGCGTGCCCCACCTTGTAATCCATCACCTCTCATGGCTCAATCGTGTTTCGGTGGCCCGCAATCGGTGCACACGTCCACTCCGAGCGCTTCCAAGTTCTCCTCGAGGGTCATATCGGGCACGTTGTCCATCAACAGTTCCGGCTGCGGGAAACCTGTCGGATCGAACCCGTTCGCGAGCAACTCCTCGATTGATACCTCGATACTGCCCCCGGTGCCGGCACCTCTGCCGCCATCGCCATCGCACGGCGGGATCGGCTCACCGTCGTTATCGAACGGGTCGGGCAGCACAACGATCATCTTATCCTTAGTGAAATCGTTCGGAGTGCCTGGTGAGAATGAGGTGTTATGGGAACAAGGACGGTTTTGCGTTTCTCATGGCAGGCACCTCTCCGAGTCCTTCTATTGTTCCCGACGAGATCAACCGATACGGTGAGTTGGGTCCCACGACCACCCCCTTTCGCCTGCCTTCCCCGCCGTGTAGCTATAGTATAGCAAAAAGAGACGCAGTTTGTCAAGAAAATAATGCAAATTGCCACAAACCGTTGATGTTATTGCAGATGCTCCGCCATAAGACGCTGGATCGTGCTCTATTCCCCCAGATTTTCCCTACCGTTAGCGATGCCGTGTATGCGGATTTGGTCGCTTCCGACCCGCGCGGTTTTGGGATAACCCCGTTTGCCAATGCGCAGGACCTGCAATATAGGCGGCGCGGAGGGTGGCGGGCGAACACGCGGGTTCGCCCCCACAAGGGAATATGGAACTCCGGCCTGTTCGTGCCGAGGACCTGTTCTAGCCCGGGCGGCCTTGACATCTGTCCTATCACTGCGCGTGTGGACTACTGCGGCTTGCCGCTGCTCCGTAACGCTGTTTGCTGCGTGGCTTGACATAGGGCGGTCGGGTCTGGTTAGATAGGCCTGTTCGGGAATGAACCAATCGCTTATCCAATACGGACTCAGGGGAGAATTGTCATGAAGGAATTAGATCGACGCCGATTCCTCAAGACGTCGGCAACGGTTGCGGCAGGTATGTCGGTTCTGGGAGCGCCCGCGGTCAGGGCGAGCGCTTTGAGCCCGAACGAGCGTATCCGCGCCGCGGTGGTGGGCGTTCGGGGACGCGGCATGAGCCTTGTGAACTGCCTCCATCAGATGGGCAACGAGAACGTGGAACTTGTCGCGTTGTGCGACGTGGACGAAAAAGCCTTGACGAAGAGATCCGCCGAGTACGAGGAGATGTCCGGCAAGAAGGTGCAGACGCTTGCGGATATGCGGGAGGTGTTCGACGACAAGGAGATTGATGTCGTCTGTTTCGGTACGCCGAACCACTGGCACGCGCTCGGAACCGTCCGGGCGTGTCAGGCCGGGAAAGACGTGTACGTTGAGAAGCCCGGCTCGCACAACATTTTCGAGGGTCGCAAGATGGTCGAGGCGGCGCGGAAATACGACCGGATTGTGCAGCACGGCACGCAGTGTCGGAGCAGCTATTTCATTCGTGAGGGGATCCAGAAGCTGCACGAAGGGCTGATCGGTGATGTGTACATGGCGCGCGGTATCGCGTTCAAGGTCAGGAACAGCATCGGGCGGATCGGAGAGGTACCGACACCGGACTGGATTGACTGGGATAAGTGGCAAGGACCGGCGTCGGAGAAACCGTACGCGCGTACCCGCCATAACGCCTGGCACAACCTGTGGGATTACGGTAACGGGGAAGTCGGCAACCAGGGTGTCCACCAGGTGGACGTTATCCGCTGGGGGATGAAGCTCGACACGCATCCGGTCAAGGTCCAGTCGATGGGTGGCACGTACGTCCACGATGACGATCAGGAGACGCCGAGCACCCAGGTTTCGGTGTTCGCGTTCGCGGACCGGGATATCCTCGTCCAGTTCGAGGTACGTCACTGGTACACGAACTGCGAGTCGGGTATGGGTGACGAGTATCCGTTCGTGGACAAGCGGAACGTCGTGGGGACGATCTTTTTCGGGACGGAAGGATATATGATCTTTCCTGATTATAGCAGCTACCGCACGTTTTTCGGGCGGGAGCGGGAGCCGGGACCCACCGGCTCTGATCCGCGCGACCCGATGGTGGACCTGCCGCACATGCAGAACTTTATCAAGGCGGTCCGCAGTCGGAGAGCCTCGGATCTTAACGCCGAGATCACGGAAGGACATTACTCGTCGACGATGTGCCATCTGGCGAACATCGCGTATCGGACCGGCCGTACGTTGACGTTCGATCCGGTTTCGGAACGGTTCATCGGCGATGACGAGGCGAACGGGCACATCTCGCGCGAGTATCGTGCGCCGTACGTCGTGCCGCAAAAGGTGTAGCGCCTACGTGGACTTGCCTCGTCATGTCTGTGTAGCGGGTCACGGAGTACGATTATTTAGGAAGAAGAAGGTGGCACGGGCGTCCCGCCCGTGATTCCATGGGCAGGATGCCCATGCCACGCGGGTGATGGGAGTTTGGGAGGCGCCTTGGATTGCCTAATCTGTGAGGATCATGTGACATGAAAGTTGGCATAAACCTGTTACTCTGGACAGCAGCCGCGGGTGACAAGCATTTGCCGCTGGTGGCACGCATCAAAGGGTGGGGGTACGACGGCGTTGAGTTTCCGATGTTCTCGCCAGATTGCTCGCCGTGGTCGGCGTTCGCGTCGGAGCTGGACGATCTCGAGCTCGGGCGCACGGCGGTAGCCGTTCTACCTGAAGGAGCGAGTTTGATCAGCGATGAACCTGGTGAACGTTCCGCAGCAATTGAGCACTTGAAGGCAAGCGTCGACTCATGCGTCGAGTTGGGTGCGGAGGTACTTTGCGGGCCGCTGTATGCTCCCGTCGGACTGTTGGTCGGACGCGGTCCGAACGATGACGAGAGAAAACGGTGCGTCGAGAGCCTTCGCGTGGTGGGCGAATACGCGGAGGGGAGCGGCGTGACCATCGCGGTCGAGCCGCTCAACCGGTTCGAAACCTACTTCCTCAACTGTCAGGCGGACGCGTCCCGTCTGGTTGACGCGGTGAACCTCGATTCGGTGGGACAACTCTACGACACGTTTCACGCGAACATCGAGGAGAAGAACATTTCCGACGCAATAAAGACAGGCGGTAAACGTATCAAGCATGTCCACATCTCGGCGAACGACCGGGCGACGCCGGGCGAGGATCATATTGATTGGCCGGAGACGTTTGCGGCGCTCAAGACCATTGGGTACGACGGATGGTTGACAATTGAAGCCTTCGGTGCGTGGCTGCCGGAGGTCGCGGGCGCCACGTGCATCTGGCGCAAAATGGCCCCGAGCGAGGAGCATGTCGCGCGGAATGGTCTGGCGTTCATACGGGAATCGTGGGAGGCGTAACGCGTTCACTTATCGCGGATGGCACGTGTTACGTCTGAGTGAAAGCTAGGGAGTTCATGCCATGAAAACACTATCGGGAGACAAGGTAGCGAAAGCGGCGAAGGAAGCTCTTGAGGCGGGCGAAGGAGTGCTGCGATTGGCGCCGAACTGGGTGCCGCGATCGTTCCTGCAACCCGGTAAACGGTTGAAACTCCATCCGAACGACTATTACGCGCTCGGAAAAGATCGAGGCGGTATCGACGAACGCTGGTTTGCATCGACGACCCCCGCCGCCAACGAGGGTGCGCCGCCTGACGAAGGTTTGAGCTATATTGTGCACGACGGGAAACGGTTCACACTGCAGGATGCCGTGGAATGTCTCGGGAACGCTATCGTCGGCGACGATATCTGGAACAAATACAAGCGCTGGCCGGTCTACAGCAAGTTTTTTGACAACATGGGTCCTATTCCGCTGCACCTGCACCAGAATTCCGAACAGGCGGCGTTGGTCGGATGCGAAGGGAAGCCGGAATGCTACTATTTCCCGCCACAGCTTAACGCGATCGGCAACAGATTCCCGCACACGTTCTTGGGTCTGGAGCCCGGCACGACCCGCGAGGACATACGCCGGTGCATCGAACGGTGGAACGAGGGTGACAACGGTATACTCGATTACTCGAAAGCATACCGGTTGCAGCCGGGCACGGGCTGGCTGGTGGGGCCCGGTTTGCTTCACGCGCCGGGATCGCTCTTGACATATGAGCCGCAATGGGGCAGCGACGTGTTCGGTATGTATCAGTCGATGGTCGAGGGACGCGATGTCCCCTGGGAGCTTCTCGTCAAGGACATGCCGCCGGACAAGCACCAGGATCTTGACTTCATCATTGACCAGATCGACTGGGAGGGGAACCTCGACCCGCACTTCAGGGATCACCACTATCTGGAACCGATTCCGGACGGTGATACGGAAAGTGAGGGCCATGTTGACCGGTGGATTGGATACGGGACTATCGGCGGTGAACAGAAGTTCTCAGCAAAGGAGCTCACCGTGCAGCCGGGCGTCAAAGTCACGCTCAAGGACAACGGTGCGTCGGGGTTGATCGTCACGCAGGGCCGCGGCCGTATCGGGAAGTTGCCGCTGGAATGTCCCTCTATGATTCGATTCGGCGAGATGACCGAAGATGAAGTGTTCATAACTGCCGAGGCCGCCCGGCGAGGTGTTACCGTCGAGAACCTGGCCAGGGAATGTCCTCTCGTCGTACTGCGATATTTTGGTCCGGGGGTCAATCCGGATGCGCCGGAAGTGGGCGATCACAAGAAAGGATGAGCGTAGCCATGAAGAAGATATCTATCGGAACGTGGGCGTATTCTATCGGGCCGTACGCGGACTGTCCGGTCCCGTGGGAAGAAGTCGTTCAGAAACTGAGCGACCTCGGATTCGACGGGCTGGAGCTGGGCGGGTTCAGTATTCACCCGAATCCCGACAACCATCCGACCAGGGAAGACCGGGCGCGATGCAAACAGCAGGTGGCGGACGCAGGTCTTGCGTTTTCCGGACTGGCGGCAAATCTCTGGGACCAGAAACTCATCAACACTGCGGACGCGACGGCGTATCTTGACGAGTTTCGCAAGAACCTCCAGTTCTGCGCTGACCTTGGGATACCGGGCATCCGCGTCGATACGGTCCAGCCGCCGACCATATTCGAGGAGGTGGATGGGGACACAGCCCGTAAGCGTGTGGTCGCCGCGTGGAAGCAGTGCGCGAAAGAGGCCGCGGACAAGGGCGTGTATGTCACCTGGGAGTTCGAACCTGGATTCGCGTTTAACAAGCCCTCGGACGTTTTACGGATCGTGGACGAGGTCAACGATGACAACTTCGGCGTACAGTTCGATACGTGCCACGCCCATATGGTTGCAGCGGTCGGCGCCCGGCAGCCGGGTGAGAAGGAGACACTGCCGGGCGGCGCAGTAGAGCTGGCACGGAAACTGCGCGGCAAGATCAACCACCTTCACCTGATCGATTCCGACGGCACACTGCACGATAACGAGACCAGTACCCATGCGCCGTTTGGCGAAGGGGTGCTAAACCTTGACGAACTGATTCCCGAGCTGAACCGCGCGGGGGTTCCTCACGATTGGTGGACCATTGACCTGTGTTTCTGGCCGGACGCCTGGGTAGTAACGCAAAAATGCAAGAAAGCCGTTGATGAACTGAACGCGAAATACGGAGGGTGAAAGCGACGATGGCTACAAAGAAGCTCAATATCGGTCTGATCGGGTACGGCTTTATGGGCCGGGCGCACTCAAATGCGTACAGCAAAGTCAACCACTTTTTCGATCTGGCATACGAGCCGGTACGCAAGGCGGCATGCGCGCGTAAGGAGGAAAAGCTGAAACCGTTCGCGGGAAGGTGGGGTTGGGAGGGCCTCGAAAGCGACTGGCGCAAGCTGGTGAAACGGAAGGATATCGACGCGATCGACATATGCAGCCCCAACAACACCCACCACGACATCGCTATCGCTGCCGCTGAGGCAGGCAAGACGGTGCTGTGCGAGAAGCCGCTGGCTATGAACGGGCAGGAAGCGCTTGAGATGACGGAGGCCGTCGAGAAGGCGAACGTCCCGAACATGGTGTGGTTCAACTATCGGCGCGTACCTGCGATTTCGTTAGCCAAACAGCTCATCGACGAAGGACGGATCGGTCGCGTGTACCACTACCGGGCGAAGTACCTCCAGGACTGGACCATCAGCCCCACTGTACCTCAGGGCGGCCCTACGTTGTGGCGGTTGGATGGGGACGTCGCGGGCAGTGGCGTGACCGGCGACCTGCTCGCCCATTCCATTGATACGGCGATCTGGCTTATCGGCGGCATCGAAAAAGTCTCCGCGATGACGGAGATCTTCGTCAAAGAGCGGCCGTTACAGGAAGAGCCCGACAAGCGTAAGCCGGTGACAATCGACGATGCCTGCGCGTTTCTTGTGCGGTTCAAGAACGGTGCCTTCGGGACGTTTGAATCGACGCGGTACGCTCGCGGTCGGAAGAATCAGAACACCTTCGAGATCAACGGCGAGCACGGCTCGATATACTTCGACCTGGAAGATGCTCATCAGCTCCAGTATTTCGACCACCGGGACGACTCGCACGTCCACGGGTGGCGTACGATTCTTGTGACTGACTCCGAACATCCATATATGGGCAACTACTGGGTGCCCGGATGCGTGATCGGGTACGAGCACACATTTATCAATGCGCTGGCAGACTTCCTCAGAGGGCTCGAAACCGGCCAAGCGGCCCGGCCAACCTTCCGTGACGCGCTCGAGACGCAGTACGTCTGCGACGCCGTGCTCAAGTCCGCGAAGACCGAGAGGTGGGAGACGGTCGGAGGCTAGAATCGCCGTCGGCAGGAGCACCGGACGCGAACGTCGGAGCCTGTGGGGCTGTTGAAGAAGTGCGTTTTCCTGTCATCCTGAGTTTGCCGTGGCGGACGAAGGATCTGCTTCTTCCAAATCGTTAAAGAACAGATTCTTCGCGTACGCTCAGAATGACATCCAATCGCCCCGAGAAAGCTTTGCAGCGTGTCGTCTGGCCCGAATTTCTCCAGCACATACGCAGTGAGTGGCGTTGATCGATACGGAGTCTCGCGCTCGCGGCATACCGCGCAGCAAACAGGCCGAGGAACAGGGTTCGTGTCTCGCTTGCGCGTACTCCTTTTTCCAGGACATCGGGGACGTCATCTTGAGGGTCCACTGATACTTCTCACTGCTTTGCACTCGGACCAGGAGCCCTCTGGACATGATTCATCATGCACTAGCCCAAGATACGAGACGACCGGGTGAAAGAGCTTCCATGGTCGCCAAGCTGCCCAGAGAACGAATGGCGACACTCACCAGCGAGATAGCTAAGGGCCTGTTGCGGAGCGGAAGTGAAGGTCAAGGAGCGTCAGATCACGTTATCTGCGCTGAAACGGTTTGCGGAGCCGTTCCGTAAGCCATTTACGGTTGATGATGATGCCGTACTGATCGTGACGCATAGTCCCGCCTGTGTCGCGGTCGAGCGCCGCCTTGTAGCATTGGACTGCCTCCTCGCGACGGCCCAAGAGATCGAGCAAATGTCCCTGCCAGGTTATGGCGACGAAACCCCACATCGACTTTTTCTCAGACAGTTCCGCTGAGCGTCGAAAAGCTTCGAGTGCCTCAGCGTAGTACTTGCCGTCGTACAGCGTCAGTCCAAGCTTTCCCCAGAGCTCCGCCTCCTCCAGATCTGCGTCCCGTGCCTCACGGAAAACTTCCAGCGCCTTCGAGCCGGCGCCCGTCCAGGGCAGTTTACGGATAGCTTCACTCAGTCCCCCTTTTGCGGTGCCGGGCAGAGAAGCAGCCATTGCGAGATCTCCCTCCGGGTCGAGGCGAACTTCCGACAGCGGCGCAGCGCTTTCGAATACTAACTCGTTCACGTCCAAGATCCTGTCAGTGCGTTTCAACTGGCTAGTACCATCCTGGAAATAGGCCACAACCGGCACGGGCATTTTGATGGTGCCAACGCGGTTGACCTCTGCATGCGATACATACTTGCCGTTGTGCTCCGTGCACCGATGAGACGCGACCTCATACAAGAGGTAGCGGTTTGACCGCGCCCACTGGTTGAAGAACCAGCCCAAGTCCTGGCCGCTCTCCTCCTCGCACACCGCTTGGAACTCGACGACACCGAGCCTCCGTCCCGCGAGGCCTTTCAAGCAGCGCACGTAGGCCTGGTCGAATGTCTCCTTGCCGAGAAGCCAGGCGAGCGCGCTGATGATGCTGAATCCTTTCCCATGTATGCATATGTTGTTAAAATCAAAGTCTACTGCCTGATATTGTTCCTCGGTGAGCGCCAACGTGGTATCGAGGCCGTGCTCTACACCACGGACATACCTCGCGACGATCTGGCGGTGCTTTCTCAGACCGAGTTCTCTTGCGCGTACGTATTCCCTGTCGGCATAGATGCCGAGGCCGATCCACAACCACCCGGGCGAATCCTTCTCCAGCACGTGCTCACCCCAATACTGATGCCCGATCTCGTGTGCGGTGATCCACCGCCAATGAAGCTCCGTCTCTTCCTCCATGCGCTCCATGCCATGGATCGCCACAAGCGCCGTGGCCATGGGATATCCGCCGACCGGACGGTCCATACCCGGAACGATAGTAAGTGTAGAATATGGATAGAAACCGAAACGCTCCCGGTAGAATCTCACCACATCGACGGCCCTTTCCAGGAGCAACCGGGCGCACTCCTCGCCTGCTTCGGTATGGATGACGCGGATGCGGACGTCGCCCGCGTCGTCCTCCATCGCCCCGTGTCCTTTCCCGAGGAAAAGACCAAACGATCTGGCACCTTTGACGACGT
>Ga0180433_10011529_pt1 | contig 10475 bp, 7 predicted proteins | sample SS_ome_8_FD_132980 | JGI IMG/M metagenome (GOLD analysis project Ga0180433, IMG submission 132980) | Hypersaline lake sediment archaeal communities from the Salton Sea, California, USA - SS_1_D_1 metaG | ecosystem: Environmental > Aquatic > Non-marine Saline and Alkaline > Hypersaline > Sediment...
GCCAGTAAATATAGGCTTGGCCGTAGTCTTTAACCAGTTGGGCTGAATTTAATTCATGACGGATATTTATCGGATAATCTTTGGTCATCTTCTTAACCTTTTGGGCATAGGCTTGGTTATCTCTCCCCTTATCAACCGAACCATCTAAAACTAAGGTCCAACCCTTTAGTCCCCGATTACACATCTTTTTAAAAGCCTTGACTAAAAAGCCCTGTCTTTTACAGTGTTTATAGCCGCTGGAAGTAAAAAACCGGCCCACGCTAAGAATAATCTTTTTCTTTTTTAAGGGCTTGAAAATGTTTAAATCCGGACCGCATTGATGAACAAAGTCTATGTCTATCCCCCATCTTTTTTCCAAAAACTCTTTAGTAAAATAAGAGTTGGCTGCTTTAATCGGCCAGTTTTTTAACTTTAATTTATTAAACCAGCCGCTTGGCGGCTGGCTAAAAGGAATTTGAAAATGGACAATGTTTTTCTTAGCTAAAGAAAAGAAGAAACTGCCATCAGTCAGATAAAAAAAGGCATCATAACCGGCCGTTAGTCTTAACCGGCCCAGCCTTGAGTAGTTTGAAAAAGGCTTGTTTCTGACTTTAACCCTAGAGAGATCCAAATGAAATTTTTGGCCGTAATCTTTTAAAAAGCCTTTTCCTCCCGCTTTTTTTTTATTCAAAAAAAGATGAACCTGATGTCTCTGGCTTAAATATTCAGCCACAGTTAATAAATAGCGTTCGCCGCCGCCTAAGTTGTTATCTAAAAAAGGGCTGTAAAGACCAACCTTCACTCTTTAATCTCCTCTTCAATCTGCTGGTATTTTTTCTCTAAACAGGGCTGCTGCTGTTTTTCCCAAAGCTGAACATAAACCATGAAGCGGTTAAAAGCTTGAACTATTGCCTCAATTAAACCAATGGTTCCATCCCTCCAGCCCTGAAGAATAATTAACCGCCGGCAGAGCTCAGCTAAACTGACTTTTACCAGCCGCCACCAAGCAACCGCTGGATGATCGGCTTGGTAAAAAAGTTCAGCTTCCAGCTTTGTCCACTGAAGGCTTTTTTTTAAACCGGAAATAATATTGCGATGAGCTAAGTGGATTAACGGCTTTGCCAAAATCCCCAGCTCCCCTTTAAAGCGAGGGGATTCATGAATTATACCTTGCCAGCCTTTCAATGCCTCTTTTTTGAACAAGCGAGTAACATAATCTGGCCAGGAGCCGCCGTGTTTCACTCTCCGGCCAAAATAATAGTTTTCCCTGGGCAGGCGATAGGCACTAGCCAGAGATGATTTACCCCTAATGATCGATTTAATTTCTTCTTTCAACTCTTTATTCACCCGCTCATCTGAATCTAAATACAAAAGCCAGTCTCCCTGGGCTTTTTTCATTCCCAAATTCCGCCAAGCTGAAAAATCAATTTCCTTCAGCTGAGACTGAACAATTTTTAATTTAGAATCAGCGACAGCTTTTTTGGCTATCTCTAAAGTCCTATCGGTCGAGCCAGTGTCCACTAAGACCACTTCATCTGCCCAAGCAATGCTTTCTAAACAAGGCCCTATTACATCCTGGTTGTTCTTAATGAGAATAATGACTGAAAGATTCATTGTTTTAGATTCGTAACAGCGACTTTAGTTTAAACCTGGAATAGCGACTTTAGTTTAAACCTGGAATAGCGACTCTAATTTAAACCTGGAATAGCGACTTTAGTCGCGATAATCTAATCGCAAATATAGGCCAAAGGCCTATCAGCCTTTGGCTGAAATTTGCTATTCCGATTCAGCTTTTAAACCTAACAAACATTCTAACTGATTCTATAGCTCCCCCTTTTAAACCTCCTTAAATAAAAATCAATAATTCCCCTTCTTTCCCATTTCCGGCCGTTAAATAATTTTATAACACTCTCTCTTACCAGAGCAAATTTTGCCCGCCAAGAGGCATACTGCCAGCCGAATAACAAACGATTGCGCGTCAAATAATAATCATGAAGGTCACTGCCTACTCGGCTGGAGCCGGCATTTTTATGCCAAACAACTGCTCGGGGCGCAAAACAAACTTTAAAACCCAGTCTTTTAGCCCGCTGGCACAAATCATTATCTTCCCAGTAGAGAAAATAACGGCTATCAAACAAGCCAACCTTTTCTAACACCTCTCGCCCAATTAACAGACAACAGCCAGTGGCAAAATCAGTTTCTTCTATCTGGTCAAACTGGCCCCGGTCAACTTCGTCCACTCCCCGGTGGGAAGCCAACACATTTTGCCAATCTATCTGGCCGCCGGCATACCAAATTACCCGGCCGCGGTCCCCTTTCCTATACCTCCTTTGATAATATTCACTGCCCGGAGCAAAATAAATCTTCGGCGAAACAATGTCCGCCTTCACCCTTAACAGCTCCCCTAAAAAATCATCTTTAACCAAAGTATCATTATTTAAAACCAGACAATAATCCCCTCCTTCTTTTAAAGCAGATTTTAAACCAGCATTATTGCCTTCACTAAAACCGAGGTTCTCCTTATTGGCAATTATTTTCACCTGGGGAAAATTTTTCTTAATCGCCGAAATACTGCCATCGGTTGAAGCATTATCGACTACCACTATTTTAACTGCTTGGCCCTTATTCTTCTTAATCTTTTCCAGCGATGCCAAGCAGGCCAGAGTATCCTCTCGACCATTAAAGTTTAAAATAATAATAAAAATTTTCTGCCTCAAACCCCCTCCTATTTAAACTTGCTTAACAACCAGCGGCCCTCTTCTATTAACTTTTCCCCCTCGAAAGCAAAAAGCAAAAGCAGGTAAACTAAACCGCCGACCAACAGAACCAAGGCTAAAGAAATTAAATTATTAACCAAGGTCCGAGTTAAAAAGTAGGTCGCCGCCCCAGCCAAAAGGGCGGCTAAAAAAGAGCTCCAAATATTCTCAATTATCCTGATCTTGACCATCTTCTTCAGCAAATAAGTATTCAGCGGCAAACTGACATAAAGAACAATTACACTGCCGATCATTGCCCCGTTAAAGCCAAAGGAATAAACCAGGGGCACGCTGACCGCCCAGTTAAGCAGAGCGTAGACAATCATCAACCGGGTGGCGATTTTCACCCGGCCGCAAGACCAAAAAGTGTTCATAAAAGTGTTGGCTACGCCGACGACTAAAATTCCTAAACAGTGAATGTAAAAAGCGGTCAACCCCGGCAGCCATTTATCCGTAAAAACAAAGCTGACGATTTCTCTGGCGGTGGCCATTAATAAGAAAACAGCCGGAAAAAGAAATAAATTCGTCAGCCTTAAAGTCTTTTCCAAACCTTTTCTCAACAGCTCTTTGTCGCTCTGGATCCTGGCAAAGCCGGGAAAAATAATCCGGAAAATATCATCCATTAAGAGCATCGGAATTTTAGAAAAAGTATTGGCCCAGTTAAGGTAGCCGACGGCCGCCGAGCCGGCGACAGTGCCGACAAAAACCGGCATCACCGCATCTTTAATCATGGCAATAAAACCATTGGCCTGGTAAGGAATGCCAAAAGAGAGCAGCTCTTTTGCTTTTGGCCAGTCCCAGCGAAGTCCCAAGCGCCAGGGAGAAATTAAATAAAGGGTAATTACCCCTAGGCCAGTCCTGACCAGCAGGGCAATAATAAAACTCCAAACCTCAAAACCCAAGGCGGCCAAACCAACCGCCAGCAGCTGAAAAGAAACTACCTCCACTATTTCTGGAATTACCGCTTGCTTAAATTTTAATTTTCTTTCTAAAAGAATCAACGGAACCGTTTTCAGCGAAGTCAAGAAAAGAGACAGCGACAGAGCTCTAATCAACCAAATTCCCTGTCGGGAGAGTTGATAATGGGAGGCAATTAGGGGCGAGAAAATAAAAATTATTAACAAGACTAAGCCAACCAAAACCTGCTGGAGGGTGAAAGCGGTCTGCAAGTCTTTTTTCTTTAACTTTTCTTTTTTTTGAATCAGGGCGGCGCCTAAACCGGCATTGGCAAAAGTAGAAAAAAAAGTGACAATAAAATTAATAATCGCAAAAGTGCCGAAAATCTCCGGACTCAACAGCCGGGCTAAAAAAATACTGCCCAAATAACTCAAAGCCTGGAGCAGCAGTTTCCGGCTGGCCAAAATAAAAGCGCCCCTGACCGCTCTTTGGCTGATCAGACCGGGATTAAGAACAACTCTTTTTTGTCTAACCATCAATCAACCCCCCTTAAAAAGAAAACCGTTTTAGGAGTGTAATATAAAATGAATAAAGAAACAAGCAGCAGGCCGAAAACTAAGCTTGCTTTTAAAAACCTCTCCCTATCCTTAATTATTGTCCAGGCATAGTAAAAAAGACTAATTAACAGGCTTACGGAAGCAAAACCCAGCAGGAAAACCAGGCCAAAAATAGGAATCTTCCCTAAAAATTTTGGTTTATTAAAGGCAATTTTATGCACATAAAAGCTAATGAAACGAGCCAGGCTGACTCGATAGACCGGCTTAAAAACTAAATCGCCTGTTTGGGGTTGGCCGTTCAAGTAGGCTTGCCCCTGGAGATAAATATCTAAATTAGAAATAATCGGCGAAACCGAAGCTGATTGGCTGGCGCCTGAAGCCCTAAGCCGGAAAAAAAACTCCTCCCCCTTGGCAGACAAGGAAGAGGGCAGATAAAAAGGATAGAATTTATCGGCCTCAATCTGGGCTGAATTAAAACCGGCTCTGGATAAAAACTCCGGTTTTTCTTCACTCTCAAAGGCTCCCTTAGCCAGTTCGAGCCTTAAACGGTGATCAAGGTCATTTATTTTCTTAAAACGGATTTCCAGACCAACCAGCCCGTTTCTCGAGGGAATAAAACTCTGAGCCGCCTCAAGCTGGTCGCTCAAGGGATAAGCCTGCGGGCTGTGATGAACAAAAAGGTTTTCCGCCAAATTTATCCTAATAATAAAAGGCAGAAATAAAAAGGCGGCAAGAATAAAAACTAAAAATAATATTTTCTTCATTAGTAATAAGCCGGAATTAAAAAAGCAACCAGGCTAAAAATATTCAAGAAAATGATGCCTAAATTGACTAACAGAAAGGCTAAACCCTGAGCCCATTTTTTCCGGCTGAGGTTAAAAAGGCCGAAAACAAGAATAAAACTGACCGCCGGCAGAGCTGGAAAAAGATAACGGCCCTGGGCCTGAAAGCCAAATTTCAAGCTTTGCCAAAGAGATAAACTGAGAGAAGCAAAAAAGATCAACCCGCTAAAAGCCAAAAATTGCCTCTCCCTTTTAAACTCCTTAAACAAACCGTAGATTGACCACAAACAGACTAAAGCTAACAGCCGGTAAATATTTTCTGGCAGAAGAATATAATTCCAGCCAAAACTGGCCCAAAAAGAGCGGAAAGTCTGGCCCAGCCAGCCGGTTTGGAATAAAATGTAGCCCAGGGTATAAAACTGATGGCCGATATCTTCCGGCGGATAGAGCATCCGGTAAGTCTGCCAAAACTGCTTCATCGCCAATAAGTCTCCATAAATAAGCAAGTTCCTTCCATACCACCAGCCGGAAACCAGCAAGCTGGCTAATAAGGTTAAGCCAACCCCGACAAGTTCTTTTTTCTCCCTTTTAACCCGGCCTAGAAAAACCAAACCAACAAAAGGAAAAAGAACAAAAGCATTGTAGCGGGTTAAAGCAGTCAGGCCTAAAATCAGGCCTAAAACCAAACTAGTTGCTAAATTAAGCTCGTTTTTCCCTTTTAGAAAAAAAATAACATAATAAAATAAAAGGCTGGAAAGGACCAGGCTTAAGGCATCGCTGTTAACATAGCTGAAGATAAAGGTTGCTTGGGGAATAAACAGCGTAAAAATCATAAAAGTCAACTGCTGAGAGAATTTAGGGAATAAAAGCCGGGCCAGTTTTAAAATAATCAGGCTGAAAACCAGACCCAGGAAAACTGAACTTAATCTGGCGGCTAAATAAGTCTGGTCAGGCTTTAACCCGGGGATTATTTTTATGGCGCTCGCCTGAAAGAGGTAGGCTAAAGGCGGCATACAGCTATAAGAAGCATTGTAAAAAGCCCGGAAGCCGGGCTTCTCATACTTAGAGACACCCATATTTTCATCCTGGCCAAAAACCGGGAAGCGGTTCTTCTGGGCTATAAATTGGGCGACTTGGAAATGGGTATATTCATCCGGCGCTTCATTGTAGGGAATGACCGCTGTCCAGAAAAGATTATTCAAAAAAGCCAGACAAATGACTAGAAAGATTAAGATGTTTTTAAATTTCATCTGTTTTAACAAAACAAGTTACTCTTCTTCAATTTTTTCAATACTCACCGCATAACTATGATCAGAATTAGCATAAGTGTCGTTGTGGCAAGTAGAATATTTACTAACCGCTGTTAATTTCTTTGTTCTTCTCCCTGGATAATTTGTCCAATCGCCTTCCCAGGTTCTTTCTATCAGCTTACCCGTTCCATAAGTTCCTTCATGCCCAAGCTCTCCGATAGCAATAACTTTCCTTGGGTCAACGGCAAAAATTTCCGGCATCCAATCTTCCCCTCGAGGCATCCAAGAGCAAATGACAACATCGATTCTATCACCATACTTTTCTAACGCCCCTTTGTAGTCTAAATCTTCAACTAAATAGAGAGCGTTTTCTCCTGACTCTTCCCAAGACAAATCATCAGTCGCAATAATATCGACTCCGCAAGCCCTTAAACCGACGGCCAAGACTCCATTTCCTGCTCCTATCTCTAAAACTTTTTTGCCCTGTAAATGGCTGGCTAAAGCTAAAACAAACTCTTGATTGGGAACCTGAAAAAAACCATTTTTAAAACAATATTCAGAAAATTTCTCCACTCCAGACAAATCTCTTTCTGTTCTAATCTCCCAGCCATAATTATCCTTATGTTGAACTAACATCATATCTCTAATCTGCTGAAAACTTAATATTCCAATCTCAGCCAATTTTTCTTTAAGTCGCTTTCTCTTTTCTTCTTCTGCCGGATCTTTTTTTTCTCTGGGATCAACTGTCTTTCTCTTAACTTTTTTTCCTGGTCTCTCCCTATGTTTAATTCTTTCTTGGCTAACTTTATTCAAGCCGTCTAGCCTCCGTCCAGAAATTCTCTCCAGCTCTTTTATCGATAATCCTTGTAAACTTGCTTCGTCCATTTATAAAACTGGTTTAATTATTATTGGGTGCATGGTATCTTTACCTACTTGATAAGTAGGTAATTCTAGGAGTTCTAATTTAACCCCAGAATCTTCAGCCAGTCTTTTTAAAAACCGACCCTGGACGGCTTTAAATGAGGTCACTTCTCTGGCTTGCACGTAAATTGGTAGAAATTTCCCTTTATCAAGATAGTTTTGTTTGTATAATTGAGCAAATCCTTTCATCAATCGTACTCCAGCCATAGAATCCCCCTGATCAGTAGCCACATCAAGCATATAAACACAAGGTTGGTTAGGAAGTCTTGGAGAAACATCAGCAATATTCCTGTCATCTATCTTGCCTTCCCACGCAAGAAGATATCCCCTCATCTTTCCCCTTTCGTCTTCGTATTTTAAACTGAGATTTGGCCTGTCCTTTGCCCTGTTATTAATATCCTTAGCTATTAAAGCATTCTCCATATTAAACAAAAACTGCATTAATGTTTCATTATCTGCATAAGCCTTTCCTTCTAAATAGCCTACTCTTAAAGCATCTTGATAAGTTAAATAAGATAAGCCTCTTCCTGTCAATGGAGTTCTCTCTTTTCCTTCCTTTGCCGGTTCTGGCGCTTTAACCTCCCTTGACCAAATTGAATCCGAACTTTCATCATCGTCCAGATAAAGCATATAGACTTCTTTATCGACTTTGTCTGAGTAGCTAACTGGCGCTTGAGGAACAAAAGTGTTTGCTTCAGTAGGCAAATGTGAAAGGGCATCTGTATTTGCTTTACCAATCGGCACTACCCTTGAATCTAACCCCTGCACTTGAGCATAGCAACCCATATATTCTCTAAAAAAATCCCTATATACAGTTTCAATCACCCGCTGATACTCCTCTCCCTTATAGTTGGGGGCAACCTCCACATTGTCACAGGCAACAAATGCTCGGCCAACACTTAAAACCTCTGCCGGTAAAACTTCCTCTAAATGACCCCCTCTTTGATCAAGCTGGGCTATTATGTCTGGGACTAAAACTCCTGTGTTTATGTCTTTTGTCAACACGCTTTGGGCAATTGTCCTCTCTGTCCCATCATCTCTTACAAGCTGAAGAATAAACTGAGCTGTATTAGGATTAAATGTATAAAGCGTCGTCTTTCCATCACCAAAAGGCATACAATTAGCAGTATCATTGCCTGCCAAGGCCGCTTCTGGATCACTTTTTCTTTGGATTTTAGCAACAACTTTTACAGTTCTGGCTTCAGGTCTTTTCATTCCATATCTTTGGCCATAAACAAGATCATAAAATTCTCTTTCCAAACGCCCTTTGTCTTCTTCTGGAATCTCCACTTTCCCTTCAAGCCAGTCATCATAATCAACCTCGCTTCTTTTCAACCAATATCTAATATTAGCAACTAGCTTTTTAGGGCTTTTGGCCAAACCTTTTTTTTCGCCCTCTCCCACTGCTAAAGCTATTGCCTTTCTTATAGAAGGAGTCTCTACTTCTTCTAAGGGTATTTCATATCTAATTTCCAAGGGAGAAAATGCCTGAAGCCTATCCAACTGTCCTCCCACTAAAGCATCTCGGATTTCTTCCGCTGTTAAATCTAAATTGGGCATATGAATATAGTTGGAGGGCTTCTTACGATCATGCTCCTCCGGAAGAGTATAAGAAGCTTCTGCTCCTAAAAATGCTTCAGGATCGCGCCAAAACTGCATCACTGAGCGCATATCTACTCTGCTATCGCGGTGAAAAGCCAAAACCCTAATATAATCATATAATGCTTGGTTGCCACTATCTGCTAATTCTGCCAGTTCAGCTAGAACATCTCCCCGTTCAAGAAGATAAACAAGACTAGAAAATCTCTTTAAACTCTCCCAAGAAGCAAAAATTGTTTGCTCATTGGCAAAAAAATCAACCAATTCATTCATATCTGGAAGCTGGGGGTATCTTTGGGCGACTTCCCGAAGATGATCAAAGTCCGGATTAAAAGAAGAGGCAATCGCATTAAAATGATGATGGGGCGTTCCCTCCGGATATTCTCTTGTCTCCCTTCTCACTTGCTCAAGAATTTGGCCGTAAAATTGACTGGCGGCTAAACCTGAAAACTCATAAAGTTTAAGTATATCTTTAAAAGCGTAAAGAGCGTCGTGGCGGGAAAGAAAAGGCCTGCCTATATATCTAAACATTTTTTCATAACCAAATAGGTCTGTCCCCGTTTCAAATGACCCAAGATCTGATGCCTCTCGCCACGCTGAAACTCTTTCTTTTAATAAAAAGTAAAGTTTTTCAAAATCAATCTCTCCTTCATGAGTATATAAGTCTCTATAATCAACAGCTACTGCACTAAACTCTTCGCTGTTTAAAAAAGATAATTCTTTGTCTTCTAAAAAACTTCCAGTTATTCTGTCTGGTAATTCAGCGTCACTCTCAAACAAAGAAATTAATCTAGAAAGCGCATAATGACTTAAATCAACACCACCCTTAAGAAAACCCACTTCTTTGCTTATAGAAACAATATTCTTCCTAAAAGTTTCTCCTACATTCTCTCTCAACTTAGCTAATTCTCGAAGGGCTAATATTCTCACAGATGGTTCCCGCTTGCTGTCTAAAGAAACATTTATAATATCATCAACGTGTGCCTTCGAAATTGTCTTCTCTCTACTTTCTCCAGCCAATAACCTCGCCATTGTTAAACCCCTTGCCTGAACCCTTGGGCTTTTTGACCTTAAACAGGCTTTGTAAACCTTAGTGAAATCAATGCTCCCCGGTAAATCAAAACTCAATCTTAAAGTGTCAAGCGTGGCTACAGAAGGAAGCTCTTCCTCCAGTGGTTCTCCACCCATAGAGAGAAGCCTTACAAAGGCTTTTGGGTTATAGACAGAGTCTCCTTCCCGTTTAAAACTGCTGTGCATGGCTTTTAATAAAGCATCTTCTGTCCACTTAAAAGACAAGTCTTGTAAAGAAAACTCTAAAGCTCTCATTATTAAATCCGGATTTGTTTGATCATAAGATCTTTTGGCAGCCCCCCATTCGGGGGAGGAACTATACTCTGTAAAAAGAGTTACTAATGCCTCGGCTACTTCCCGAATCTTGCTTTCTTCACTTTCTCCTTGAGAAACACTACTTGGTAATTCTACCTCTCTATCGTTCATCTTCCATAAAATTAAAACTATTTATAAATACTAGAAACTTCATCGTTTGACCTTCTTTCTATTATATAAAAAGAAGAAAAGAAAGACAGAAACAGACTGAAAAGGGAAATTATGTCTGCCCATTGTCTAACTGCTGTCCTCTGAAACTCAACCTCCACTTGATGCTCTCCTGGCGGCAAGGAAAAGGTCATCAGTCTTAAATCATTGTTATCTTGATAATTAATCTTTTGATCATCA